>TARA_R110000850_G_scaffold208071_2_pt1 | contig 10143 bp, 7 predicted proteins | sample TARA_R110000850 | Tara Oceans TARA_R110000850 (sample SAMEA4397586) | marine metagenome | biome: Polar Biome; feature: [SRF] surface water layer (ENVO:00010504); material: water (ENVO:00002006), including particulate matter (ENVO:01000060) such as... | depth 5 m | reverse complement strand
CACCGGGGAGATAAACTGGCCAAAAAAGAAGGTTGAGGTAAAACCACCAAATACCCGGCCCCGCACTCGCTGCGGAGTGATTCGCATCAGCCAAGTGGTAGTGTTGGGCATAAACGCACCTAGACCTAAACCGGAAATCGCCGCACCCACAATGGCCATGGCGTAACTCTGGGTGAACCCAACGATCAAAAAGCCAGTGGCCGCCAGCAGGAACCCTAAAACATAGATCGTCATCACCGACAGAAACGGTTTGTAGTAGCCGTAGCAAAACGCCACGATACTGGCCGTTAGGGCCGCCATCGAAAGCGCGATGCCGATCGCCATGCCACTGATCTGGCCCTGCTGAGAGAGCAAAAAGGGGAGTTGGGCGGGAAACATATAAAACATCGCCATGCTGATCATAGCAATGAGGTAGGCAAGGCCGGTGCGCCCATAATCCACCTTCACTGGCGCATCAATGACACCAGCGTTTACGCTTCCGCTGGATTTGGGTTCTTGAAGAACCGCCCAGGCATAGGGAAGCAAAAGTACGCCGGTTATGTAGAGGAGAAACGGGCCGCGCCAACTCCAGTCGGAAAGTATTCCACCAAGGTTAATAAAAATAACCCCGCCCAAAGCCATGCAACTGCTTTGTAGCCCCAAAAAGCGGGCGCGCTCGGTGCTATCAAAATAATCACCTACCAGGGTAGTACTGATACTGAGGATACCGGCCACCGCAATCCCCATCAGGGCGCGGGAACTCAATAGCAGATCCACGCGATCAATGAAAAAGCCCGCGACCCCGGCAAAACCATAGATGCCCAGCATCATTAGCAGCAATTTCTTGCGCCCAAACCGGTCAGCCAGATACCCCATCAGTGGGCTGAACAGGGTAATCATCAGCGCAGGAATAGTGAGGATTAGTTGAATCAACACCTGTGGCTGGTCAGGAAAATGGCGGCTAATTCCCGGCAGCGCAGGCGCGATAATCGCCCCCGACATTACGGTCATGGTGCTGGCAAATAGCAGTACGGCTTTGGTATGGGTTAAACGGTTGATGATCGCTATCCTGGTTAGAAATCGTTGTGAAGCTGATGGCTAAGCATTTTCAAGGGAATGCTGATAGTAGCATGGTTGTTAGCAGGCTATCTAATAATTTTACTATGGATAAAAGGTTAATCAGAACCAAACTGCCTATAGCATACTCACTGAGTAAAAAACTGCCAATTTTTGAATCTTTTTTAACCAGTGTTATTAAGGTACAGCAAATACTTATGTAAATAAAGATATCGTGCAGTGAGGCCAGCCATATCATAAGAGGGACAGCCATTTTAAAAAGAAAAGTGCTGTAATAGTATTGTCTATAAATTTCTCCTTGCCAGAAATTGTGAGTCACTATTGCGATATCTGGCAGTTATATTAACGTAGTTTTTTGTTTGTGGCACTTATTGGAGTTGCCTCGCTCATTTCTTCCAGTTTCGGACATCGTGCAAAGTGATAGTACTATCTTGAGGGTGCGGTATGATCGGCCAGCTGGTAGATAGTAAACCTCGAACTGCAAAGTCTGGAGTGTTAGCGATGTCGTTGGGCGTAGTTATAGGGCCTGTCTCGTCCCACCCCCAGACCCTACAAGCATGCAGAGCAAGACGAACATAGCTTGAGCATATCAAAGCTTTGTTCTTAGAGTTTAAAAATGTAGGTCGTTTGTTGAAATTTGGTGCTTGTGGAAGTAATCCTCCATCCTTCCCCGAGCGAAAAGCATTGTGAATGCTATACTTCCAGTCTTGTTTCTCCAGAAAAAAAATCAATTGATTCTGGTTTTTAGTTCTCGAAAGTAAGTGATGACTCAGGACAACTACGTAGACGTAATTTTGAACTAAGTCTTCGATTGAACGCGGCCTAACTCCACCTATTCGCGCCTCGTGGGCCATTTTATTAGGGCCTACGATAGCAGCATGTGTGAAAGGGCCATTGGTAGCGCGTTGAATTCTACGTGTAATGAAACCGGGTTTCCCCACACAAACTAGAATGTCTCCTACTTGTACTTCTGATATCTTCAGCTCAAGGCGCTCTGAATAGAAAGTTTGGCCTGGAGTTTTAATAGGCAATGTATCCACATAAATATATCTATTGCGTGTCCAAAACCACCATTTTTGAGGTTTGAAATCAGGGCCAGGAAAAGATGGGAACCTAGAAGAGAATTTTTTTGGCTTAGGTTGTATTTTTTTCATTATAAATAAATTTCCAAGTAAAATTTTCAAAGACTTTAAAATGGTCTGAATGGGTGCGAGTTACTCTTTTTCTCTTAGTTCAAAAAGTAACGTGCTTCAGGTTCTTCAGCCTCTTGATTGCTGTCTTATGTGGCCCATTGCTTCTTCTAGATAAGAAGGCGCACTTTCAAAGTTTAACATTATTATGGGTAAGAAAAATATTCATCTTATAGTCTCTATGTTGACTTTATTGTATTTTAATGAGGGCCAATATTTTTAATCTATTCAGTCTGCTGTTTGGCGATTGAATATGATCGAGCGATACTTATTGCCATGACATTAAAACTAATCCAACTCCTTTGAGAATGATATCATTGATAACCTCATCTTTAAGCTTGGCTGAGTTTGTACATAAGGCCTTGCTTGCTATGTTATGCCAATCTGTAATTGGCGTTTCGGTATCGCTCGATTCTTGCCATTTAAACTGGATTAAAGTATGTTCGGTGCTCATATCTGTGCAGTTGTAATCCCCTCTACGTACACCGAACATAAACTGTTATTTAGTTGTTAATTTCACGCAGAATCGTTTCCGCTTGCTCAAGCACAGTTTGCACCGCTTGTTGTGATAGGTCGGGCGGGTAGCCGTATTTTTTCAGGATACGTTTCACTAAAATCCGCATTCGTGCACGGGCGCTTTCTTTCTTGTGCCAATCCACGGTAGCGTTCTTTCGAACCTGCTCCAACAATTCATGTGCAATTAGCCGAAGCTGATCGTTGCCCATTGCTTCAACGGCATGCTGGTTTTGGGCAAGCGCATCGTAAAAGGCTAGCTCTTCATCAGACAGGCCTTCCTCTTCGCCTCTTGCGGCTGACGCCTTCATATCCTTCGCTAGATCTATAAGGGTTTGGATCATATCGACTGTAGAAATGGCGTTCGCATGATAGCGAATCACCGCTTGCTCAAGGCGTTCGCTGAAAGCACGGCTTTCCACCACATTGTGTTTGGCCTTGCTTTTAATCTCGCCATTCAACAGCTTCTTCAGTGCTTCAAGCGCGAGGTTTTTGCGCTCCATCGACTGGACTTCAAGTAGGAATTCATCTGATAAGATCGAAATATCTGGTGCTTTAATACCAGTAGCCTTGAGGATATCGACGATCTCTGCATCTGCCACTGCTTTGTTGACCAGCTGTTCGATAGCAAACTGTTTGGCTTGGGAAGATAGCTTACCCTTGACGGTGGTCTTGGCCATAGCCGCGCGAACTGCCTGAAGGAAACCAACTTCGTTTTTGACTTCACTTGCCAGGTCACTCGATGAAGCCAAAGCGAAGGCCCGTGAAAGCTCAAGCGTTGCATCTTGAAAACGCGAAAGCTCTTTTCTCTTGTCGGCTTCAGCCGTCTTTCGTTGAGCGGCTTTTGTCTGTTGCCCGACGATCCAATCTATCGCATCCCCTAGCGCTTTGAGTCGCTTCTGTGCCATACCCTCAAGTCCAGCTTGGTAATCGTGGCCAGCGAACATAGCGCGTACAACATCAAGCTTTTCAGCAAGCAAAGCGATGGCTTTTTCTTCATCGATGCCGGTTCTTTCACGGTCTGCATCTGAGTATTGCGCTAAGGCATTTTTAAGGTTCTGCGCGATGCCAATATAATCAACTACCAATCCAGCGGGCTTATCGCGGAATACCCGATTAACACGGGCGATAGCCTGCATTAAGCCATGGCCACGCATAGGCTTATCTACATACATTGTGTGCATGCAAGGTGCATCGAACCCTGTTAGCCACATATCACGCACAATCACTAGTTTTAATGGGTCATCAGGATCGCGCGCGCGCTTTGCCAAATCATCACGGCGTTTTTTGTTACCAATATGGTTCTGCCAACTTGCCGGGTCAGAGGCAGAGCCCGTCATAACAACTTTAATAATGCCTGCTTTGTCGTCATCTGAATGCCATTCAGGACGGAGGGCAACAATTGCGTCATAGAGGGCTACACAAATTCGGCGGCTCATGCATACGGCCATGGCTTTACCGCCCAGCGCCTCTGTCCGCGCCTCTAAGTGTTTCACCAAATCTGAAGCAATCTGTTCAAGGCGTTTATCAGCCCCAACTAATGCTTCTACAGTGCTCCATTTAGCTTTAGCCTTTTCCTGATCAGATAACGTTTCATCCTCAAGAATTGCGGCGATTTCTTCGTCGATCTTGGGCTTCTCATCCTCTGCCAGTTCGATTCTAGCTACACGGCTCTCGTAGTAAATTGGCACCGTTGCTTTATCTTCGACTGAGCGTGTAATGTCATAGATATCGACATAATTACCAAAAACTGCTGGTGTGTTCACATCGGCAGCTTCAATTGGTGTGCCGGTGAAACCAATAAAAGACGCATTGGGTAAGGCTTGGCGTACGTAATGGGCGTAGCCGTATTTTCGCTCGCCTGTTTTGACATTAACCTTGGCATTGAGACCATATTGGCTACGGTGTGCTTCATCCGCGATGACAATCACATTGCGCCGGTCGGTAAGAGTGGGAAACCTCTCCTCGTCTTTCTCAGGCGAGAATTTCTGCATGGTTGTGAAAATGACGCCGCCCGATTGTCGCGCTAGCAACTCTCGCAACTCTTCGCGGCTCTCAGCATGTTCAGGCGTTTGTCGGATTAAATCTTTAGTAAGAGCAAATGTCTGAAATAACTGGTCATCCAGGTCGTTGCGATCCGTTAACACTATAAGCGTGGGGTTGTTGAGTTTTGCGTTGCGCACCAATAGTCCAGCGAAGAACGCCATTAGAAACGACTTTCCTGAGCCTTGTGTATGCCAGATTACTCCAATACGGCGGTCACCTTCAGGTGAGGTGGCTTCAATTGCACTGTATAATGCTTTTCGCGCACCATGAAACTGATGATAACCTGCAATGATTTTAAATGACCCTTCGCCCGTATCACCAAATACTGTGAAATCACGCAGCAAGGCCAGAAATCTTTCCTGATCGAATACGCCTTGCAGTAGCGTGACCATTTCCTGGGGACCAGCAGGCGTAAAATCTCCGGTCTCGCCAGTGACCGAGCGCCATGGCATGAAGCGCTCCTCAGTCGCTGTAAGTGAACCGATGCGCGCGAGCAAACCGTCAGAGCTGATCAACACCGCGTTAGTTCGAAACAGCGAAGGGATTTGCTGTTTGTAGGTCTGCAGTTGTGCAAAAGCATTCTCAATGGTTGCCGTCTCGCTGGCGGCACTTTTCAACTCGATCACAGCCACGGGCATGCCATTTAGGAAAACCACCACATCTGGCCGTCGCTTGTGTTTGCCCTCGATCACGGTGAACTGATTTGTAACCAGCCAATCGTTCGCCTGAGGATCGCTATAATCCACCAGCCAGACCTTGTCACCTCGAATCGAGCCATCACCGGTATTAAACTCAACATCAATGCCATTGACCAAGAGTTTATGGATTCGCAGATTCTCTTCGATCAAGCTGTGAGTTTGAACTCCAGTTATCTGCCTAAGTGCGTCACCGCGAGCATCTAGAGGGATTGTCGGGTTTAAACGTGCTATGGCCTCCTCGAGCCGTCTGAGCAGTAGAACCTCTCCATTTGAACTACGTTCTGGCGCTGAACCATCAGGTGCGATCACTTCCGCGCCCAAATAGGTAAACCCCTGCTCTTGTAGAATTTCAAGTGCGGCCTGCTCAACAACTTCTTCGTTTATCATAGCGGGCCACCTTCAAGAGCTACGAGATAATCCTCTATCCATTTATCGTGATCCACATCCTGGTCTTCAACCGGATACCAAATTGGATAGATTTCAGCTTTTTCCAGCTCTGCCGCGCGCCTCTCCCGGCTTGCTTTGCCAGGATCTTGTAGAAAAGCGTAATGCCGGGAGTAGTTGAGCGGAGCATCGGCTTTGATTTGTTGAAGAGCCTTAATATTTCGATCAATGCTCAGGCTGCTACCGAGGAACAGGAAGCTACGATTTGAAGCCAGAAATTCCATCAATCTAGGTAGAGCAGCATCATTTGAATAAGCCTGATCGTACTCGTTGGTAGTTAGGATACGACCATTTGCCGAGTTAGCGTGCCCGTGTAGTTTGAAAAGCGCATGTTGAGAATTCGCTGAGTTTCGCGGCGCGTCTAGGATTTGCTGCCCAGCATAAGTCGTAACGAACTCGTGCCCCTTCTCTTCAAATATTTTCTCTAGTACACGGTCGAAATTTGTTGTTACGCAGCCCAGCTGAAAAAAAAGAGGAAGTAACTGTACAGGCCCTTGCACCTCGAAATACTGACGGTCGAAGTAATTCTCTATCTGCTCGGCAAGCCGGTTTTCATTTTGGGTTTCGCAAATGCATTGGGCTGCGCCTTCATAGTCTCCTGCATTTATAAGCCGCTTAACTGTTTTCAGTAATGCGAGGTCGATTCGCGCAACATCTTCTATGAACTGCCGCCACATCACAAAGCCGCTCGACTTTGACATGCCAGCCCCGACAAAAGGCAAAATCTGTTGGTTAAGTTGCTTTTCTGCCAATCTATTGAAACGTGGTAGGCAACCGTTACTTTCTAACTCCTCCGATACCCTTTGCCGCACAGCCGTTTTATGATCAGCAAGCCATTCGGTAAACTTTGCCTCGTAATCGTTAGGTGCATACACTTTAAATACGTCAGAACTGTCGTATTCAATTCCACCTAGTAAAATAGGCCCTTCAGCATCTAAGGCATCTTTGTAACGATTTTCTAAATAGCCCCTCATGCCACGCCCTCCGCATTCTTCAGGCGGATTTCGCCGGACATGAGTTTGGGAAGCAGGAGGTCTCGGGTGGCAGCAAGGGTTTGGTTTTCTTCGGAATTGCTACGGATTAATGCTCGGAACTGATCAACCAAGTCGGCAAAGGCTTTCCGAGTATTATCGCATCCAAATGAACGCTCAAGCCTGTACACATTATTTCGATTCAAGCCGGGAACTGCTGCATCGGTGTTCATGTTCCCTAACCCTAGGGTTTGGAGCAGGTAATATAAAAAGCTCAGGCGAGTTTTCGGTATTACATAGAAAACAGTATCGATTGCGTAGGAATTCCGATCTTCCCAGTAGAGACTGCCGACGGTGCCTTTGCGTCCGATTATGATAGCAGGGCCAGTTGCTAAAGGAGCATTGTGTGTCCCGATAATGCCGCCAGAGCCGTAGACCGGATAATCGCCATCCACACGGTTTTTCTTTGTTAGAGCTTTGCCATACGCAAGTTCGAGATATTGATCGACACGTTCAAGCTCCCAACCCTGTGGCAGGCCGTCGTCACCGAAGTCGTTGGGAAAGAGAGCTGCGATAGGGGCGGCTGTGGCGGAGTCAGGGAAGAGTCGGCCGAGAATAGCAACAGGGTCGGTTTCGCCTGCGGCCTTGCGGCGGGTGGGACCGAAATCGACGAACCAATCCTGAAATACTGCCCGTGCCATAGCCTCCAACGTCTCATTCATCCGTTGGTTCAACTCGATTTTGGTGTCGAGTGTAACTAGGAACATTCCTATAGATTTCTGCTCATCTAATAGTTTAGGAAAGCGGATAGGCATTGAGCGAAGAGCCTTTTGACTTATGCCAAGTACGGTTGTCCCTGTAGCACGGCTGGCCAAAATATCTTGTTGGGCTCGCGAGGTTAATAAGTAACGGAGGAAGGTGTTGTCCAACTTTCCTTGCTTCCCTCGAAGGCAAACGATTCGCTGGCCAAGCGCAAACTTGGATGTCTCTTCGTCAAGCTGTATGACCTCCCCCATTGGTGCTTCGGTTGTCATCACAACGTCACCGGGCTGCGGAAGGCCACGAGTCATCCATTCTTTGTAGTGCTGCGGTGAGATTGTCTGTTCTATTGGGCGCAGTAAACCAGACGTTTTAACCACCTTTGCTGATAGCACTGGTATTCCGGTGGGTGACTTTTTTGGGCTCTTGCCGCGATAGTCGATGAGAGCTTCGAGGCAAAGCTCGAGCGGTTCTTCTGTCCAACTGCTCATTAGTTAGACCTCAGAAATTTGAGTGCGAATTTTGTTTGTGAGTTCAAGACTAAGTTTGAACTGAGCATCAAGTTCTGTTCGAAGACTGACGATGCGCTCCTTAAACGGCACTCCGTCATCTTCCACATCCGCCGCTCCGACATAGCGACCAGGCGTCAGGATGAAGTCATGTTTGTCACGGATCGTATCCAAGTCGGCGCTGGCGCAGAAGCCGGGTTCATCTTTATACGTTTCATTTGGCGCTTTCGCTCGCCAGCGGTGATAGGTATCTGCAATCTTTTCAATCTCGGACTCATCGAAATCACGTCGCACGCGGTCAACCATATGGCCCATGTTTCGGGCATCGATGAATAGAACCTCACCGCGCCGATCCCGATGCCCATTAGCAGATTTATCGTTGGCTAGAATCCATAGGCAAGCGGGAATCTGGGTAGAGTAGAACAGCTGCCCCGGCAGAGCGACCATGCAATCGACCTTGTCGGCCTCGATCATCGTGCGACGTATTTCGCCCTCTCCCGATTGCTGGGACGACATGGAGCCATTAGCTAGTACCACGCCCGCCGTGCCACGCGGGGTCAAATGGTGCAAAATATGCTGCAGCCAGGCGTAGTTCGCGTTGCCTTTGGGCGGTTTGCCAAATTTCCAGCGGGCATCTTCAGTCAGCCGTTCACCGCCCCAATCTGAGATATTGAAGGGGGGATTGGCTAGGATGTGATCGGCACGTAGGTCGGGGAGTTCATCGCGAATAAATGAGCCCTCGTTGTTCCATCTGATTTCAGCATCGATCCCTTGAACGGCAAGGTTCATCATCGCCAACCGCCAAGTGGTGTGATTGATCTCCTGCCCATAAACCGAAATATCATCCCTCTGTCCACCGTGATCTTCGATGAAGTTTTCAGACTGGATGAACATGCCGCCCGAGCCGCAACAGGGGTCATAAACGCGGCCCTGTTTGGGCTCAAGCATGGAAACCAATGTGCGAACAACCGAGCGTGGAGTAAAGAACTCACCCCCGCGCTTGCCTTCAGAAGAGGCGAAACCCGCCAAGAAGTATTCATAAACACGGCCCAGGAGGTCGCGTGCGTCCTCCTGCTGCTTACGCATATCGATCTTGGAGAATAGGTCTATCAGATCGCCTAACATTTCTTTGTTCAGCGTTGGGCGGGCGTAATTCTTGGGTAGAACGCCTTTTAGCTTTTCATTAGCGGGGACTCGCTCGATCGACTCCATTGCGTCATCAATAATCTTACCAATATTGGGATCGCGTGCGCTATTGCGTAAATGGGTCCAGCGAGCCTCTATCGGCACCCAAAATATGTTTTCAGCGAGGTATTCCTCTGGGTCTTCGGGATCAGCGTACTCGTCTTGGGCAAGCTCGGTGTGATAAGACTCGAAAGCTTCGGAGATATACTTCAGGAAAACGAGACCGAGGACGACGTGCTTATATTCGGAAGGCTCAAGATTGCCGCGCAGTCGGTCGGCGGCTTTGAACAGGTCGGCCTCAAAGCCTAGGTCGGAAGTGCGCAGATCAGACATTAGATTTCCTAATTTATGACGATAGCAAACAGCGCGTCGACATTTAAATAATAATAGGATTTAGCAATAGTGCAGCCATGGCAGTGCGAATGCTGCTGCAACAGCTAAATTAGGCTAACGATTCAGGTTGGCAATATAACAACATATAGGGTGGCTTATGAATATACGCCTAAGCTATATTTTGGCTTACGTAGAAATTCAGGCGAAAGCTTGTTGGGACAACAAATTTGCCTGAGGGGGCATGGCGGGAGAAAGTGTATCGCAGAGCTATCCGTCACTTTGCTAGGTAGTGAGAATGGATGTATATCGACAGCCCCTTCCTTTAGTAGTAGAGCATGTGCGGCAGAGTGTGGAAGGCCTGGTAAGATCAAGAACTTGAGACGGTTGTCACCTATATGTCACCTAGAAAAAGCACAACAAAAAACGGCCACTTGCTGCG
>TARA_R110000850_G_scaffold15328_10_pt1 | contig 10146 bp, 16 predicted proteins | sample TARA_R110000850 | Tara Oceans TARA_R110000850 (sample SAMEA4397586) | marine metagenome | biome: Polar Biome; feature: [SRF] surface water layer (ENVO:00010504); material: water (ENVO:00002006), including particulate matter (ENVO:01000060) such as... | depth 5 m | reverse complement strand
ATTAAAATAAAAAGTAAAGGCGACGGCAAAAGCGAGGTTTCATGACATATATTATAGTAGACACAGCAAACCTGTTCTTTCGTGCAAGACACGTTGTAAGAGGCGATTTAGACACACAGATAGGAATGTGCTTGCTTATTACGTTTAATGCAGTAAGAAAGGCCTGGCGTGACTTTGACGGATCACATGTTGTGTTCTGTTTAGAAGGACGATCATGGCGTAAAGACTTTTACGAGCCGTATAAGCGCAATCGCAAAGAAGGGCGTGATGCAATGACTCCGCGGCAGATGGAAGAAGAAGAATTGTTCTGGGAGATCTTTGACGAGTTTAAAAACTATCTTAATGAAAAGACTAACTGTACTGTATTACAGCACAAGCGTCTTGAAGCAGATGATTTAATTGCAGGATGGGTACAACATCATCCTGACGAGAAGCATGTTATTATTTCTACAGACGGCGACTTTGCACAGCTTGTTAGCAAAAACGTAACACAGTATAACGGTGTGTCTCAAACAACTACTAAGATAAGTGGATATTTTGATGACAAAGGCTACCCTATTGTTGAGAAGAAGACTGGCGAAGAAAAGCCTGCTCCAGATCCAGAGTGGCTATTGTTTGAAAAGTGTATGCGTGGGGATACAAGTGACAACGTGTTTAGTGCATATCCAGGAGTGCGTAAAAAAGGCACTAAGAAAAAGATTGGCTTATTAGAAGCGTATGCTGATCGTACTTCTAAAGGGTATGATTGGAATAACATGATGCTACAACGTTGGGTTGATCATACAGGCGCCGAACATCGCGTTAAAGAAGACTACGAACGCAATGTTACGCTATGTGATCTTACAGCACAGCCTGATGATGTTAAAGAGATAATTAAAGAAACAATAGTAGAAGCAACTGCCGACCCTAAGAACATTAGTCAAGTTGGTATTCGCTTAATGAAGTTTTGTGCAAAGTGGGACATTAGACGTGTCACTGAGCAAATACACACATACAATGAACAATACAGCGCGAGGTATAAAAATGAGTCTTAAGGCAAAAACATTACTTGAAGGAAAATTCTGGATAGTCGAGCAAGGTGAAGAACGTGTAGGTACTTTGTCTAAGGACGAAGAAGATCGGTTCATGTATCAGAGTAATAAAGGTACACGTATTTTTAATACAGAAATAGCAATGAAAAAGAAACTCGGCAAAATTGTTTTTACAAGCAAGGAGCTAGAAGAGTCTAAGGTAGTAGGCGGTGCCGAAGCTTACGGCTTTGCTACAAGTTCTATTCCGATCACTTCTATGTTTGATATTAGACGCAAGTTGCCGTTGTTCACTAAAAGCAAAAAAAGCAAGAGTTTTTATTGTGCGGGCTACTATATTATTAAGTTTAAGAAAGGCTGGTTACGATCGTTCTGTCCTAAGCTAATGACACTAGACGAGAACGAATTTAAAGGCCCTTATAAGCTAGAAGACGATATGAAGGCTTCACTAAAGGCTAATAACGTAGAGTTTAAAAAATGTCAAAAGAGCCTTTAAACATAGATTACAGTGTAACAAAAGCAAAAGATAACGCTGGGTATTATTGCGAGAATGTAAATTTTTATAAGACGTTTGTTGATAGATATTCTGGTCAGGTTTGTCCTCAATTCCATTACACTATTGAAGATGACGAAGATCCTGTTGAGACAGCTAAAACTTTGCTTTCTCAACGATATGCAGAGATTGACGATCAATTTATAACAAGCAACTGGGACATCTGTTTTGAATAATGTTAGAGAACCGTTAAACACTAGGCCGCTAGAGCAATTTTTGCAAAGAGTAAAGGCGGCTGATACAGGAAGAGCACGCGATGTTAAACTAGACATACAAGAAGCTAGAACACTTGCGCTAACAATCGGCATGGTCATGGCTCGGTTGGAAGGTGATCTAGAACGACTAGTTCTAGAAGCAGGCCAAGGCAAGGACGAAGTTATTAATATCGAGATAGGCGGCAAAAAAGACAGTTGGTAAGAGATAAATATGTGCGTAGTTTATTAAAAAGGAACACGCACAATGGCACGACCCAAACCAACAGTATTACTCGAGCACGCTAATAAGAAGGCATACAAACTAGAACAAGTCCTAGAAGCAGAGGCTATCTGGGCTGTTTTCTATCAAGGAGTTCCGTTTAATCTCAAGTCATCAAATCTATTAACCAGTTATCCTGGCCCAAAGTACAAAAAAGTTAGCTTTTCGAATCCCGGACACGCTAAGAATCTAGCAAAGAAGTTAAACGAAGTATATAACAGCAGCGCGTTTCAAGTTTATCGACTTACCACAGGCAAAATTGTACCACTATGAATATTGACTTCTACACCAATGTATTTTTAAGGGCGCTAGAGATACCGCTTACTGACTCAAATGTAAAAGAGTACAAGACTGCTTGGTGGCAGAATATTCGCAAAAAGTCTACTGCGGGGCTTCGGTTGACTGAAGAAGGCTTTGAGATGATACATACGGTAGAACTAGAGTCGTACGAGATCTTATTTCCCAAAGAAATGAAGATAACTGCTCAAACTCTTATCTTTTTAGATCAACTAATTAATTGCCCTTACTATATTACAACTAATTCTATATATGTTACTGCTGACCGTGTCGCAGTAGCCCTATCTTTGTTCTCCGGGGACATAAGAAAGTACGGATTAGCAGAAGCTATGAAAAAGTCAAAAAGAGAGGTTGACATAAGCAAATAACCTGTTATAATGTTTACTTACTTACTTAACTAACTAAACATTTTAACTTTACAAAGGTATTTACATATGAGCAACGACGTAGCTGACATTACACGTAAAATGGGCCCACAGCGTGCTATTACTGCACTAGAGCGCACTTACAAATTACAACGCCCAGTCTTTTTATGGGGCCCTCCAGGCATTGGCAAATCTGATATCGTTGCCCAACTAGCAAAGAAACATAAAGGTCACTTAATTGACGTGCGCCTTGCATTATGGGACCCTACTGACATTAAAGGCATTCCTTACTTTGACGGTGACGACAAAACAATGAAGTGGGCGCCGCCTGCAGAATTACCTAGCATACTAGAATCAGAAAAGCATGAAGCGATCTTCTTGTTCTTAGATGAGATGCCGTCTGCGGCACCGTCTACACAGGCAGCAGCTTATCAGCTAGTGCTTAATCGTAAGGTTGGTACTTACACGTTACCAGATAACGTTTACATTATTGCAGCAGGTAACAGAGAAAGCGATCGCGGTGTTACTTACCGTATGCCATCCCCGTTAGCCAACCGCTTCTTGCACATTGAAATGGAACACAACTTTGATGACTTCCTAAACTGGGGTATTCAGAATCAAATACATCCTGATGCACTTGCATATCTTGAGTCAAATAAAGATGACTTATATGATTTTGACCCAGAAGAATCAGGCTCAGCATTTGCTACACCGCGTTCATGGTCATTTGTATCGCAAGTATTATACGGACATGACGGCGACGAGTCACTTACTACAGACTTAGTTGCAGGCTGTGTCGGTACCGGCCTAGCATTAAAGTTTAACGGGTTCCGTGAGCATCACGCAGATTTGCCTAAGCCGATTGACGTACTTACAGGCCGAGTTACTGAGCTTAAAACTGATAAGGTCAGTGCAATGTACGCGTTAACACTATCTATGTGTTACGAGCTTAAAGACTCTTTTGAGAAAGAAGACGAAAAAGAGTTTAATACAAAGTTTGATTACTTTGTGCGCTTTATGCTTGACAACTTTGAAGTTGAAATGGTTGTCATGGGCGTTAAGGTAGCTGTTACAAAATACGGCTTACAAGCAGATGCAGACGAATCGCCCGCGTTTGAAGAGTTCCATAATAGATTTGGCGAGCTAATTAAAGACGCAAACGGTCGATAATATTTTTAGGAGTCTACGGGCTCCGTTCTTTTTTTAGGAGAAACAAATGAGTGATTTTAAAGGTTGGAAGCCAAATCCAGATCTATCAGAAGCTGACTTAAAAGCAATGGAGCCAGCAGTAATTAAAAAGTTACGTGTTGCGCGCATTGGGTTATTATTACGACAGCCGTTCTTTGGTAACATGGCTACACGCATGAAGTTGATGGATGGGTCAGACTGGTGTCAGACAGCAGCAACTGACGGTCGTAACCTTTACTACAATATCGAATTCTTTTCTGAACTAACCACTAAGCAAGTTGAGTGGGTATTAGGGCACGAAATTTATCACTGTATATTCGAGCATCTTACACGCCGCGGTGGTCGTATTCCTAGCATCTTTAACATTGCATGTGACTACGCGGTTAACGGCTTGCTTGAAAAAGATCAGATTGGTACAGAAGTTGACCAGATTAAAATCTTTAAAGATCGCTCGCAATTTGACGGTAAGAGCGCTGAAGAGATTTACGAGATCATATTTGAAAAGCATGATCAAGATGAGCTTGATCAACTTGGACAAATGTTAGATGACCATGTTGACTGGGGCGAAGAAGACAAAGACGGCAAGCGTCCTAGTTATAGTCAAGAAGAGTTACGTAAGATACGTGACGAGATTAAGACTAACATGATATCGTCAGCACAACAGGCAGGTAACAACAAAACTCCTGATGCTGTTCGCAACATGATTAAAAGCTTACGTCGTTCTAAGATTACTTGGCGATCGCTTATACGTCAGCAGATACAAAGTACTATTAAGTCAGACTTTACCTTTCAGCGTATGAACCGCAAAGGCTGGCACTTATCGGCTATATTGCCTGGTATGAATGTACTAGACGAAGTTGACTTATGTGTAGCTATCGACACATCGGGTTCTATTGGTGACGAACAGATAAGAGACTTTTTATCAGAAATTAAAGGCATTACAGAAGAGTTTCCTGCATACAAGATTCGTGTATGGTGCTTTGATACATCGGTACACAACGAACAAATGTTCACCAGCGAGAACGGCAGACGTATTGCAAGCTATCAGCAAGCGGGCGGCGGCGGCACTGAGTTTATGTGTAACTGGGAATATATGAAACGTCAAGGTCATAATCCTAAGAAGTTTATTATGTTTACAGATGGGTATCCTTGGGGTAGCTGGGGTGATGCTGTTTTTTGTGACACTGTGTTTATTATTCACGGCAATCACGATAAAGAACTTAAGGCACCGTTTGGTGTTACTGCACACTACGATGCGAAGAAAAAGAAAGCGTAGATGAAACTGCGCAATCCTAGTCCGCTAGACTACTTTGAAATGAGGCGCGCATATTCATTGCCGCCTCATTTCGACGTTGTTAACATACCACTTAGTCCTGCTCCTGTACGCACTTTTATGGATAGTGAAAGTTGGATCATTGACAATCTTAAAGGACGATTTTACATTGGCCATAATGTCCACCTCAACGATGTAAACAAGTTAGAAAGAGTACTAACTATTGGATTCGAAAAACCCACCGAAATGAGTTTGTTCATGATAGCCTCCCCTCATTTGCCGTAATGGTAAATAAGTACGTACATTAAAAATAGCTCAGGAGGCTACAATATGACAGAAAAAACCAAAAAAGCAGAAGCGCCAGTTGACGCGCCAACTCAAAGTGACAATGCAGAAGCTGCACCAGACCTAACAATTCAAGACCTTGCTACATTAAAGCAAATTATTGATGTTGCTACCTCAAGAGGCGCCTTTAAGGCAAACGAACTAGAAGGCGTAGGCAAAGCTTATAATAAGCTTGACACGTTTCTAACTACAATTGCAGAGCAGCAAGCACAAGGAGCAGCAACCGAATGAAGCATATCGGAAGAATGAAACAGAATCGTCGTAAAGTAGCAGTAGCTTACAGAGTTATACCAGGTGATCCAGATAACTGTTTAGTTGTACAAACAGAAAGCCTAATGGCAGAATATCATGATACAATGATGACTGTATTACAATCAAACGCTGGCCAGAATGCTTACGAATTTGCAGAAGCAATGGGACGCGCAAGATTGCCAGATGGTCGTATAATGCTAAACGCATTCCATAAAGAAGGCAAGCTTACTAAAGTTCCTTCGGTTATGGTAGAAATGACACCTAACAATCAAACACTTATTGGCCTTGACGAGCTTAACCGCTTGATTGCTGATCAGAAAGGTGTGTCGGTGGCAGATCTTGCAATAGGCGCTGAGAAGGTTAAGTTAAAGCCAGAAGCCGCTGCACCAAAGCAATCCGCAGCAGAAGCAGCAGGTGCTTATACAGACGCACTACCCGGAACAGTTACAGAAGAAATTATACCAGAAACGCAAGCCGCTGCACCCGTAGCTACTCGTCCTGTGTCTATGGAACCTGTTAACGAAGCAGTAGTTGTTGAAGGCGAAGCTGTATTATCAGACGAAGACTTAGCAAGATCATATCGCTCACAAGCTGACGCTATGTTCAAAGAGGCTAAACGCCTACGTGACATAGCTAAAGATTTAAGCGATGGAACGGAAGAAACTGCTGAGAAGTTATAATGGCAGGTCGGCTTCCTGACTCCGATATCGAAAAATGGCCAGAGATACTAGGCGACGTTGACATTAATGTTGTGCCCGTCGAGTATCTTCACGCTGTTATCGTGACCCTTGGCGGCGGTAAAACGTACGAGCTAAGGATCGACAATAATAATATAAAAACAGAAGAAGAGGCGTTTTTAATACAAGAAGAGATTGCTAATTTCCTTGAAGAATACGAAGACTATATTGAGAATATTGATTTCCGAGTTGATACCGAAAAAGTGAAAAAAGATATACAAGATCGAACTTATCGGTTCATGAAGAAACGGAAATGATATAAATACAGTATAAGATTCGAACGAGGAGTTAATCAATGGCACTACGCTTAAGAAGAGGCACAGACGCTGAAAGACTGGCATTTACGCCAGTCGCAGGGGAGCCGGTATATACTACAGACACTAAGAAGCTGTATGTCGGCGACGGCTCAACTGTTGGCGGAGTGCCAATAGACACAACAGCAGTATCAATTACACTAGACGACCTGACAGATGTCGATACAACAACATCAGCGCCGTCAGAGACAGACATTTTACAATTCATTGGCGGGGAATGGATACCACAAACTGCACCTGTTGGTGTTGAAGACGGTAACAGCTATAACGTTAAGATTATCGGAGACGATAGTACAGTACGTGTTGATCCAGACCTAGGCACATTTGTAGGCGACTTAACAGGTGACTTAACAGGCAATGTAACAGGTACGGTGTCAGGTAGTGTTACTGGCAATGTTCTCGGCGACTTAACAGGCAATGTACTAGGCAACGTAACAGGCAATGTCGACGGTATTTTAACAGGCAACGTAACCGGCAATGTTCTTGGTAATTTAACAGGTAACGTAACAGGTAACGTAGCAGGCGATGTTAACGGTTCCATCTTTGCAGATGACAGTTCATTGCTTGTAGACGGTGTTAACGGACGACTGACAACAGGCGGTATCGCACTTAGCAATGATACAATAACTTTTGATATTGGTGCAGGTTCTGTAATTATACAAGGTGCTGATCCGGCTAATAGCCCTGTGTTAGAATGGCGCATGACTCAACCAGGCGAGAACGAAGATATTTATGCCGTAGTTAGTGCTACAAAAGCACCGGGTCGAAAGTTTAACAGTTCGACAGGCACGCTTGATACACCTACTGCTCCTACTGTAGGGTTTGTTACAGCGCTGGATACTACCAACGTGTTTAACGGCACAGGGTTTTCTCCATCTTCTACAATAGTACATTATATAGACCCAAACGGAACTATTGTTGATAATACGTCGGTTCCGGGCGCAGTAGGCCTTATTACTTATAATAACGGTAGTGCTGCTAGTAGCGTTGGATTATTTCTTGATTCGCTACATCGTGTAACAATCAATCGCGCGTTGACATACGAAGCGAGAGCAACTGCTGATATTAACGGTACAATGTTATTAGAACCACAAACAGCGCCACCTGGTACGCCAGTAGAAGGCATGTTTGCTGTTGCAGATCGCGTTACTTGGGACCCTGCTAGTAAAGGTGCCGGTGCAAGTTATCCAGTATTTTATGATGGCACATCTTGGACTGCACTGTACTAAGACCATTTAGGATACTTTTTTAAGTTAGACAAAAAGGCGTTAGCATTTATCTTCCATACAGTTTGATCTGTATAACGGTAATGCACGTCTTTTATCTTTTCTGCAATCCCTAACTGTTCTAGTGTAGGGAAATAATATTTGTGAACTAAACGTTGGCTAGCTGCTTCGCTAGTATTTGATGTTGCGTATAGATTTTCTGTTCCTGCCCATTCAATACACTTAGGTAAAAAGAACTGATCATTTAGATTTTGGTGTTCTGCTACTAATCTTTTAGCTGTTACTAATCCTTTCTTCGGTCTAACTAATGTACAACACCTAGACAATATTCTAAAGCTGTTTGGGCCCATAACATCGTCAAACGAATGTGCAACTACACTGCCGATAGCTCGATCATCTTTATATAATATCCAAGCGTTCCACATACGCTCGTTACGAAAACAATCTATCATTATTTTTTGATTAGAATTATTAACAAAGCCTTTAGCATCTGCCTCTTTATAAAAATCAGTTAAGTCTAAGTCTTCAGACCATTCTACTATCTTATACATAAATTTCTTTTGCAACGTCAATAAACGAATCAGGAAAGTTGGACCTAAAACTTTCAAATGCTAGGTCTTGTAACTTATCCAACGGCATTACATCACTTAGTTTGTAGCCCATGCTTTCTAACACAGGCACTAACTTTTTTCGTCTGTCAGGACTGATATGACTTAATACAGACTCGATGCTTATGCCCGGATCGTTATCATCGTAACAGAAGAAATAGTTTATACTTTTTAATTTACCAGCAACAACAAAGTAACTAGACGGATGCAACGAGCATTTATAAATTCCTTTAGTACGATGTGCTGCCATTATATCTAGCATTTGATCTTTCCATTCTGGAAATGAATCGTAGTTGTCTGTACATCCGTTCTCTTCCCATAAGTCTACACCGTCTATTTCTAAATAGATTTTGCGAGACTTATAGTCTATGTCCAATATAGCAGGAACATGTTGCGGGAATGACTTGTTCATTATAGTAAGATACTTAACTTCTCTCTCCCACTTTTCGGTCATTAACCCTGGATCAACAACTTCGTTTTGATTTTTATGATATGTTGTGTCGTTGTAATACCATTGAACAAACGTCTTTTTATCGTTGCTGATAAGACTTGTGTAAATTAGGTTGTTGCGACATAACCCCTTGCCCGGTACATTGTTATAATAATATTCATATTGTGGTTGCATTAAATTACTTATCTATAAATATCTGTATGATTAGAGGAATTGACAAACAGCCGTATATTAACTTAGATAGCTTTCTAGACATCAACGGCATGAAAGAATTACATCCGGAAATATGTAAAGGGTTTGCTACTGCACGAGACTTTGCTAAAGAAGGCACATGGATGTCTCCTGGATTTAGTTTTGACGATGCTAGTTATATTGTAGATTGGAAACCTATCTACAAAGCGTTTAACGAATGGCAACAACTACCTAACAGTCACCCGTTAAAGATAGAAGGTAATAAAATATTGCCAACAGATTTTAAAGACTACAAACAACGTAACGTGTTTACTCGTTTTTTAAAAGCAGCAATGGGCGCAAACGATCCGTACATCTATTATTTTCTATGGGAAGAAGGCGACTGGGACGCTCGTAACAATGTACGTGCGCCAACAGAAATACAAGAGCACTTCCCTGGTGTTGTTGCGTGGGTTAACAACTTAGTAGACCAAAACATTATATCGCAAATTGGAAGGGTTATATTCTTTCATTGCGACCATAACGGTAAAGCATTTGAGCATCGTGACTTAGATGGAAAGAACGGAGACGAACAAGGTTACTCAGAACACCGCAACGAGTTTATCCATATACGAAATCGTACCAAGCGTGGATTTTATATATGGGACCCTGAGACACAAGACAAACATTACATTAACAGTCATGCAGCGTTTTGGAATGATCAAGATTGGCACGGAGGAGAGTCTTCAAAAGAAGTGGAATACGGATTGCGAATTGACTGTGTGTTTACTGACAAGTTTAGAATTAAGCTTGAATTAGATCATATTAATCGTTACTAAGAATCACTTCGCTTGACAATACATC
>TARA_R110000850_G_scaffold191091_14_pt1 | contig 10160 bp, 9 predicted proteins | sample TARA_R110000850 | Tara Oceans TARA_R110000850 (sample SAMEA4397586) | marine metagenome | biome: Polar Biome; feature: [SRF] surface water layer (ENVO:00010504); material: water (ENVO:00002006), including particulate matter (ENVO:01000060) such as... | depth 5 m | reverse complement strand
TTCAAACAGCGGTCGTACTGCCTCTTCGTACGCTTCCTGCGAGCGAGCAAAGCCGGACCGGTTCAACCACAGAGCGGTCATCAGGGTCATGATGATGTCGTCGATGACACCCATGTTGATCTTCATATGTATTCACTCATCAGGCTCGTAGTTATGGGAGAAGAGGTGAAAGTAGTCTCGGAAAATCCGCAGTCAGAAATACCAGTCGAGCGTGAACCCTATGACACGCGGTGCGCCGAAGTCTGTGGAGAACACGCCATGGGGACACAGCTGGAAACAACAAACAGTTGTCTTGCCTTGATCCCGTCCAGATTGGCGTGGCAAAGAAGCGCTCAGCGCCGCAAGAGACATCGACGACACGGTCCAGCGGGCTATTCGCCACGATGAATGTCTTGGCCTGGTCAGATTTCCGCTGATTTCAGACGAGCAGAAAATTGAACGACATGATCGATCTGCATCGAGCCCTCCTGCCAGAAGTGCACTCGCGTTGCCGAGTGGCATAGTGTATCGAAGCAAGCTGGCTCAAGCGCCGGATTGGCAGGCATAGCCACTCGCCTGTGCCAGTGGCAATTTTCCTCGAACGATAATGCCGTTACCACGACCCACCTCATTGTCTAGCTCGTCGTAGACCACAGGCTCCGCAATGAATTGTGTCTTGTTTTTATTTGCCACCTTGCCAATAGCCCTGAGCTTGCCGGACGCGTGAGGTAGGTTGTGAAGCAAGTCGTCAAGACAAAAAACTCAGTTTCAAGAGACTGCGCCGCCATAAAGGCGGCGTCGTCGAGAAGTTTGAAATAGACAGAGCCATGGACCGCTCCGGCCGAATGATGAAACTTGCTACTCAGCTTGATCTCGATAATGGCCTGCCCCTCGGAGATGTCCAAGATTGGCTGATAAATCAGGTTTATTGGCGCAGCCGCATACATTCCCTTCAAAAAGTTGAAATGCTGTTCTGTGTTCAAACCATCGGACTCCTCTTTCCTTCTTTCCCCATCTGGGCGGAATTTCTCCTTAGGCCTGCCGAGCGCTATCCCGAAATTTCACGACCCAGCAGATGACGTGTGATCAACCATTTCTGCACCTCGTTGGTGCCTTCATAGATCTCGCCTATCTTGGCGTCGCGATAGATGGACTCCAGCGGCCAGAGTTCTCCGGGGCCTTTGAGTTCACGTACGAATCCGTAGCCGCCGCAGGCCTGGATCGCATCGCGCACAACGTCAACCGCCAGTTCTGAACCCTTGAGTTTGCTCATTGCGGCCAGAGGCTCGATGTCTCCACCGCGGTCCGCATTCAAAGCCGCCTTCTGAAACAGCGTGCGCGTCATTTCGATGTTGACGGCGTGTTCAGCCAGACGGTATTGCCAGTACTGGAGGCTGGCGATGGGCTGGCCAAACACCTCGCGTTTGGAGGCATAGGCGCAGGCCACGTCCATCGCGCGTTGGGCCATGCCGACGCCGACCGCCGAAATCCCCAGTCTGCCGCGTGACAAGGAGCCCAGCGCCACACGCAGGCCCCGGCCCACTCCGCCCACCACGTCACAATCGGGCACAAAGACGTTGTCGAGATAGATTTCAGCTGTCAGCTGGGGCTTGTTGCCCATCTTGATGTCCGGGTCGGAAACGGACACGCCCTCGGCATGCATATCCACCCACAGGACACTCACAGCCCCATCGCACAGGCACAGGATCGAGGTTCGATCTGCCGCCACCGAGTTGGTGATGAAACGCTTGGTGCCGTTCATCCGCCAACCGCCATCGACCTTGGTCGCCTTGCACTGGATGGACTTTGCCGAAAGATCCGTGCTGGCTGCCGGTTCGCTGGTGGCAAAGCCGGTGACAATTTCACCCGAGATGATTTTCGGAATCCATTTCGCGCGAATTTCGCCACCAGCCTGATCGATCGTCGTGGCTCCGAGGATCGCGGGGCCATCAAACATCGCGCAGGCCACGCCGGGCGAGTAGTAGGCGAGTTCTTCAACCACGGCCATGGTGCAGGCCAATGGATGTTCCAGCCCCAGACCGCCGACATCTTTCTTGAAAGGCACGGCGAACAGGCCGGCCTTGGCGATCGCCTGAAAGATGTCATGGCGAAATCCGTCGCGGCGTTCCTCGGCACAATTCACTTCGTGTGCCAGCGGGCGCAACACCTCGTCGGCAAAGGCGCGCGCCTTGGCGCGAATGTCCAGTACGTCCTGCGGCAATAGACAGTCCGAGTTGACGCGATCGGTACGTCGCTCTACGGCCCAATGATTGTCAGATACGTTCATGCTGTTGCCTTCGTCCTTGATTGCTTCGTTCACACTTATGATTGGGAAAATTTCGTGAAACGCTCTTGCTGAGCACGATTGGCTGCCTGGTATTCGGACACCAGCCTGGCCACGAGATCGGCGGTCGCAGGAATGTCCGAAATGCTGCCGACACCCTGGCCGGCAGACCAAAGATCCCGCCAGGGTTTCGGTTTGGCGGTTTTTTCGGGCTGTGCTGCTTCGTCCATTTCCAGTCCGAAGTCCGGCTCCTCCGGCGTTCTCATGGTCTTGATGTCCAGACCGGCCTTTTCCAGTGTCTGGCGGATGAAGCTGGCCGGCACACCGGAAATCTTCGGCGTGTAAAGAATGTCGGTGGCAATGCTTTCGACCAACTGCGCCTTGTAGTCTTCGCCAACGAGGGCTTCCTGGGTCGCAAGGAATCGGCTGCCCATGTACGCAAGGTCTGCACCCATCATCTGCGCCGCAGCGACATCGCTCCCGGTGCTCAGGGCACCCGACAGAAGGATGGTCTTGTCGAAGAACTGTCGAACTTCATTGACGAGCGCGAAGGGGTTCAGGCTGCCCGCATGGCCGCCGGCGCCGGCGCAGACCAGGATCAGTCCATCCACCCCAGTGGCGGCTGCCTTTTGCGCGTGCCGCGGATTGACCACGTCGTGGAAGACGACGCCACCATAACCATGCACGGCATCGACGATGTCCTTTGCCGCGCCCATGGAGGTGATGATCAGCGGCACCTTGTGCTTCACGCACAGCGCCAGGTCTTCCTGCAGGCGCGGATTGGTCTTGTTGACGATCAGATTGACGCCGTAGGGCGCCGCGCGTCGGCCAGTCTCTTTTTCGAACGCGGCGAGCGCCTCGCTGATCTGGATCAGCCATTGTTCGAATCCTTCGCTGCTGCGTTGGTTGAGCGCTGGGAAGCCGCCGACGATGCCTGCCTTGCAGGTTTCGATAATCAGTTCCGGACCCGAGGCCAGGAACATGGGGGCGGCCACGGCGGGGACGGACAGGCGGCCTTCGAAGCTTGAGGGAAGTGGCATGGTTCTACTCTCTTGAAATGCCGGTCACGGCGGGATGATTAGCCCGGACTGTTCGTGAAGAGCCACGCTCTCGCTTGATTCTTGAATCCATGATGCTTTTCGCTCGATCGCCCATAGGCACCGCTATGCGCTCACTCGCGAAAACCATCGTGAACCCATTCCTCAGGGCGATCATCGCGCCTCTTCACGAATAGTCCGGGCTGGCAGCTTAGGTCCGTCTCCGGCTCAATCCGAGTGGCGTTTTTTAAAATTTATGTGCTATTTTCGCCATCATGTTGAATTTCGGCGTCGTGCTTCTGGACAACAGCTTCTGCTCCAGCGTGGGCGGGATCATTGATGTCTTTCATCTGGCCAACGCCCATTGCCGAAGCTCGCCTCAGTTTTCTCGCGAGCCGTTTCGATGGTCGCTGCTGTCTGATCGCGCCGGCAGGCCAGTCAGCATCGCGGGCGGCCTCAAGCTGGTGGCGGACACTTCTCTGAGCTCCGCAGATCAGTTCGACATGATCTACCTGCCAGCGGGCACGTATCCGGGTGCCGACGCACTTGAGAGCTGGCTGGGCCAGCACACGCGCTTGCTTAAACAACTATCGCAGCTTGCTGACAAGGGCGTGAAGATTGGCGCGACCTGCACTTCAACCTTCCTTCTGGCCGAAGCTGGCTTGCTCAATAACAGACGCGCCACAACCACCTGGTGGCTGGAACGGAAGTTTCGCGCACGTTACCCCCACGTTGATCTCGACCCGAGACAGGCGATGACCGAGGACCGGGGGATCTACTGCTCCGGCGCCTTGAATGCCTACCATCAGTTGGCGCTGCGTCTGGTGGAGGAACACGCTTCTCCCGAGATCGCGACGCTGTGTGCCAAGAGCGCCCTGATTAATCAGGGCCAGGCCCATCAGACACCCTATTACGACTTGAGCATTCCCATTGCGAATGAGGATCCGCTGATCACGAAAGCGCAATACTGGCTGCGCAATCACATGCGTCGCGATGTTGATTTCACCGAGCTCGCGGACGATCTGGGCACTAGCCAGCGCACCCTGATTCGACGGTTCAAGCAGGCAACGGGCTCAACGCCCTTGAAGTTTCTGCAGAATCTTCGTCTGGAGGCCTCCAAGTCACTCCTGCTCAACAGCCCGCTTGGCGTGAACGAAGTCATGGAGGAAGTCGGCTATAGCGACCCGAGCGCCTTCATCCGCTTGTTCAAGCAGCGCGTGGGGCTGACTCCGTCAGGTTTTCGACAAAGATTTTCCGACGCGTCCTTGGCACAGGACCGTTAAGGGTTTGCCACCGAACTGGCAGTGCGTGTCTTTGTCAGGTACAGAGCGCCACTCAATATCGTGAATGGCAGCCGGCCACTAACCCGCGCCGGGATTTGTCATGGGGCGGCGAACAAACGTACAGATTGCAGCGTGAGTTGGCACCGCGCTGGAAGCAGCAAATCTGCTTCTTCCAAGGCAATCGAATTGCCAAAGCCAGGCGTGCAAAAAAAGCGAGTGCCGAGATAGCGAATGCGCGCGCATATAAAACAGCGGCGTGATGAGCGCTATTTGAACAATGGCCGGTCACGCGAATCGATATCGGTCTACGTGCGCCGCGTCGCGTCGCGTCAATCATTTGCCCGCTGAGGCGCGCCAAAAACGCAGATTTGCCATCGATCCAGCGCGCGTGTTCTCACAGAAATTGTTGAGTGCGCCCGCCCGAAAGCTGACTGGCAATCTGGTGCCTGCACCCAGCTTGCAGTACGGCTTGAAAAGACCTCAGAACGGAAGGCCAGCAAGTCACAGCAATTGCATCAGCAATCGGACAGTTCTGAAACGATCCTTCCGTTTCCGTAGTAATTGAACAGAATCGGATTCAATTAAAGGCGCCAGATTTCCATGCGAGTCAGCCCCAATATCCGGGTTGCGCCGGCAGGCGCGGCGTTCGATGCCTTCACGGCCCGATCTCACACAGGCGGTATTGCCTGCGAATCAATCTGCAATGTAACGACGTTGATATCGCGTCTCAATTGAGCGTCTACGCTGCGCCAGAATTTCAGTGCGGTGAGATTGCGTGATCGTACGTACGCATGGCATCGGGTAATCCCTTCATGGCGGATGGCCTGCAAGCTGGCGCTGAACAATGCAGTTGCACAGCGAGTGCGTCGAAGATTCTGCTGAATTGCCAGATGATAAATGTGGGCTCGGCGGCCATCGTGCCCGCAAAGAATGCTACCGATGATCTGGTCATGATCCTCTGCCACAAAGCTCAGGTCCGGGTTTCGTAGCAGGAAGGTTTGAAGGGCCGGCAGACTGTCTGACTCGTCCCGCAGGATGATGCCTTCCACATCTCGCCATAGCGCCAGGCACGGCTCAATGTCTTGCGCCTGCATAGGGCGGATCAAGCGTTCCATTTCAGTTCCATTCCGCCATACGCCAGATCAAGGCAGGCAAGTGAACCCGGGGAGAAGGACCAGATTGAGCATCCGGGACATGCATATGTCATTATCATCGTATGAGCATATATAGCACATTCCGTAACTGATGATAGCGCTACTGGAGGCGAAACAGGCCGGTCTGCTCAGGCGCAACCAATGGGCGCGTAACATCCTGGCGGGCGTGGTTGTTGGCGTCGTTGCGCTGCCTCTGGCCATGGCCTTCGCTATCGCTTCGGGAGCAAAGCCGGAGCAAGGCATCTACACGGCGATCATTGCCGGGTTGGTGGTATCGGTATTCGGCGGCAGCCGAATCCAGATTGCAGGACCGACCGGAGCTTTTGTTGTCATCTTGTCGGGCATCACAGCACAGCACGGCATAGAAGGTCTGCTGCTGGCGACCACGATGGCCGGGCTGATCCTGGTATTACTCGGCATCGCACGATTCGGAGGTGTTCTGAGATTCATTCCAGCGCCCGTCATCGCAGGGTTCACCGCTGGCATCGGTGTGATCATCTGGGTTGGCCAATGGAAGTATTTCTTTGGGTTGCCACCGGCCACAGGCACGCACTTTCACGAGATGCTGCTGAATCTTCTGGCCTCGTTTCCGCAATTTCATCTTGCCACTACGTCGCTCGCCGTTCTCAGCCTGATGCTGACCATCTACGGACCGCGTATTCCAGGATTGAAACGCATTCCCGGCCCCCTGCTGGCAATGATCGTGGCCACACTGCTACAGGCCAGCGGTCATCTTCCCGGCGTCGCAACAATAGGCACGGCATTTGGCGGCATCCCACAAGGCCTGCCTCATCTGAGCTTGCCTCAGGTGAGCTTTGACCGCCTGATCCTGCTGCTGCCCTCAGCCTTCACTATCGCTATGCTTGGGGCCATCGAGTCACTGCTATCGGCAGCGGTAGCCGACGGTATGGCCGGTACCCGACACAACTCAAATCAGGAACTCATCGGGCAGGGTCTTGCCAATATGATCACGCCCTTGTTCGGCGGATTCGCGGCGACCGGTGCCATTGCGCGAACCGCGACCAACTTCAAGAACGGCGCAAACAGCCCTCTGGCCGGCATTGTTCATTCGCTGAGCTTGCTAATGATCCTGATCCTGCTGGCGCCGCTAGCCGCTCAGGTGCCTCTGTGCACTTTGGCGGCCATCCTGTTTGTCGTGGCCTGGAACATGAGCGAAGTCCGGCAGTTTCTGCGCATGGCCCGCACCGCACCTCGGCCCGATGTCCTGATCCTGCTGATCACGTTCTTCCTGACCGTTTTTTCTGATCTGGTGGTAGCCGTCAACGTCGGTGTGATTCTCGCCATGCTGCAGTTCCTGCGACGCATGGCTTCTGCCGTGGAAGTGCGGCGCGTTGATGACAAGACCTTGCATGCCGAGCTACAGACTAGCAGCCAGACCCAATTACCACCCGATGTTCTGGTGTATTCCATAGAAGGTCCGTTCTTCTTCGGGGCCGTGGAAAATCTGGAGCAGGCACTGCAGCAGACCAGCCGTGCCCCACGCTGTGTGGTGCTACGCCTGAACCGCGTTCCCATCATTGATATCACCGGCCTGCAGTCACTTGAAGAGGCGACGCTGAATCTGGAACGCCGCAAGGTGCGAGTGATGCTGTGCGAGGCCCGCCCAAACGTGCTGCGCAAGTTGGTACGCACTGGGCTGGTACGCAAACATTCCGGACCGCGTCGCTACTTCCGGAACTTCAGTGCCGCCATGAAAGCCTGTGATCCGGCCAGGCAGAGCCGTAGTGAGCTTGGGACGGCCTCATCTGATGAGAAGAAGCCCGGGCCATGAGCACGCCCTAGCCCACTAGAGCACTCTTCGATTGGGCATGATCGGAATGCCCCAAAAAAGAGGCCATCTGCAAGAGGCTATCGCGGCGCGATCTTGCGCCCTGACTTGCTGGTGTAGCTCACACCGTGTTTTGCAAGATACTCGCGGATGAGCTGGCGAACGACCTGCGAAGGCGTGAGATCCTGCTGTGCACACAGCGTCTCGAAGGCCCGCTTTTTGTCAGGGTCCATCAGAAGGGTGAAGCGCGCAGTCTTGGATTCCATGTTCAGAGACTAGCATGAACCGCACATTCAATTACCATGATCATGGCCCGAATCAAGCCGCTGGACCGGCAGCTCGCACGGCCTCGGCAACATGAAATTTGCTTATGTTGTCGCAGAACATCTCGGCCAACTTTGTAGCTGCCTCATCGTACTTGCCTTGATCCCCCCAAGACCGGCGAGGATTCAGAAGCTGCGCATCAACACCGGGAACTGACAACGGAACATCAAGATTCAGGATGTCCATATGCTCTGTCTTGCACCCCATCAGGGTTCCGCTCTGGCAGGCTGCAACGATTGCGCGGGTGACAGGAATCGGGAACCGTTTTCCTGAGCCACCAGGCTCACCGCTGCCGCCTGTCCAACCGGTGTTGACCAGATACACCTGAGAGTCGAACTCCTCGATGCGATGCATCAGCAAATCTGCATATTCAGCAGCCGGCCGAGGCATGAAAGGTGCCCCGAAACAAGCCGAGAACGTCGGCTGGATACCGGGCCTTGCATCAATTTCAGTAGAGCCCACTCGTGCGGTGTAACCACTTAGAAAGTGAAACGCCGCGGCCTCCTTTGAAAGGATGGAAACCGGTGGCAGTACGCCCGAGACGTCACAGGTGAGAAAGATGACGGTTCTCGGCTCACCGGCAAAATTGTCCTTTACGCGCTTTTGCACATGCTCCAGCGGGTAGGAGCATCGCCCGTTTTCCGAAAGCGAGGTATCGGAAAAATCCGGCTTGCGATGATCCTGATCGACAACCACATTTTCAACGATCGCTCCAAAGCGGATCGCGTCCCAGATCACTGGCTCGTTCTCGCGCGACAGATTTATCGTCTTGGCGTAGCAACCGCCTTCGAGGTTGAAGACCGTGCCCCTGGCCCAGGCGTGCTCATCGTCGCCAATCAGATAACGATCCAGGTCGGCAGACAAGGTTGCTTTCCCGGTTCCCGACAATCCAAAGAACAAGCAAGTATCACCCTGCTCGCCAACATTGGCCGAGCAGTGCATCGGAAGAATGCCGGCCTCCGGGAGCAGGTAGTTCTGCACGGAGAACAATGCTTTCTTCATTTCACCGGCGTAGCGCATGCCTGCAAGCAGAACCCGCCGCTGACGAAAGTCCAGAATGACCGCCGATTCGGAATGGGTGCCATCACGAGTTGGGCAGCACTCGAACCCCGGCACGTTGAGTACAGACCACTCGGGCTTGCCGTTTGGATTGTAGGTTGCTGGGCGAACAAACATGTTGCGTCCAAACAAGCAGTGCCAGGCGGTTTCGGTGACGACTGCGACCGGCAGATAGTGCTCGGAATCAGCCCCCACGTGCAGTCTGGATGTATAGCAACTCTTCGGGCTCAGATAGCTTTTCGCTCGCCTCCACAGGGCCTCAAAGCGATCGGACTCGAAGGGCTTGTTCACGCTCCCCCAATCCACCGTTTTTTCTGTAAGACCATCGCGCACGATGAATCGGTCAGCCGGCGAGCGCCCGGTGCGCGCACCCGTGCTTACAACCAGGGCACCCGTATCTGACAGCATCCCTTCGCCGCGAAGCAGGGCTTGTTCAATGAGGTGAACGGAATCGAGGTCAGCAAGCATATTCAGGGTACCTGTGCGGAGGGAGCGAAGCTCCTTTGAAGACGGGCGGAATCCAGCGAAACAGCGAATTTCCACGAGAGCCGACGATAGATTTCGTGTTGGTCACTCTGGAACCAGCAATGTCATAGTCACATTCTATGTGCTTTTCATGATAACGATGTTAACATTTTCATCATTGAGCGATTGACTGCGAATGTTTTGCCCCTTGCGTACATCTGACACACCCACCCGCAAGCGGATCACGGTCGAATCGGACCAACCGAACACAAGAGAACCAGACCCTAAATGCTGACAATTTATGCCGGTGGCTTGCCGCCCGACATGACCGAGAAAGAATTGGCGGAGCTGTTTTCGCGCCATGGAAAAGTTCGCGGAATCAAGTTGCCTCAGGATGTTTTCTCAGGAAAATCCCGGGGCTTCGGTTTCGTGGACATGGAAGGGCACGAGGCCCGCGCTGCAATCGCGGCGCTAGACGGTCAGGAACTGCGTGGAAAATTCATCCGGGTCACACTCGAGCGTCCGCGAGATGCAAAAGGACGACGATCAAGTGGCCGCCGCTGAGCCCGGCGCAATATTATTCGCCTGCGTTTGGAGAAGTGCCCGCCCACCAAGAGCGCAGCGCAGTCTTCATCAACACTTGCCAGATTGCAGAATGACGCCGGACCAGCAGATTGGATTCGCGGCAACAATGAGGACCAGCATACTTACCTGAGCCGCAACTGCTCAGCTCAGCCTGCACCCCGCCCGTGCGGCGCATCAAAATCAATATCCGGCCCCAGCGGC
>TARA_R110000850_G_scaffold85460_13_pt1 | contig 10202 bp, 9 predicted proteins | sample TARA_R110000850 | Tara Oceans TARA_R110000850 (sample SAMEA4397586) | marine metagenome | biome: Polar Biome; feature: [SRF] surface water layer (ENVO:00010504); material: water (ENVO:00002006), including particulate matter (ENVO:01000060) such as... | depth 5 m | reverse complement strand
TGCGCCCATTGCCCCTGGCCATGATCTGGGACGCCGTAATCCGCCGCGGGAAGTATTTGCGCGCGTGAAGGCAGTGCTCGACCTTTTTGTATTGCAGACCCAACCCAAGTTTCTCGGACAGCGCCAACCCATCGAGATGGCGCCGGAGAGCGCGGAACCTTCCGAGCCGGAATCATCGCGGCCGCGCAAGGCGCCGGTGAATCTGGAGCAGACCTGATGAGTTCAAGACGTTACTCGGCTGCCGATCAGTTGCTGATGCGCCTGGGCAAGGGGCTGGCCCACAACAATCGTTCGCCCGCCGATGCGATGCCTGCAAAAGACGCTCACCTCAGCGCCAGCGAGCGGCGCGAGGCGGGAAACCTGATGAGGGTCAATCACGCGGGTGAAGTGGCAGCACAGGGCCTGTACCACGGTCAGGCGCTGACGGCGAAAAACGAAGAAACGCGCAAACATCTTCTGACCGCAGCTGCAGAAGAGCAAACACACCTGCAATGGTGCGAGCAGCGTCTCGCTGAACTGAACGACGGACCGAGCCGCCTGAGACCGCTCTGGTATGGCGGCTCATTGGTGATGGGCGCCGTTGCGGGTCTTTTTGGGGACCGCTGGAGCCTGGGCTTCGTGGCTGAAACCGAGCGGCAGGTTTCCGAACATCTGGACGAACACATTGATCGCCTGCCGCCGGAAGATCAGGCTTCGCGCAAAGTACTGCAGGCAATGCGTGAAGACGAACAACGTCACGGCAATGAGGCCGAGAAACTGGGCGGAGTTGCTTTGCCGGCCCCGGTCAGAGGGCTGATGCGTCAAGTTGCCAAGCTGATGAAGGAAGGGGCATATCGCTTCTAGGCGCGCCCTGCGAGCAGCAGTTAAGCGGTGGCGGCCTCGTCTTCGGATGCTTGGCGCCGTGCGTCCAGATAGGCTTCCAGAGAACGCCGCGCAGCCGGCCCAAGGTCAATGGGCTCTGCACGACCGGCGACCAGATCATCCAGAAAGATACTGGTGCGCATCTGCAGCTTGTTCTGACCGTTGAACTCGGCAAAGGTGACCATGCTGTCCGAAGGATGATGTGCCACCACCTTGAGCCAGCGATTCTGGCCACGATCGTGATCGTAGACCCGGAACCAGCTGCTCAGGACCATCAGCAGATCCAGCAAGGTAATGGCGTCGGGCACCGAGGCCGGTGGATCGGTTCGATCCTCAAGCTCGGCTGCGACTTCATCGGGATCGGCTTGCGCGACGGGTGCATCGGGCAGCGTTTCGGACGCTGATTTAGCCGTTTGCGAGGCGGCAGCCGTGCTTTCCTGTTCGGCGGCCAGGTCTTCCAGAGATACCTCACCCAGATCGTCAGCCTGCGCGTCCTCAGCCGGCGCCTCGAAAGCTTCTGCTGCGTCTGCAGGCTCAGCGTCAGCTTGGGCCTCTGTGGGGGCTACCTCGGCTTGCGGTGATGTGGCTGCAGGCGCAGCAGCTTCGGGCTTGGGCGGCGCGATGCTGTCCGCCTCCACGGCCTCCAGCGAATTTCGCCAGCTCTGGATCAAGGACTGGATGCGCTCCTCAACCATGCCAACTTCACGCAGCCGTTCACGGACATCTATTTCGAGCGCGCGGATATTTTCCTTGCTGCGCGAAGCCGGCCGGCGCGGATTGACGGAATCGAGAATCCGCTTGAGCAGGGCCATGGCCTCCTGCCAACCTTCGCTGTCCGCGCCCTGCTTGAGCAAGCGCAATGCGGCCAGCGGGGCCCAGCCAGAGTTCAGCAGCGGCCAGGTGCCATCCGGGATTTTGCGGCTCAGCGTCTGCAGCTGCAGCTCTTCAGCAACTACGCGACGTGTCCGCTCGATAATCGCCTGCCGCCTTTGTCGGGCCTCTTCCTTCTGCTGGGCGAAGAATTTTTCCAGCGTTGATTCATCAACCTTCCCAGGCAAAGCGGTCTGCGTCCGCACTTCATCTGCAGCAACGTCGAACTGACTTTGAATCTGCCCCACCAGTTCCTCGATGCGCTGCAGGGCTTCCATGCCACTGGCACGCGCACTCGCGGCCAAGGTGGTGAGCTCATTCATCAGGCCACGGACCGGGTGCCGGTTGTCGGCAAAAAAACTGGAGTCGCGCAGCGCGCTTTTGATGACTGAAAAGCGCAACTGGTCGAAGCGCGGCTTGAGCGGAGCGGGCAGGGTCGGGTCCTGCATCAGGTCATTGAACATCTGACCCACCGCACCCGCACGCTGAACATAGGCGTACGCACGCGGCGCTTCCCAGCCCGGGACAATCTGCCCTGAGGCGGCCGCTGCCAGGTCCGAGCCCAGGCGAGCATCTGCCGGACCGTAGACAACGCCGGCACCCATGGGCTGAGCGCCACCGCCGTAAGGGACACCGCCGCTGGCCTCGGCTCCGGGACCAGCAAAACCCTGACCGGCGCTGAGCTGACGTAGTGTATTGAGCGTACCCGCGTCCATCATCGGCGGATTGGGAAACCCATAACCTGCGGCTGCTGCAGCTCCACCCCCGGCGGGCATTCCATCAGGGGCGCCCGGCTCAGTTGCGCCCTGCGGCGGTACACCGCCGGCCGCCGCTGCTGCGCCGCCCTGAGGACCGGGCGGGCGTCGGCCCGCCACTGCGGCGGTCTTCACGCCCTGCTGGTCCATGAAGCGAAGCACGCGCGTGTAGAGTTCTCCAAGATCACTGATGACCAGTCGGTCAAACAGCTTGAAGATCACCAGCTCGATGTCGAACTCGACGTCGAGGGTTTCGGCGCTACGCCGGAAGGCATGGGAAATGGTGGCCGGTGCTAGCGCGTCCTCTGCAATCGGCGCGTTCTTTTCCTTTATCAGCCACTCGATACGTCGGCCAATCTCGTACAGCATCTGCGCATAGAGTCCTTCGGCCTTGGTGGCCATTGAACTGATGGCAATGGACTCTTCAAGTGACTTGGATTCCTGCAGGCTCAATTCATCTAGCTCAAGATCCTGCTTGCGGGTTTCTTCCGCTGCGGTTTTCTTGACCGCAAATCCGGCCTTAATCTCGCCGCGGAAAATGCCGCCAATCTTCGGCCGTCCAAGGCGTACCACGCGCATGGTGTCGAAATAGATGCGCTGATCCTTGTTGTTGGTCGCGCGACGGGCCATTTCGAACAGCATGTCATCGGCGCCATCAAACATGCGCTCAATGCCACGGCCCAGAACATCTGCTGCCAGCGCCTTGATCTCTTCCACCAGCTTGATGGTCTCGGCATCAGCTGGCCCTTTGGGGGTCAGCGGCTTGCGGCTGCTCTGTGAATTGGCGCTATCGTTCAAAACTCAAACTCCGTGACAGGGCTTTGGCGACTGTTGATCACATTCAATCCAGCGAGCCACCAGAGAGCCAAGTGCTTCATAATAAGGCCAAGCGCCCTATTCTGTTGCAGCGACTGACAATTGCAAGGCAAAAACAAGGCTCAGCTCTCACTTGACCGACATTCGCTCACTGAACAAATCGTCATATTTGCACTCGGCTCAGGAGAATTTCAGCTTGATCTGAGCGGCCTGCAGATATTCCGCCTCTTGGGTCAGATCGGCCTGGGTCAACGGATAGGATGCCAGCCAGTCGCCGGAGAACTTGAGCTCCAAGGTGCGTCGATGAATCGTGGCGCGTACCGGCGGTTTGATGCCGGGCAACCGCGACCGGTGCAAAAGATAGGCCAGCCGAAACAGAACGGCCAGACGCCGGATGGCATCGACATGCGTGCCCGGCACATCATCCAGCGCACTATTCGAGAACTTGCCGCGATGTAGCCGTACCAGCGCGGCGAGCATGCGTTGGTCGGTCTGGGAGAAGCCCTGCAGATCGGCATGGCGCAGAATGTACTCGCCATGCTTGTGATACTGGGCATGAGCAATTCCCAGGCCGATCTCGTGCAACTGCGCAGCCCAGCGCAACAATGCCGCCGAGAGCTTGGGGTCCAGCGACCAGGCGTCCTGGGTCTGCTTGAGCAGCCGCAGAGCGGTACTGCTGACGGCATCGGCATGGCTGGTATCCACATCGTAACGCCGCGCAGTGGATTGCACGGCGCTCTCACGGACATCCTTGTCGGACAGGCGGCCGAGCAGATCGTAGACCAGACCCTCGCGCAGAGCGCGCTCGGAGGTAGCCATGGACTCCAGCTGCAGAGAATCGAACACCCCGGCCAGCACGGCCAGTCCACCGGCAAACACCGGGCGACGGTCTTCGCGCAGGGCGGGGAAATCGATCTTGGACACGTGCCCGCGATCAATCACCAGTGACACCAGCTTTTCCAGGCCGCTGCGGGTAATTTCCCGATCGACCCAGCCTTGCTCGCGCATAACCCGCCACACCCCGCGCACCGTACCGCTCGCGCCGATGGCCAGGTCCCAGCCATTCTTGCGATAGCGGTGCTCCAGAAATTCCAGCTCTACCCGCGCCGCCAGCCGTGCCTGCCGGAACCGTGCCTTGGTGATGCTGCCGTCCTCGAAGAACCGGCCCTGATGCACCACGCAGCCCATCCCGACGGATTCCATCAACTTGGGCTCAGTGCCTCGCCCGATGATGACCTCCGTGCTGCCGCCGCCGATATCCACCACCAGCCGGCGCGGATCGGCCGTTCCCATGCCGTGAATCACGCCGCCGTAGACCAGGCGGGCCTCTTCCAGGCCGGCGATGATTTCGATGTCGTGGCCCAGCGCGACCTCGGCGGCGGCGCGGAAATCAGCGCCGCGCTTGAGTTTGCGCATGGTGTTGGTGCCAACCGCGCGGACCCGGCCGGGCGGCAGATGACTGAGCCGCTGGCCGAATCGCTGAAGGCATTGCAGCGCGCGCTCCTGCGCTTCGGCGCGCAAACGACGGTCAGGATCAAGGCCGGCGGCCAGTCGCACCGGCTCGCGCAAACGGTCAATGACCTGCAAATCCGAGCCGTTAGCGCGCGCTACCATCAGGTGGAAGCTGTTTGAACCCAGGTCCACGGCGGCAACTTCCGTGGCTTTCTCTTCGGTGACCGGCGGGGCGCTGGGCATGGATTTATGTCGAACGAGGTGAGCGGAAACAGGCCCGCGACTATACCCAAGACCTGCAGGATTTCCCCCCGCCCCGGGGCCAGCAAGAATCGATTCACGCTTGCGCGTTGACCGGCGTGCCACATTCCCCGAACATATACGGCTGCGGCGACTGCATTGCCGGTCGCGGCAGATGACCAAATCCGGGAGCAAAACCAATCATGAAAACAGCGCGTTGGGGCCTTATTGCCCTCGCCGCCTTCTTCACCCTGCCCGCATCAGCCGAAGGCCATGCGGAAAAGGGAATCGAGAAAGCCAATACCTGCATGGGATGCCACGGCATTCCGGGCTACAACAATGCCTATCCGAGCTATCGTGTACCCAAGCTCGGCGGCCAGACTCCGCAGTACATTGAAGCGGCGCTCAAGGCCTACCGTGCGGGTGACCGTCCACACGCCACGATGCACGCACAGGCCGCTGACATGAGCGACCAGGATATCGCCGACATTGCGACCTATTTGTCGTCCGCGCCCCCGCACCCGTCCAACCAGTAATCATGAATAGATCAATCTCTACGACTTTGATGGCTGCGGCGCTGGCGCTGGTGGCCTTGCCTGCCACAGCTGAAACCGCTGTCCCCGAGAAGGCCAAGCTCTGCGCGGCCTGCCACGGCGAAGGCGGCAGCAAGCCGATCCTGCCGGAATATCCGATTATCGGTGGTCAGTACCCCAACTACCTGTCGCATGTGCTGCATGAGTACAAGGACGGCAAGCGCAAGAACGCCGTGATGAATGCGCAGGCAGCGAGCCTGAGCGACGACGAGATCAAGGCCCTGTCGCAATATTTCGGTCGGCAGGAAAGCCCGCTGTATACGCCTCGCATTCCGGAGCACAAGGCGCAATAGTGCCCTTGCTTCAGCTTGGCAGCAGAAAACTGAGGGTCGGCATTGCCGACCCTTTTTTGTGGTGCAGAACCACGGCGGTGCTGCTGGCCATGCTCAGCTTGGCGGCCTGCACCGCCAAAGAGGTGTCTCACCCGGAGCTGACCGCTACCGGCGGCGAGCCCGAATCCTTCGCGGGCACCCTCGCGGCTCACAACTACTGGCGCGACCAGGTCGGCACGCCTCCGCTGGGCTGGTCCGCTGCCGCCGCCACGCAAGCACAGCAATGGGCTGACGCACTGGCCGAAGAAGGCTGCGAGATTCGCCACAACCCGGCGACGTCCCGGCGCATGCGCTGGGGCGAGAATATTTACGGGCTCTGGCGTGGCGGTGCGTACGAGGGATATCGCCGCAATATTCGTGACGTCACCGACAGCTGGGCGCAGGAACGCGAGTGGTACCACCCACAGAATCACCAGTGCAGCGCCCCCGAAGGCGAGACCTGCGGCCACTACACCCAGGTGGTGTCGGCACTGTCCACGCATGTCGGCTGTGGTCGGGCGCGCTGCGAGCGCGCCGAAGTCTGGGTCTGCAACTACGCTCCGCCGGGCAATTACAGGGATGTAGCGCCGTTCTGAACGGTTTGCCGCCTTTGCGGCCGTCAGCGCAGTTCGATCTTTCCCAGATGGCGTGACACGGCCAGCCACGCGCCGGCAAGGCCCAGCGCGGCCCCAGCCGCCAGCACTATCAGCAGCATCTGCCCGTTCGGGCCACGCACGCTGAACGCGCCTTCATAGAGTTCCACTAGCGCCCGCACCGGCCCGGACAATGCAAAGCCGGCCAGAAAAATGGCGAAGATGGCGACCAGCCCGCCGACCAGCCCGTACCAGAACCCGGCATACAGAAATGGACGCCGGATAAAGCTCGGCGGTGCGCCGACCAGCTTCATGACCAGAATTTCCTTGCGCCGGGATTCAATATCCAGCCGGATGGTATTGCCCATCGACAGCACCGCTGCCAGACCCAAGCCAAAGGCCAGCACCAGTGCCAGACGTGATCCCACCGCGAGCGCCGCCGACAGACGCGCACTCCAGACGCTGTCCTGCTGGACCTGCTCAACCTCATCCTGACCGATCATCTCCTGCGCCAAACGCTGATGATCGGCGTTGCTCAGCGACTCACCGGGAATGATCGCGATGGACGCGGGCAGAGGGTTCTCGCCCAGCGCGTCGAGCACGCCGCCCAGCGCGGTGCGCTCGCGAAACGTGCGCAGCGCATCTTCGCGTGAGGTATAGCGCGCATCCTCCACACCCGCCCTTTCCGCAAGCGCGCGTGCCAGGTTGGCGCCATCATCGGGACTGACCCGGTCGCGCAGAAACAGGGTGATGGTGCGCGTCTGCTGCAGGCCGCCCGCCGCATCCCGCAGATTCTCAACCAATAGTTGCAGGCCGGCCGGCAGGGCCAGGGTGATGCCGATCACCAATGCCGTGAGCATGGTGCTGAGCGGCTCGCGCCATTGTCGGCCGAGCGCCGCCACACTGACCCGGGCATGCTCGCTGAAGAAGCGATGGAGCAGATTTGGACGCTGCAAGCTCATTCGATGACCCCCAGCCGCGAGGCGGCCTCAGGCCGGCCAACACTCTTGCGCCCGCCTTCGAGGTGAATCATGCGATGCCCGATGCGCTCGATCAGGTCAATGGCGTGGGTCGCGATCAGCAGGCTCACGCCGCCTTCGTTAAAACGTTCGAACAGACGCATGATGTCCAGCGCCATGCGCGGGTCCAGATTGCCCGTCGGCTCGTCAGCGAGGATCAGCTGCGGACGGGCCACGATGGCCCGCGCAATACCGATGCGCTGCTGCTCGCCGCCAGACAGCGTGCGCGGTGCTGCGTATTCCCGATCCAGCAGCCCTACCGCATCGAGTGCCGCACGAACGCGGCGGCTGATGTCCCGGTGCGCGAGGCCGCGAATCACCAGCGGCAGGGCGATGTTGTCGAACACACTACGATCGTGCAGCAACTGGAAATCCTGAAAAATCATGCCCAGTTCGCGCCGATGCGCTGCCACTTTTCCGGCGCGTACCGAACCCAGGTTCTTGCCGTTCATCAGCACCTGACCGCGCGTCGCACGAATCTGCATGGCGGCCAGTCGCAACACCGTTGATTTGCCGGCGCCGCTGGGGCCGGTCAAGAACAGCATCTCGCCTCGCTCCAGCGAGAAGTTCAGGCCGTCGAGCACATCATGGCCACCCTCGTAGCGATAACCCACGTCGCGGAATTCGAGAATATTGTCGCTCTGCGAATACGATGGGCTCATTTGCCTTATTCCCCGACCATGGCCTTGGCGTAGGTTTCAGCATCGAATACTTCCAGATCGTCCACGCCCTCGCCAAGGCCGACAAAGCGCACCGGCAGCGACAGGCGCTTTGCGATGGACAACAAAATGCCGCCCTTGGCGGTGCCATCGAGCTTGGTCACGCTGATGCCGGTCAGGCCGATGGCTTCGTGAAACTGCACCGCCTGATTGAGCGCGTTCTGGCCGGTAGTGGCGTCCACCACGAGCATGACTTCGTGTGGGGCATAGGGGTCGTGCTTCTGCACCACGCGCTTGATCTTGCGTAGCTCATCCATGAGATGGCCCTGGGTGTGCAGGCGACCGGCGGTATCGGCGATGACCACGTCGATGTTGCGCGCCTTGGCTGATTGCACCGCATCGAAGATCACGCTGGCCGAGTCCGCCCCCTCACCTTGCGACAGCATGGGAACATCGGCCCGTTCGGACCAGGTCCTGAGCTGATTGACGGCAGCGGCGCGAAAGGTATCTCCTGCCGCCAGCAGGACGCTCTTGCCTTCACGTTTGAAGTGCATGGCCATCTTGCCGATGGTGGTGGTCTTGCCGGCGCCGTTGACCCCTGCCACAAACAGAATGTAGGGCTTGATGAACGAGGGAATGACCAGCGGCTCATTGACCGGCGCAAGAATCTCCATCAGACCTTCCTGCAAGCTTTTACGCAGTTGCGCCTCATTCTTGATCTTGCCCTGCTTGATGCCGGCCTGCAGTCGATCCACCAGCAGGGAGGTCACCTCAATGCCGGTATCAGCCATCAGAAGACGCGTTTCGAAATCTTCGATTGCGTCTTCGCGCAGTTTCTCGGCAACAAAAAAACTGCCGAGGTCCCGCGTGAGGAAAGAATCACCCTTGTTGAGTCGCGCGCGGAATTTTCCGAGCGCACCTTTTGATTCGGACATTGGATCAGTGGCTGGTTTCAGAAGCAGGTCGCTCATCGGGACGGCGAGCGTCATTCTGCGGAGGAGTGTAATGAACCTTGGCCGGCTGGATCAGCCAGACCGAATTTCCCGCGCTGGCCACGAGCTTGAATTTCATCGACGGGTCTTCCGGCGACAGCGGCATGGGCGGCTTGGAATGATCCAGAGTCACCGGATAGCGGAAGAGCCTCGCACCGCTGCGGATCCCCTGCTCCACGGTCAGCCCCAGCCATACCGGCACTTCGCCGTAGGCGGTCCGCACATGCACGCCAGAGTCCCACAAGCGGATCAGGTATTGCCGCTGATCATCGATCGTGCGGCGAAAGCTCAGCTGCGGATGACGCCCGGCATGCACCTGCGGCAATACGGGCAACTCGGAGATGGAGGTGCTCTGGGTCAGCCAGCGCAGCGAGTCTGTCGCGCGCAGCGGCGGCACCAGTTCCCAGTGATTGGCCTCGAGAATGGTCTGTAACTGATCCAGCGAACCCGCCCACTGAAAGTCAAAGGGCCGCGAAGGCCGGCCGCGCACATCAATACGCGCTGACGGAAGTGTGTCCCAGTCGCGCTTCCACCAATGCGCCTGGTTCAAGACGTGCTGAGCTGCCAGCGGGATGTGCGCGTCCAGGCGGCTGACGGCGCGGTCCACGCCCCAGCTCATCGACGCGGCAACCGCAAAAGCCGCGAGGACCGGTGTCATGAAGCTGAAAGTGGAAAGGCGCTCCGGTCGATGCTGGCGATAACCCAGGGTCAGCGCAAAGATCCACATCAGGCTCATGATCAGCGCGAAGGTGATCAGGCTGGCCCACTCCTGTGCCAGTACCAGCCGCGACAGACTGATCAGGACAATCAATGCGCTGGCGATGGCATAGCTCACCAGCCGCACGGTGGAGGAGCGCAGGGTGGCAAACAGCGTGGCAGCGAAGCCGTAAATGATGGTGGGCATCACCAGATCGCGCAGCGGCGTGCCAAGTGCAATGTGGCCGAAATAGCGCGTCGGCGGCGCCACTAGCGGCATGCATTCCAGCAGCAGAGTCACTGAAAGTCCGAACATCAATGCAGCGATCCAGTGCGCCGCGGCGC
>TARA_R110000850_G_scaffold70053_4_pt1 | contig 10229 bp, 9 predicted proteins | sample TARA_R110000850 | Tara Oceans TARA_R110000850 (sample SAMEA4397586) | marine metagenome | biome: Polar Biome; feature: [SRF] surface water layer (ENVO:00010504); material: water (ENVO:00002006), including particulate matter (ENVO:01000060) such as... | depth 5 m | reverse complement strand
GTTGACGAAGCCCAGCATCACCGGGTGCGGCACCATGCGGATGAATTTACCCAGCTTCGCCGCCGCGAACAGCAACTGCAGAATCCCCATCAGCACCACGGTTGCAAACAGGTACTGAACGCCGTGTTCGACCACCAGTGCCACCATGACCACCGCCAGCGCACCGGTGGCACCCGAGATCATGCCGGGCCTGCCGCCCAATGCAGATGTGATCAGCGCGACGATGAAGGCTGCATAGAGCCCGGTCAGAGGAGACACGTGCGCGACGAGCGCAAAAGCAATGGCTTCCGGCACCATGGCAAGCGCAACGGTCAGGCCGCTGAGAAGATTGGTTTTGAGTTCGACGGCTGACAGCTTTGGCATGAGAACAGATGGGATAAGGCGACAGGAGCGGTCCGGATTCAATGAACCGGCGCTCAGAAAGGGCTGGGCATAAGGCGCCAAAGCGGAACAGGCCTCTTCAGCCCGCCCCCTTCTCGTCGGCACGTGTTGTCACGTCGCGATAGGATTTGCCGCCGCCGAGGGCGCTCTGTCACGCCATGTTGCACTGCAACATTGTGCGGGATGACGCCTGTTACGTCCAGTTCGCCTTAAAAAATGGCCGATGATCCGGTAGCGCCTAAGCGGTGATTCGCGATCTGAATTTCGAATCAGGCGGCGAGTTGATCCAGCGCCCAGTCGGCGCTGCCGCACAGGCCGTCCAGCATCAGGGCCCGCTTGTAGTAACGGGCAACCCGCGTCTCTTGCGTGACCCCCATACCGCCATGCAGTTGCACCGCTTCTGCGGTGATCTTGCGCAGGGCCCGCGACACTTGCGCGCGCAACACCAGCACCTGTCGCTGGATATCCGGCGTCTTGAAATCAAATGCAGCGGCCGTCTGATTCAGCAAGGCCAGTGATTCGTGGGCGAGCACATGCATGTCGACCAGCCGATGCTGAAGATTCTGAAAACCGATCAGGGCACGACCAAACTGCTTGCGTTGCTGCAGATAGGTCACGGTGTCACGACAAGCGCCCTGCATGATGCCGATGGATTCAGCAGCAACCAGCAGGCTCGCTCGATGCAAGGCTCGCATCAGGATGTGCTGCCCCTGACACAAGAGTCGCGCCGGGACGTCATCCAGGCTCAGGTCATGCGCCTGACTTTGATCCACACAGGGATATGCCTTGCTCGAAAGACCCGTAGCGTTCTTCTCGACCAAGAAAAACGAGGTTTGAGACTGCGAATCAGTTGCTGACACGATCAATGAACTCGCCGCGGACACACCGGGTACCAAGGCCTTGCGCCCGGTCAGCCGCCACTCACCATCCACACGACTTGCCCGACACTTCGGAGGCGCCAATGACCAGCCGTTCGGATGTTCGCGATGTGCCATTGCCAGAGGAACCGAGGCATCCAGCAAACCTGACAAACAAGTGGCCTTTCGCGAAGCATCTTCTATCCCCACGACGATCTCGGCTACGCCTCCGAATACGACATCAAGAGGCAGGTCCCAAAGGTACTCACCTGCCATCTGATACAGCGGCAGCAGGTCCTCCAAAGAACCCAAGGCATCGCCTTCGTCATTGCCCAGCAGATAAAACCAGCCGAGGTCCTGCATCTGCTTCCAGGCCGAAACTCGAAAGCCATCTTCAGCAGTCGACCGTTCTTGAGCACGGCCCGGATCAAAATGTTCCTGACTGAATCGCAGAAGGCCCTGCTCCAGCAGTTCGCGCGTCTCTATATCCATCTTTTCTTAGCCCCTCAGCAGGGTCTTGGCCAGAATGCCGCGCTGAATCTCGTTGCTTCCACCGTAGATGCTGGCGGCACGTCCATGCAGTTGTTCATGTATGAATCCGGCCAGGCGCGGCTCGGATTCGAGGTTCACTTCGGGGGCGCCGTGCAAGGCTTCGGTCTGAAACGCCAGTCCGGATTCGCCCAACTTGTCCAGCAGGGCTTCGCCAATTTTCTGCTGCAGCTCCGACCCTCGGATCTTCAGAACAGAAGCATCGAGTGGGTTCTCCCGACCTTGCTCAGCGTCGATGACCGCGGCGTAGGCAGTGGCGCGGAGCGTGTCATACGCAACTTCAAGGTCCACGACGCGCCGCCGCGCCGCCTGCGAACAAGTGGCACCTGAAGCGCCTACCAGACTCCAGAGCTGATCCAGCAGGTGACGCGCCTTGCCCACTTCAGCGACCAGCACGCGCTCGCGACTGACGATGAACTTGGCAATGTCCCAGCCTTGACCCTCTTTGCCGACCAGATTCTCCGCCGGCACTTCGACGTTATCCAGAAAGACCTCGTTGACATGATGCACGCCGTCAAAGGTTTCAATAGGTCGGACGGTGACGCCAGGACTCTTGAGATCAATCAGCAAAAACGAGATGCCCTGCTGCGCTCGATTGGTCTGGCCCGTGCGCACCAGACAGAAAATCCAGTCCGCCCACTGCGCCATGGTGGTCCAGGTTTTTTGCCCATTGACCCGGTAGTGATTGCCCTCGCGCACGGCCTGCATTCGCAAGGACGCCAAGTCCGAGCCTGCACCCGGCTCCGAGAAACCCTGGCACCACCAGACATCCGATTGACGAATACCCGAAAGATGCTGATCACGCTGCGCCTGGCTGCCGAACTCGCACAGCACAGGCCCCATGAAGGACACGCCAAAATGTGCCAGCCAGGGCGTGCCGGCGCGTTCAAGTTCTTCGATCAGTACAAAACGCTGGATGGGACCCCAGCCCTGGCCGCCATGCTCGGCCGGCCAGTGAGCGCAGAACCAGCCGCGCTCTTGAAGCGCGCGCTGCCAGAGCACACGATCTTCTTTGGAAAAATACTGCAGCCGGCGCGCCTTTTCCCGCATCGGCGCTGGCATTGCGATTCGACAGAATTCACGCACCTCATCGCGGAACCGGGAAAGCTCAAAGCCTGCAGCTTGCGCAGCTCTTTGCAGAGCAACGCTCTCACCCCCCGACGAAAAGCGCGCACTCGCTTCCGCAGCTATCTGACGCTTTCCCGATTCCGCCCCCACTTTCGCCGCTCTCCCTATTCGTGCCGAAAACTTGATGTGATCCGTATTCTGGTGCCTGCCAGCAGGCTCGCACATCACGCAGATCAGTCGCCTCGCGGACTCAAAAGGGGGATGCCCGGCCGGTCTAGCCGATCAGGTTCTGCCTGAGCGCGATGGCAACCGCATGCGCCCGGTCTGATGCCCCCAGCTTCTCGTAGACCTTCTTCAAGTGCGATTTCACGGTCTCTTCGGTAATGGACAAGGAGCGCGCAATCATCTTATTGCTTAGGCCATCGGCCAATGCCTCAAGGATATGCATTTCCCGCACCGACAAGGTGCTACGGTCGTCTGCCACCCGGGCGTCCTGCACCAGCCGCTTGAGCAGGGGCATGGTGATCTCGGCCTGCAGGTAGGCCCCGCCCTTGGCAACAGAACGCACCGCACGAAGCAGGTCCGAGCCCGACGCACTCTTGAGCAGATATCCGCGTGCACCGGCATTCATAGTGCCCCAGACATACCCCGGGTTGTCGTACATGGTGAAAACGATGATGCGCGTGTTGGGATGATCGCGAATGATCTCGCCAATGGCGCTCATGCCGCTTTGCCCCGGCATCTTGAGATCAATGATCACCACCTGCGGATACGGCACCAGCGCGTCCATCTGCGCAATACCGTCTTGAGCGTCACCAGCCTGGCCGACGACGACAATGTCCGATTCCTGATCGAGCATGCGCGCGATGGCCTGGCGCATGACGTGATGATCGTCGATCAGAAAAACCTGAATCTGTCCGTTCACAACTTTCCTCTTGGCATACGAACCTCGACGCGCGTTCCCCGCTGCGTTGGTCCTGAGTGTATATACAGCTCGCCTCCTGCGGCCTCGGCCCGCTCTCGCATGGTCATCAGGCCGTAGTGGCCAAGGGGAATCTGATCAGGATCGAATCCATCTCCATTATCCGTAATGGTCAGCACCACATGTTTGGCCTGTGGCTGGAGCACAACTTCCACCAGCGTAGCGTTGGCGTGCTTCTGCACATTCAGCAGCGCTTCCTGCAGCAGGCGAAACAGCATGGCGTCCTGCGTTGAACGCCAGTCTCGCAACGAAGAATCCATGCGGATGCGGAGCTTGAAGGGCAACAACTCCGCCTGCCGGCCTAGATACTCGCTGGCAGCTTCCACAAAACCGAGTTCGTCGAGCACTGTGGGCCGCAGCTCATTCATGATGGAGCGGACATCCTGCGTACAGGCACTCACCGTCGCTTCCAGTTCTTCGAGCTTTTCGCGCAGCACGTGCTTCTGCACATCCCCATGGTTGCACTGCTCCAGCCCCTGTCGCAGTCCGAACAAATGGCCGCTCATGCGATCGTGCAATTCGCCGGAAATGTTTCGGCGTTCCTCTTCCTGCACTTGTGCAAAGCGCCGCAGCACTGCCTGATAGCGCTCACCCGATTCGCGCAGCGTTCTCGCATGCTCAAGGATCAGCATCGCATGCTGACGTGCCCATCCGGCGATGATGGCGCCCATGAAGCCGGCAAAGCAGAGCAGGAATATCTTGGTGAGCAGCATCAGTGCAGGCGCCAGCGTGCCCTCGCCAGAGTAGATCGGCTCTACCAGATAGATCAGCACGGTGAGCGCACAATTGAACAGCGCAATGCCCAGGGATTCGCGCACCCCAAAACGGATGGCTACCGACATCTGCGTGAAGTAGAAGAAGGGGTACAAGATGGCGTCAATGCCGCCCGTGAACAGACAGATCAGTGCAGCCAGAATCGGATCGCCAAAAGTTGTCGTGACCGCGGCCCGGCGGATATTGCGTGTGGTCTCGGCGCGAAAATGCGTCCAGATGGCATACACCACGCCCGAGAAATACACGCCCCAAACAGGGGTCAGGCCAAATTCATATCCATGCCCGTAGAGCACCGCCAACCAGCCCACAAGGCCGAAGTTTCGCATCCAGCGGATATCTTTTTCCGCGCGTCGCAGACGGTTTTCATCTTTCGCGCTTTCATTCCAAAGCGCTCTTTCATGCTGTGCAGGCGAATCCTCAGTGTCGGGGACGCTGGCAGTCATTAGTCATGCACTCTCGCATATGGCCAGAGCATACCCCAGGCCCGAGCCTGGCCATGGCACCCACTGCTCAAGACATCGCTCCTGTCAAAGTTTCAGGCCGCTTTGTCGCTCAAAGTCTGCCAGGTCAAAGTAGTCGCTGAACCGGCTGATCTTGCCTTGCTTGACGATAAAAACACCGGTAACGGGGAGCGCAATTTTGTTGCCGTTTCGCATCAGGAAATAGTCAACGCGCTCGGCAATGACCAGGCCCGGCTCGGCGGCAAGATTGACGACCTCGAGCTTCGCAGTCTCGAAAGCCTCAAGGAAAGCGTCAAAAATTTTGCGGATGCCATCAATGCCGTGGATCGGCGCCACGGGTACGTTGTGATAGATGGCATCTTCAGCAAAGCCACCGCAAATGCGGTCTACGTCACGATCCTCCCAGGCCCCAAGGAAATCGCGAACCAGCGCTTCGCTCGATTCTTTGGTATCAGTGCTCGCATTCATGTATTGCCTCCCGTCTGTTGGCCTGAAGCGCGATTACTGCGCCAGAAAGCCACCATCGATCACCAGCGGGTGGCCGGTGACGAACGTCGACTTGTCCGACCCGAGCCAGACCGCGGCATTGGCCACTTCATCGACCGTGCCGACACGGCCGCTGGGGTTCATGGTCATCAAGGCTTCGCGCAAGCCCGGAATTTCAGTGGCCACCTTGTCGAGCATGGCGGTGTCCGTCATGCCCGGACAAAGGGCATTAATGCGAATGCCGAGAGCCGCCACTTCCAAGGCCGTGGTCCTGACCAGCCCGACCACCCCGTGCTTACTAACGCAGTAGGCCGACAACCCGGCCGCACCAATCAAACCACCGGCGGATGCGGTTGCCACAATGGTTCCCGACTTTCGCTCGATCATCCCGGGGAGCACGGCCTTCAGAGTGTGCCAGGCACCCAGGACGTTCACTTCGAGCACCGTTCGGAACTCGTTCTCGTCGTAACGCCAAACATCACAGGGCGAGCCCAGAATGCCGGCGTTTGCGTAGACCGTGTTGAGTGGTCCAACCGCCTTTTCGCCGTCCTGCACCAGGGCATCAAGCTCAGACTGCTGGCGCACATCACAGGCCGCAAAGTACAGATTCTTGCAACTCGAACGCAGCGCATCTGCCGTTCGGGCCAGCCCCTGTGGATCGATGTCGCCGAGAACCAGGCTAGCCCCCTCACTGGCTGCGGCACGCGCTATCGCACGTCCTATTCCAGTGGCAGCTCCTGTGACCAGAACGGTCTTGCCCTCAAACATAGGTTTCATTTTTCGTAGCTCCCTGCGCATGCATTGCCGTTGCCGGTCAGTGTCAACTGCGGCGCTCAAGGCCGAAATCACACAGGCAGGGGATTAATCCCATGCAAATGAGTCAGCCTTCCTAGCTCAATGCTGAGGTCTGGCTTCTTGTTTCGCGCGACGGCGTTGACCCAAAGCCTTGAACAGAAACCTGGGAGTCATTAAGGAACTGGGCGGCTTCTGCATATGCATGACATCAAAGAAGGCCAGCGCGGCCTTCTGGTCATGCCAGGTGAGTTGCGCAAACCGATGCATGTAGCTGGACAGCATGGGCGTATACCAGGCGCGCTTCGAAGCCGGGCCAAGGGTGCAGTAATCCTCGGTGGTGGACGTCATCCAGCACTGATCGAGAAAGCCCGCGTAGGCGCGGTGGAAGCGCGCGGAGAGTCCGGCAACCTGCATTGGGCCGGCGCGCTTGCGCTGTTCGTGTAACACCGTGTCGAGAATGCTCGCCCCGATGGCGCCCTGCGACATGCCCTGTGCGTAAATCGGATTCAGTGAGGTGTTGGCATCTCCAACGACCACGATGCCGTCGGGCAATTTGTCATGCCGTTCGTAATGTCGCCGCTGGTTGGATGGAAAGCGCCACGACCAGACACGGTCCACCGGCTTGGCCCTGCGAATCGCGTGATACAAGTCAGGAACGGGCAAACCTCGCGCCCACTCCAGAAACGAGCCTTCATCCTTGCCCGGCAGGTCCCCGCCCCATCCAACGAGGGTGACAATCCATCGCCCGCCCTCGACCGGCATCAGAGCCGCGGTGCGCGTGGCGGGAGGACGAGAATGGATCAACATGCCGCGCCAGTCATGATCGGTGTCATTGGGGTCCGGCAAGAAAAGCTGGGACGCATAGCCGATCTCCACAGGCAGTTCACTGGTCTCTGGCAGCTTGATCCCCAGGTCCTTCAGAAAGAACGGCATTTGAGAATTTCGGCCACCAGCATCAATGACGAGATCTGCTTCCAAGGTGGCTCCACTGCGCAATTGAACGCCGCTGATGCGGCCAGACTGCAGATTCAGGCCGGTTACCTCCGATTTTTCGAGCATTTGCACATTTGGCCATTGCATAAGGCGCTGGCGAACATGCCACTCCAGAAATCCTTTGGTCTGGCATTGCATGGTGACGCCGCTGCTGAAGCGCGTCTTCCAGCCGCCGAAGTGATGCCACGCAATGTGCTGCCCAATGTCCACCTCAGAGGCGCCCTGCGCCAGCATGTGCGCGGTCAAGCCCGGGAAGTAGTGGTTGAAAACGTTCTGCCCGCCTTTGAGCAGGGCGTGTACATGGCGTCCCTGCGGCACACCGCGCCGCGTATCGGATTTTTCGGGCAGGCTATCCCTCTCCAGCACCGTGACGCGAGCAAAGTGTCGCCCTGCCGCTGCCGCTGCCGCCAGGCCACTGGTGCTCGCTCCAATGACGATGGCGTGCTGCCCGCCGAACCCGCCGAGATGCAGGGCCGGGCCATTCGAATCTGCGTGCATATCCCCCCCAGAATTCCGCCGCGACCGGGAAATGGCGCGACATCGATTCATCCACGCTGACAAGTTCGCATTCGGGGCCACTCCGCCCCATCGCTCAGCTTGGGGGTTATCCGGATTCATTCTGGGGGCAAGTCATGGGTTCAGACGGACAGGACTCCGCCTGACAACTCGCTTTCACTCAATTTCTGCAGCTCACCGTCGCCTTGATCGACAAGAATTAGGGAGAGACCATTTTCGCTATCACCCAGACACGTAGCCCGCCAATTTATTCGTATGGGTCCATATTGTTTTTTCTGCACCTCATTTTCGAGACAGTATTCTGAGTAACCGCATGGACTACCTATAAATTCAAATAGGTTAGTAGTTCTACTCAGTGTTCAGATATGAAATAGCAGCGTATTATTTTGCGGACAAGAGCGGCGAAGCACTGCATTTGCCTGCAAGAAAATATTAATTTTGGGGAAGTAGATCCATGAGCAAAAGGCGCACGAAAGCCGCTGACGTTGCCAACGTGACCCACGCCATTGCCAGATCCAGAGACCCCGAACTGGAAGATTTGCTCGCGCAGGGCACAACCGGCGCGTCCACCAGTGACAGTGCCACCGCTCAGAGCGAGGCCCTGAAAGAAGGCATTCGGCTGGGCTTTTTGCTGCATGACGTCTCACGTATGCGGCGCAGTGCATACGATCTGTTCATGAGGCCACTGGGCATCACACGGGCCCAGTGGTGGGTGCTGGCGCATCTGTCCCGCCATGATGGAATGATGCAAACGCAGCTGGCAGCAGTGCTGGAAGTGGGAAAGGCCAGCCTGGGTGACGTCATTGAAAGCCTTGAACGCAATGGCTGGGTGAGCCGCCGGCCCGACCCCTCCGACAAGCGCGCGAAGCGGGTTTACCTGACCAAATCAGCGCAGGGCCTGATCAAGCGCATGACCGAGATGGAGCATGAGTTCAACTCCAAGATTCTGGGCGATCTCAGCGCAAAGGAGCGCCAGGAAATGACCCGGGGTCTGGTCTTGATCAAACATGCGATTGCCCGCCTGGATATCAGCACGGAAGGCACTCCCGGCAAGCCTGATTGACTGGCGCTGACATCGTTGTGACTTTGCCAGCGCACCTCGTCACATCGTCTTCAACCGGCTTGCTTGGGCTCCTTGCCGCGCCGCTGAGCACGTGAGGTCACGGGCGGCGCAATCACCTGATCAATGATGGTGGAGACGCGCGACAGAAAGTGAACGCCTTGATCGGCCTCGCTCTCGGAGAGGTGATCCACCATGGTCTGGATGAAGCGCCGGCCGCGCTCAACCATATGATCAATTTCTTCCAGCCCCTTGGGGGTCAGCTCAACGATGCGTTCGCGGCCCGACGCCGGGTGCTCAAGAATCTCGACCAGCTGCAGGGGTTCGCGCGCCATCACCCGCAAGGCCTTGGATATGGCTGAATTCTGAAGTTCAAACCAGCGTGTGATGGACAGCTCGATCTGTTTGCGGGAGATCTTTCTGCCCTTGTTGCCTTCACTGCGAATCAACCAGAGGATGGCCACCTGGTGCCGTGTGAGCTGGCCTCCGCGCAGGGCGTCTTCAATGCCGATGCCAATTTTGTAATGGACCGGATAAAACAGGTCGAGAAAGGCCTTGGCTGATTCGGATACCGGGGCCTCCCGGTCGGCATTTTCTTCCAATGTGTTCAAGCCTATTGACGTCCTTGGAGTCCCGGGTTTATTGTGTCTAACGGACATATTTATCGTTATTCAAGTATTTGCGCCGGTGCATCATGCACCGCTCTGGAGGAAAAAATGAAGACTTCGTATCAACCGCAAGACTTGGCAACCCCTGAGGTTATTGCCAACCCCTATCCCGCCTACGATGCGCTCCGCGAAGAGTCGCCTGTATCAGGTTATGCCGACTGGCCGCCGGGCACGGTACCGGGGAGCGACGAACCGCTCAAGGCCTGGGCATTTCTCAAGCACGAGCATGTCGTTGCAGCCGCCAAGGACGTCAGCACTTTTTCCTCAGCCAGTTTCCAGCAGAACACGAGCGCGCCGGAACTGATGCTGGTTAACCACGACGATCCCGAACACGCCAAGCTACGCAAGCTGGTCAGCCTTGCGTTTACTCCGCGCCGCGTGAAAGAACTGCGCTCGGAAATTGAGGAAGTCGTCGCCGATCTGCTCGATGGTGTCCCGTCTGGCGAGGAAGTGGACGTTGTAACCCAGATCTGTGGCCACTTGCCCGCACGCCTGATGCTTCGCCTGCTCGGACTGCCCCATTCCATGTCGGGCAAGTTTCAGCTGTGGGCCAATGCCTTCATGCTCTCCGCCAATATGGGCGCCGAAGAGCGCATGCAGCACAACGTGGAAATGGTCCAGTACTTCCAACAGATCGTA
>TARA_R110000850_G_scaffold49128_6_pt1 | contig 10234 bp, 8 predicted proteins | sample TARA_R110000850 | Tara Oceans TARA_R110000850 (sample SAMEA4397586) | marine metagenome | biome: Polar Biome; feature: [SRF] surface water layer (ENVO:00010504); material: water (ENVO:00002006), including particulate matter (ENVO:01000060) such as... | depth 5 m | reverse complement strand
TTACATCTTATTTGGCTACTGGTGCAATTGCGGATATACATATTACTTAATATTCACGAATGCATTTATAGCCATATCCAATCTCATCCGAATATTATTTTCATCTGAAGTGCCACCCTGAACTACTTGAATAAATTCTTCATTTTCAACAAGATTTGTATAGGCCTCTTGAAAAGCAGCATAGTCTTGAACGTTCGATTTCATAAGCCTTTCAGCTATTCCAGTTGAAATCGCATCATACGCTCCTAGATTAAGATTTCTTTTAATTCTGAATGGTCTTGGATTCAAAAACTGTACAATGAAGTCAAAATTTTTCTTAAAAATCTCGGATAGTTTTTCAGCAGAATGTTCATTACAATCCCTATTTCTACTCATTACCATATTTAGAAAACTTTTTAGCGGTTTCTCATACTCATTTCTATAGAGTAAAAGAGAGAAGAAACGCAGTATAAGTTCTTGTTCCTTAAGCCGATAATCAGAATTCTTTCCAAATATTTGCCGCCATGCTTGATGTTTGACTAGAACATTCAGCAGTTCATTAAATTCTCCATAATAGATACACGCCCGTATTTCCTGAGGTTTTAAAGCTCTACCTCCTGAATTCAACCGCTCAAATATTTGATACACACTACTTTCATTGTCATCTGGTTCATCTTGCCTAACTATTGTTGCATGTAATATTGAATCATCCAAACGAATTCTATCCGAAGGTTTTAATGTTCTATAGGTTTTACCATTTAGATCTTCCTGAACATTCTGCAACTTGAACGGTAATTTATCAAAATACCCTTGGTAAAACTGATATAAAGTCAAGAGCCTTTGCTGTCCATCAACAATTAGTAGTTTATTAGTACCCTTCTCTTTTGAAAGAAATATTCCGGGAACTGGTAATCCTAGAATAAGTGATTCAACAAATTTCGAGGCTTCATCTACATTCCAAACAAATTGACGCTGAAAGGGAGGAACAAAAATTACCCCATCATCAATTCTCTTCATAAGACTATCAACTGGATAATCTGCTCCATAACTGGTAATAATGTATCTAAAATCAATAGTCTCATTTTCTGATTCGTCTATAAAGTCGAAAAGAAGCGGTTGCTCTCTATTTATTTTATTTATAGGTCTTTTACTCATTTCTTTGTCGCTTATGGTTTCATATTACTTATAGTTAGCTTCTTTCAATACTATCTAAAGAGAAAATAAAATATTTATAATTATGCCTTTACTTAATGTTTTTTCAAAAGAGAGCTATGTAACCTAAATATTGAAGTAGATAACTGAATTTCATACTAATACAAAACTATCTACTGAATCCTCCTCCATCCTCTTGCAATGTGATGTTAGCGGCTGGAATTCTTATTTATCGTCAGTATTGATGAATTTATAGTCACCGTGGGATAGATAATCAAAATTGTCAATATTTTTCACTGTAAAAACTTGGGTATCCATAAAGTCCAGTGAATTATAATTATTGAACTTAAAATATTCAACATTTAGTATTCGGCTTTCTGCGTCCTCAAAAATACTTGATATAATTCCTTCAGTCCAGTTTATCTTGTCTCCCTCAATAATTAGCGTAAACATAACTCGTTGTTGGACCTGTTCATATTGAGGTAAGTAATGAATTATTGCTATTGCTTTATTCATATTCAGTAATTCATAAACGTCAACATATCCAATTGCAGACTGTCCTCGCTCTGCTATTTTATTCCATTCAAAATTTATTTTCATTTTATAAGGCTTAAATAACCGCTTGTCAATAGTGAGTTTTCTATTTGCTCTCTGTTTAGGTGTTTGCTAGGTGAGTTCATTAAAGTAGATGATAAATGTTGAATAGATTTCCAATAATCTGCCTGTCTTAATATACTAACGACTTGTTTCAATGAAGAGGTAATATAGTCTGGGTCGTGATTTGAAAAATTGCTAGACAAACACATATGAATACTTTGGACATTTATTAAATCAGGTCCACTCATTTCAACAATAAGTTCTCCTTCATATTCAACTCCAAATTTGTGAAGTGCCTCGCTTACTGGTCCTCCTAAAAGTGTCCCCACAATCTTAAGCGCTATTTGTGTAGCTGAATTCTTTAAAGCATTGTCCAATCCATTGTAAAAACTTGGGTCTTGTGTATAGTTCTGCATTGCAGCAACAAGCAATGGTATTCTTGGGTCGCCATAGTCAAATTTTGTAACCCCACTGCCGGGGTCATTTTGAAATAGTTTTACTTCATCACTTTTAAACCTTGTCAAGTAAGCCATTACAATGTGCCCGCTTTCGTGATAAGCTCCCTGTTCAAAAAGTTTTTCTTTCACCTTTTTTGGAAAAAGAGTGTTTTTTAACCAATTAACCAATCCCATTATTTTCTGTAATTATACGGTCGTTCTATGCTTCCAGCCATTTCTCTATTTCCGTAAATGCGAATATTTTTCATATATCTAGACAATCCTAATCATTTAAAACCTACTATCTACCAATTACCCAAAATAAGAGAAAACTCCCACTTAAAATAGAATCTCGGCCTTTAAAAACTAGGTTTTAATTCCAAAATTCTATCAGCCATTATCTTCCACTCCCCCAAACCAAAAAAAGCCGACTTGCGCCGGCTTTTTCATTCTTTATGAATTTCTAGATTCAATTATACATTCTCGCTCTTTAGAGAAGCAGAGAAATACTCTCTGTTCATACGAGCGATGTTTGTCAGGCTGATTCCCTTAGGACACTCGGCTTCGCAGGCACCTGTGTTGGTACAAGCTCCGAAACCTTCCTCGTCCATCTGAGCGACCATCTTCTCTGCTCTAGACATACGCTCCACTTGACCTTGTGGAAGCATTGCCAGCTGTGAGATTTTTGCAGAGGTGAAAAGCATCGCAGAAGCATTCTTACATGCCGCTACACAAGCTCCACAACCTATACACGTAGCCGAATCAAAGGCTTCATCAGCGACTCTCTTTGGTATAGGAATCTCATTTGCATCCGGTACGCCACCTGTATTCACATTCACGTATCCGCCCGCTTGGATGATTCTGTCAAATGCTCCACGATCTACCACCAAATCCTTCACCACAGGGAAAGCTTTTGCTCTCCAAGGCTCGATCGTGATGGTATCCCCATCAGAGAAAGAACGCATGTGAAGTTGACAAGTAGTCGTCTGCTTCGGACCATGTGGATGGCCATTGATATATAAGGAACACATGCCACAGATACCTTCACGGCAATCGTGATCAAAATGTACCGGATCTTGTCCTTTGATAGCAAGTTCCTCATTCAAGACATCCATCATTTCTAGGAATGACATGTCAGCGGAAATTCCATCTATAGGATAGGTGACAAAACCGCCTTTATCGCTGGCGTTCTTCTGTCTCCATATTTTTAATGTCAGTTTCATATATAATTATGAATTAAAGTCTTGAATTTATTTGTAGGATCTCTGAGTCAGCTTCACGTTTTCGAACACGAGCGGCTCCTTATTCAATTCCTCAGGGGAATTTTCTGCCATAAATTTCCAAGCTGCTACGTAAGCAAAGTTCTCATCATCTCTGAGCGCTTCTCCTTCCGGAGTTTGAGATTCTGTCCTGAAGTGTCCACCGCAAGACTCATTTCTGTTCAGTGCGTCGTCCACCATCAATTCACCAAGTTCTAAGAAATCAGCCACTCGACTTGCTTTCTCCAAAGTCTGGTTCAATTCTTCATTTGCACCAAGCACTTTCACATCTCTCCAGAACTCTTTTCTAAGCTCCTGAATCATGCCTTTAGCTTTAGTCAAGCCTTCAGCATTTCTAGCCATACCACAGAATTCCCACATGATATGCCCAAGTACTTTATGGAAGTGATCTACAGTTTTGGTACCGTTGATACTCAATAGCTTTTGGATAGCATCCTTCACTCCTTTTTCTGCTTTCGCAAATTCAGGATGATTGGCATCTACTGGAGCTGGACCTATTTGTGCCAAATAATCACCGATAGTATAAGGAACTACGAAGTAACCATCTGCCAAACCTTGCATCAAAGCAGAAGCTCCCAATCTGTTTGCTCCGTGATCTGAGAAGTTTGCCTCGCCCAAGGAATAAAGCCCTGGAACTGTAGTAGATAAGTTATAATCAACCCAAAGTCCACCCATGGTGTAGTGAACAGCTGGATATATTTTCATTGGGGTTTGGTAAGGATTCTCACCAGTGATCTGCTGATACATGTCAAACAAGTTGCCGTATCTAGCACGGATCGCGTCTTCGCTATCACGATTGATGGCATCACGGAAGTCAAGGAAAACAGCTTCGCCAGTTTCGTTAACACCTTTACCTTCATCACAAACTTCTTTCGCATTTCTGGAAGCCACATCACGTGGTACAAGGTTACCGAAGGAAGGATATTTTCTCTCCAAGTAATAATCTCTGTCCTCATCCTTGATATCTCTAGGCTTGATTTCTCCTTTACGAAGCTTTTGCGCTAGCTCCACTGTCTTTGGCACCCAAACACGACCGTCATTTCGTAGTGATTCAGACATCAAGGTCAACTTGGACTGATGATCTCCAGAAACTGGAATACAAGTAGGGTGAATCTGCGTGTAGCAAGGATTGGCGAAGTAAGCACCTTTTTTATGTGCTCTCCAAGCCGCTGTCACATTCGAGCCCATCGCATTGGTAGATAGGAAAAATACGTTTCCGTAACCACCAGTACAAAGTAGCACTGCATGAGCAGCGTGAGTTTCGATAGCGCCAGTGATCAGGTTTCTGGTCACTATACCTCTTGCATGACCGTCGATAGTCACGACGTCCATCATTTCAGTACGAGGATAAAGTTTCACTTTACCATTGGCAACCTGACGGCTCAACGCTGAATAAGCACCGAGAAGCAACTGCTGTCCCGTTTGGCCCCTAGCATAGAAAGTTCTGGATACCTGCGCTCCACCGAAAGAACGGTTGGCAAGTAATCCACCATATTCTCTGGCAAAAGGAACACCCTGCGCCACACACTGGTCAATGATATTTACAGAAACTTCTGCAAGACGATATACATTGGATTCACGGGAACGATAATCTCCACCTTTGATGGTATCGTAGAAAAGTCTGTAAACCGAGTCACCGTCATTTTGATAGTTTTTAGCAGCGTTGATCCCGCCTTGTGCAGCGATAGAATGCGCACGACGAGGGCTATCCTGGAAGCAAAAAGCTTTCACTTTATAGCCCAATTCTGCAAGTGAAGCAGCAGCAGATGCTCCGGCAAGACCGGTACCCACTACGATCACTTCGTATTTTCTTTTGTTTGCCGGGTTCACCAGCTTACTGTTAAACTTATGTTTAGTCCACTTTTCGGCTAAAGGTCCGATTGGGGATTTTGAATCTAGTATCATAGGGGACTATTGATTAGCTCTGTGTGAAATAGATATAAACTGGCATGCTGGCAAATAGTATCGGAACTACTATACAGTAGATTTTTCCGATTACTTCAATTGCTGGCGAGTATTTCGCATGATTCAAACCTAAGGTCTGGAATGCGCTTGCAAATCCATGAGAAAGGTGGAATCCCAAGAAAGCCATTGCTATTACATATCCGATTACCATCAGTTCATTCTGGAAAGCAAAAGCCACAATGCTGAATAAATCCTTGTATTCTACACCATCATAAGTCACGAAAGGAACTTCTCCCCAGTGCATCTGATACCAGAAAGTCTGCATGTGTATCACGATGAAGATCAAAATGATCGTGCCCAAAATCCCCATGTTGCGGGAAGATAGAGTCGTAGAAGGCGGAGTAGATACGCCATATCCTATCGGACGTGCAGCTTTGTTTCTTCTGGAAAGCCAGATAGAAAAGATCACGTGACCGATGATGGAAATGTAAGTAAGGTAAGAAAGCAATTTTACCGCAGGGTTAGTAGTCATGAAATGAGCATAAATATTAAATGCTTCACCACCATCACTCTTAAACAACTGCAAGTTTCCTGCAACGTGACCTGTCAAAAACAGGATCAGGAAAAGCCCGGTCAAAGCCATGATCAATTTCCTGCCTATTGTGCTACTCAAGGTTTTTGTAACCCAGCTCATACAATTTTTGCGATTAGATTAAAACGAAATCTTTGATTAATTGTGCCAAATTTACGTTTGGAACAACTAGCAAACAATCCATTCAAAAACACTTCTCTTATTTTAATCAGTTCTAAATAGACTTTAATCTTTGAAGAATTTGCTGGCTGTATAACTATATGAAGAGATTTAATGTTTGATTTTGCGGAGATTTTCTCCTTACTTCCCTTTATTTAGTAATAGGAAGAAAATCATGTACAAAATCTTTATTATCGATAAATACGTACATTCTTTTTTCACTGTAATCAAAGACCTTGATCAATATGAAGCTTAAAATAACACTGGGATTTTTTTTACTCTTCCTGCAAGCAGGAATTTCAGAAGTTTGGGCAACGCATATTCGGGCTGGTGAAATCATCGCCGAACGGGTTTCAGTTCAAAACCTTACTTATAAAATCACAGTGGTTGGTTACACAGATACTCGATCAAATGTGATTTTTGGGCCAGGAGAAATCAATTTTGGAGATGGGAGAATTGTAGATGGTCTGAATACTGAAAGTGATTTTAATACAGTAATAAGTTTGGGCAATCAAATTGAGAAGAATATTTATGTCATTGAGCATACCTTTCAGGGACCAGGAACTTACACCATCAGATTTCAAGAATTTAATAGAAATGACAGAACGCTGAATATGGACAATTCAGTAGACACGCCATTTTATGTAGAAACCACTATTACCATTGATCCTTTTATTGGTGTGAATAACTCTCCAGTACTGACAATCCCCCCAGTTGACAATGGTGCTATAAACGTAAGATACATTCATAACCCTGGCGCTTTTGATCCGGATGGCGATAGTTTGGCTTATTCAATGGACATTCCTAAGCAGCAGTTTCAACGTCCAGTTAATAACTATAGAAGCCCTGCTTCTCCAGAATTCAGTTTCAAACAAGAAGATGGTAGCACGCCGGCATTTTTGACCCTAGACCCAATTACCGGAGATTTGATTTGGGATGCTCCTGGCACTGCTGGGCAATTCAACGTAGCTTTTAGAATCAATGAGTACCGTAAACTTAACGGCAAATTTGAACTCATCGGAAGTGTGGTTCGGGACATGCAGATCATCATCGAAAACTCGAATAACAGAAGACCTGAGTTGATTTTGCCCCCAGATCTTTGTGTGGTGGCAGGCACTAAAATAGAAGAAATCATCCAAGGTCAAGACCCAGACGGAGACCCTATCAAAATAGAGGTCTTTGGCGAACCTATAGAAATAACCACATCTCCTGCTAGCTATTCCCCTGAGAGCACTTACCAGCCAACTCCCGGCATCGTCAACTTCGATTGGCAAACAGTCTGTAACCATGTGCGAGCAAGAGAATATGAGGTGCGGGTAAGGATTTCAGATCAACCTAGCTCGGGGCCTTCATTAGTTGATATTAAAACTTGGCGTATCAAAGTAGTAGGCCCACCGCCTGTCTTCGATCAAATAGAGCAAATGCCAGGTAGAACGGTAGAGCTGAATTGGGATCCATACGTTTGTGCGAACTCAGCTAGTGAAATGCAAATCTGGAGGAGGATCAATTCAGATCCTTATCAGCCTGACAGCTGTGAAACTGGAATTCGTGCTGGTTATGAATTGATCGGAACCACCAATATGCAAACGCTAAATTTCTTAGATGTAAATGGTGGAGATGGCTTGGCGCCTGGAAACACCTATTGCTATAGACTGGTGGCAGCTTATCCAAACCCAAGAGCGGGCGAAAGCATAGTTTCTGATGAAATCTGCGTCACCATTGACGTGGATGTTCCGATAATTACTAATGTCAGCGTGGAAGAAACTGATCCAACCGCTGGAGAGATATTCGTGAAATGGACACCTCCATATGATATTGATAAAGTTCAGTTCCCAGGACCTTATACTTATGAGCTTTTGCGAAGCACTGGATTAAATGGCGATGCAGGACAAGTCTCACTGGGAGTCACTTCAGATACGCTTTTCACTGACACGGGATTGAACACACAAAATGTCGTGTACAATTACGAAGTAGTCTTACTTGATAGGAATACAAAAATTGACACCTCTTCTAAAGCTTCTTCAGTCTGGCTCGAACCAACAATTATCAATGAAGCCATTGAGCTGAATTGGGAATTCATCGTTCCTTGGAACAATTCTGTCAGTCAATACAAGCATGAGGTTTATAGAAACAGAACAGATGCAGCAGCTGCGGATGACGCTACTTTTGTGAAAATCGCAGAAGTGGATGTCACTACTAGTGGATTCAAATATTTGGACGATGGTAGCTTCAATGGAGTTCCATTAGAAAAGGAAGTTGAATACTGCTATTACGTAATCACGAAGGGCTCTTACAATGTAGCTGGACTAGTTTATCCTCTGGAAAACAAATCTCAAATCGTGTGCGCTAAGCCTGATGATAATCGCTTGCCATGTCCTCCAGTATTGACTTTCGAAGGCCCAGAATGTTCCGCCTATTTGGCAGAAGTTCCTTGTGGCAATAGCACTTACGAACATGAATTAAGCTGGACTCCTGACTTTTCAGGAGAATGCGATGACGAATTAAGTGGGTATAAATTATATTATACTTCCAATGGCGAGGACAGCCAGTTTGAATTGATAGCGACAGTTTCTTCCCTGAATCTCTCCACCACTATCCGTGATCTGACCACCTACCGTGGCTGCTATTACATCACTGCGGTAGATAGATCCGGCAATGAGTCTGAGCCGAGCAATATCGTCTGTGTAGAAAATTGCCCTAGCTACAATCTGCCTAATGCATTTACACCGAATGGTGATGGGATAAACGAAACCTATATGGCTTTTGACAATCCATTCTCGATGTGTCCAAGGTTTGTTTTAGGAGTTGATATCTTTATCGTCAACCGTTGGGGAGTGGAAGTATTCTCTTACAATAGTCTCGAATCTTCCGAAAACGACATCTACATCCGATGGGATGGAAGAGACAAAAATGGCAATGATTTACCTGCAGGCACCTATTATTACTCCGGAAATGTAGTATTCGACGTACTCGATCCTGCCAAAAAAGACCAAAGCCTGAAAGGAACGATTCAACTCCTTAGATGACAGAATATAAATCCATCATATTCTTTGATGGGGTTTGCAACCTCTGTAATGCTTCCATTGATTTTGTGATCCAAAGAGACAAAAAAGATCACTTCTTAGTGGGAGCATTGCAAGAGGATTTTAGCAAAACAATACTCTCCAATTTTGATGTTAGGGAAGATTACCTCGACTCCCTTGTTCTATTGGAAAAGGGTGAAATCTATTACAAAAGCACAGCCGCACTGAAAATAGCCAGAAACCTATCTGGACTATGGCCGGTTTTGTATCCCTTTATTTTTCTACCAAAATCCCTTAGAGATCCTTTTTACAATTGGATTGGCAGTAATCGCTACCGCTGGTTTGGAAAGAAAAGTACCTGTAGACTTCCCTCTCCAGCCGAAAAAGCAAAGTTTCTTTCAGCAGAAACCATATCCCAAACAGGGGTCAAGCTAGGGGTGTGAATTGTTAACTATGTATGAATCTGAAATTTCACAAAGGTTCTTCGACAATGGTTGAGGTTCAAATTTGGCCATTCCCTCCGCCGCGGCGGAGGGCAAGGGGGATTTAATCATAGGAAATCTAAAAGTTATACTGATATATGCATGCAAGCTTAACTCACATATTCTCAAGTGCAGTATGACTTTGGGAAAAGCCATATATTTGCCTCGAACAAAAAAACACTAGTTAATGAAGGCATTTGTTTTTCCGGGCCAAGGCGCCCAATTCCCTGGAATGGGAAAAGCACTTTATGAAGAAAATCCTCAAGCAAAAGAGTTATTTGAGAGAGCTAATGAAATCTTGGGTTTCCGCATCACAGACATCATGTTTGAGGGAACTGCTGAGGAATTGAAGCAAACCAATGTTACGCAACCTGCTGTATTTCTTCATTCCGTGATTTTGGCGAAAACAACTCCAGACTTCTCACCGGATATGGTTGCAGGTCACTCTTTGGGAGAACTTTCTGCTTTGGTTGCCAATGGTACCCTTGCTTTCGAAGATGGATTAAAGTTAGTCTATCAGAGAGCACTTGCGATGCAGGAAGCTTGTGAAATCAATCCTTCTACCATGGCTGCTATCTTAGGATTGGCAGACGAAAAGGTAGAAGAAATCTGCGCTACTTTCACTCAA
>TARA_R110000850_G_scaffold9193_1_pt1 | contig 10239 bp, 7 predicted proteins | sample TARA_R110000850 | Tara Oceans TARA_R110000850 (sample SAMEA4397586) | marine metagenome | biome: Polar Biome; feature: [SRF] surface water layer (ENVO:00010504); material: water (ENVO:00002006), including particulate matter (ENVO:01000060) such as... | depth 5 m | reverse complement strand
TTGGGAGGATACACTGTCGGGGTGCTTGTCCAGACCAATTTTGGAGGAAACCTTCAGATAGATGGAGTCGCTGTGGGAGAAAAAATGGGAAAACATCCTTTTCGTGATGCGATGGAAAAATCTGACGGGAGCTGCATGATAGTTGTAGCTACTGATGCTCCTGTGCTGGACAGAAATCTGGAACGAATGGCAAAAAGAGCCATTATGGGCTTGGCCAAAACTGGCGGAATCGCTTCCAATGGCTCTGGTGACTATGTGATTGCATTCAGTACTGCCGAAGGACTTCGTGTTGCTTATTCAGCCGAAAATGGAAATTTGGAAACGGCTGAATTTGTAAGAAATGACGATATGTCTTCGCTTTTCATGGCTGTGATTGAAGCGACAGAAGAGGCTATTATCAATTCCCTTTTCGCTGCTGAAACAATGACGGGTAAGGATGGCCATACCGTAGCAAAACTTCCAGTGGAACAGGTAATGAACTGGATGAAATAGAAATCATACTATGACGACAAAAGATACTAGTGAAAATTTGGTAGACGAAGATTGCTGCTCTCTGGATGCAAAGGTAAATCGAGATCCTTCACCTGAGGGACATTCCGACGACGATGGGCATGATCATTCTCATGGAGACCCAAGTTCTTACCAGTTTTTCCTTCCTGCGATTTTTTCTTTTGTGTTGATGCTGGCGGGCATTTTGATGGACAATATTTTTCCTCAAGATTGGTTCGCAGGCTATATAAGACTAGGCTGGTACCTGGCAGCCTATCTTCCTGTTGGGCTTCCTGTATTGAAAGAAGCTTTCAAGAGCATTATCAAGGGCGATGTGTTTTCCGAGTTTTTCCTGATGGGTATTGCGACTTTAGGAGCTTTTGCCATTGGCGAATATCCTGAAGGTGTTGCCGTGATGCTTTTTTACTCTGTAGGGGAAGTCTTTCAGGGCATGGCCGTCACCCGAGCCAAAACAAACATCAAAACTTTACTAGATCAGCGTCCTGATGAGGTGACGATTTTGGAAGGAAATACGACCAAGACCATCAAAGCTTCAACCGCTAACATTGGAGATATTATCCAACTGAAACCTGGTGAGAAACTTGGTTTGGATGGGGAGCTTCTTTCAGAAAAAGCTTCTTTTAATACTGCCGCATTGACCGGAGAAAGTAAGCCTGATTCCAAAGAAAAAGGCGCTGTGGTTTTGGCGGGCATGGTAAATCTAAATACTGTTTCCCAAGTCAAAGTGACTACCGCTTACACGGATAGTAAACTATCGAGAATCTTAGAATTGGTACAAAATGCGACGGCACAAAAAGCACCAACAGAGCTTTTCATCAGGAAATTCGCCAAGATCTATACGCCCATCGTAGTCTATCTGGCTATAGGAATTTGCTTTATCCCATTCCTTTTTGTGGACAATTATGAGTTCAGTGATTGGCTGTATCGCGCCCTGATTTTCTTGGTAATTTCCTGTCCATGTGGACTGGTGATCAGTATTCCGTTGGGATATTTTGGTGGAATCGGAGCCGCTAGTAAGAACGGCATTCTATTCAAAGGAAGTAATTTCCTAGACAGTCTAGCAGAGATCAAAGAGGTAGTGATGGACAAGACGGGCACGATGACCGAAGGGGTTTTCGATGTGCAGGAAGTTCATCTTCAGCCTGAATTTGAGAGCACGAAAATCCTAGAATTTGTCAATTCGCTTGAAAGCAAAAGCACGCACCCTATCGCAACTGCGATAAAGAACCATGTGGGGGAGATTGATTCCAGTATTATTTTAGAGAACGTAGAAGAAATTGCTGGACATGGGTTGAAGGCTCAGGTTGACGGCAAGGAATTACTTGTCGGGAATTTCAAGCTGATGGACAAGTTTTCGATTGCCTATCCCCTTGATCCAACTAACATTGTTCACACCTTGGTGGCAATATCCTACGGAGGAAAATTCGCAGGTTATTTAACTATTTCGGATAAAATAAAAGCGGATGCACAGCAGACGATTGATCGCTTGAAATCTATGGGCATTGGCATCACAATGCTAAGTGGAGACAAAAGTAATGTGGTCAAGTTTGTTGCTGATAAGCTAGGCATTCCCAATTCCTTTGGCGACTTACTTCCAGAAGATAAGGTGAATAAAGTCAAGGAGATCAAAGCTCAAAAAGGAACAGTTGCCTTTATTGGCGATGGGGTAAATGATGCGCCTGTGGTAGCTATTTCGGATGTAGGAATAGCGATGGGCGGTCTGGGAAGTGATGCTACTATTGAGACAGCAGATGTAGTGATTCAGGATGATAGACCGAGTAAAATCCCAATGGCAATTTCTATTGGGAAAAAGACCAAGATGATTGTCTGGCAGAATATAAGTTTTGCTTTTGGGGTGAAAGTGATTGTGCTGATACTTGGAGCACTGGGAATGGCGACCATGTGGGCGGCAGTTTTCGCAGATGTAGGAGTTGCATTATTGGCGATTTTGAATGCAATACGAATTCAGAAGATGAAGTTTTGAAAATATATGCTAGTTGTGAGATGTCGGGTGACCCATGTGGCTGAAAGTAAGAATCTAGTAAATAGTAAGGTTTGTAAGTAGTAAGAAGTAAAATGTTTCAAGTAAAATCGGGACTATGAAAAAGGTAAATATTAACGAAAAGTTTGATTTGATTAAGGAGCTCTGGACTCCAAAAATCATTGGAGAACTGAATGGCCAGGATGTGAAGCTGGCAAAAGTGAAAGGTGAGTTTGTCTGGCATAATCATACAGATGAAGACGAGCTTTTTCTGATTGTGAAGGGATCGCTCAAGATTGATTTTGAAGGAGAAAGCGTCACGCTGAACGAAGGGGAAATGCTGGTCGTACCGCGAGGAGTTGAGCACAGACCCGTAGCTGAGGAGGAAGCTTGGGTTCTGCTTTTCGAGCCTCAAAGCACCAAACACACAGGTGATGTCAAATCAGATTTGACTGTGGATAAGTTTGAAAAAATCTAGATGTGAAGAAAAATATCAGCTACGTAATCAACGAATTAAACTTTTTCATCGATGATTTGGATGATAAAAAAGGGATTCAAAGAAGTTTATTTAAGTAAATCCCCCTAGCCCCCTTTGTAAAGGGGGAATAGCTCATTTGGAACACTATAACTCTAACTAAAAGAGTTTACATATAGATATTAAATACTGATATAGGTTTACAGTACCTAGGAACTTCCTAAGGCCAGAACGCTTCAATTTTAAGTCAAATAAATATTTTTCTATTACCCTATTAAATTACTAGGATTTACCGTAAAATTGCAGCTTAATTCATAGGCTTGAAAGCAATTACTTACACTTCTATTTTCCTTTTTCTGAGCTTTTTGCCTGAGTCTTCCATGGCTCAAAAAGATGTTTCTCATCAGCAACTTATCTGGTACGCCTATTTTCTCACCCTTCCGGTTGATGAGAATTGGTCTGTAGTAGCGGAAGTTCAGGAGCGACATTTTATTCATCCATTTGCACAACATCAATTCTCACTGAGAACACATGTACACCGAAAGTTAGGACAAAGCGGCTGGGAAGCTTCTGCAGGTTTTGCTACCTTTTTTCAAAGCCCCAACAATCCCAGCTCAGAACTGGATTTGGTGGAGCCTGAGTTGAGACCACACATGGAAATGGCTTACAAGCAGAAGTTTGGAAAGCTCACGGTTGATCATCGTTATCGGGCTGAAGCTCGATATTTTCATAATCTGAACTTGGAAAAGACAGGTTTGGCAGATGGTTATTATTTCGGAGGTTTTAGATTCCGCTATCGCTTTTTGGCATCCTACCCTATTTGGAAGATCAATGAAAATCAAGTGTTGAAGGTGATTGCAGGGGATGAATTGATGGTTCAGGCGGGCAAAAAGGTTACTTACACCTTCGCCCAAAATCGATTAATTGCCGGCTTCGGTCTGTCAATTTCTCCAGGATTGAATGTGGAAGCCACCTATCAAAAATGGATAAATCAGCGTCAAAATGGAGCTTATTTCAATAGAGATATTGTGCGGATCGTGGTTAATCACAGACTGTCCACAATAAAGACTCAGAAATAATTTCTACTTTTTTTTATAACTGCTGGTCTTCAATTGACCAGCCAATTTCCGCTTATCAGAACTCTTGGTATTGATGTGGTATTTTCTCTTATTTTTACTAAAACCACTATCACAACCAACTTTAATATCCTATGAAATCGAGCCTGCCTGAGGCAGACAGGCATGACTAAAAAGTCACACACAAGGAAGATTATTGCCCTTGCGAGATTCCATCTGACCGTTAATAATCAATTATAAACAGATGAAAAACATCTTTACAAAAAATGTAGCATTTGGCTTTTCATTGCTACTCCTATTTTTAATCAGTTCAATAAATGCCCAAACCATTGCAGAAAATGGAATGGTCGTCTCAGATAATGTCATCGCTTCGCAAGTAGGTGTCGATATTTTAAAAAAGGGAGGAAATGCTGTCGACGCAGCAATCGCTACGGCTTTCGCACTGGAAGTCACTCACCCCGAAGCTGGGAATATCGGTGGAGGAGGTTTTATGGTTTTTATGAAATCAACAGGAGATGTGACCACATTCGATTTTCGTGAAAAAGCCCCTTTGGCAGCAAGTCCAACCATGTTCCTTGATGAAAAGGGTGAGATAAAAGACAATTCAAACCATAAAGGACTGTTGGCTGTAGGAGTACCAGGGACTGTGGCGGGGCTTTATCAGGCACATCAAAAATACGGGAAACTACCTTGGTCCGATTTGGTAAAACCCTCAGTCGAACTTGCCAAAAAAGGATTTACCATGACTTACGGCCTTTATAATGCAGCCGTGAGAGTATCAGATCGTGACCCTTCAGAGGATATCATGAAAAATTATTTCCGAGGAGAAAACGGTGAAATCGTAATGCCTGGCGAAACTTGGAAGCAGCCTGCCTTAGCAAAAACGCTGAAACTGATCCAGAAGCATGGTCGCGATGGGTTCTATAAAGGTGTGGTCGCTCAGGAAATAGAAGATTATATGAAAGCCAATGGTGGAATCATCACCAAAGAAGATTTAGAGAAATATGAGGCTGTGGAGCGTGATCCCCTCAAGGGGACTTTCAATGGATACGATATTTATTCCATGCCTCCACCAAGTTCAGGCGGAGTTGCGCTGATCGAGATGATGAACCTGATGGAGGAAGCTAATATCACCGAAGTAGAATTCAATTCTACAGCCTATGTTCACTTAGTGGCTGAGGCCATGAGAAGAGCATTTGCAGATCGAGCTGAGCACTTGGGAGATCCTGATTTCAATCCTGAAATGCCATTGGATAAATTGCTTTCGAAGGATTTTGCAAAAAAGAGATTTGAAAATCTGGACATGAACAAAGCTTCCATTTCTGATCCTGCACAGTTTGGACATCCTTACGGCGGTGATAACACCACCCATTTTTCAGTAGTGGACAAAGATGGCAATGCTATCTCGATGACCTATACCTTGGAAAATTCTTATGGAGTAAAAATGGGATCGGATAAATTGGGCTTTATTTTCAACAATGAAATGGGTGATTTTAACCCTGTTCCTGGTGAAACCACTACAACTGGGCAAATCGGTTCTGATCCTAACTTGGTCGCTCCTGAGAAACGCATGCTTTCCAGCATGACGCCAACAATCGTCGCAAAAGACGGCAAGCCTTACCTAGTGATCGGTAGCCCGGGAGGAAGAACAATTATCAACACGGTTTTCCAAACGGTATTGAATGTCTTGGCTTATGATATGCGCGTCGATAGAGCAATTGAAGCCATGAAAATCCATCATCAGTGGCTGCCGGATGTGATCTTATATGAACACAATCTACTTTCTCCAGACACCCGAGATGCGCTTCAGAAAATGGGACATACACTCAGACCGACTACTAACATTGGCGTGCTGATGGGTATCACCTACGATGCATCCACCAAGCTATACACAGGCGCTTCTGATTCTTCCAGTGAAGATGGCGGAGCAAGAGGATATTAATAGTATAATATCCTTGTCGGAGATTATGCCAGTAGCCGTATTTTCTTGGTTAATTGGCAGGAAGACAGGAGACAGGAGACCGAAGTGGCCTAAATACCATCAGCATTACTAAATCATGTATTAGCTTAGTCTTTATAATAGCGGAATTACACTGAATAAAATATCATCGTGGAAAAAGATACAGGCTTAAGAAGAGAGATCGGTGTATGGGGACTCTCTGCTAACATAGTAAATATCATCGTCGGTGCAGGAATCTTTGTCTTGCCGGCCATTGTCGCCGAAATCATGGGTGCCTCAGCAATCTTTGTTTACCTATTCTGTGGGTTTCTGATTGCTTTGGTGATGCTGTGTTTCGCAGAGGCAGGAAGCAAAGTAACGAGATCAGGAGGAGCTTATGCGTATGTGGAGACAGCTTTTGGTCCTTACACGGGCTTTTTAGCAGCGGTATTCATGGTGATGGGATCTGCTTTTTCAGATGCCGCCGTTGCAAATGCTCTGGTAGAATTAGTAGGATTAGCCTTTCCGGTTTTTACAAATCAAATCATCCGAGTTTTACTCTTGTTTTTGATTTTTGGTGGATTGGCTTACCTCAATGTCATCGGAGTTAAGCAAGGAATTGGCTTAGTGAAAATCAATACTGTAGCCAAATTAACACCTCTGATACTCCTGATATTCTTCAGTTGGAAAGACGTTTCGCTGGCTAATTTATATATAGAGAATGCTCCTTCTTTCAAGAATTTCGGCGCTGCTTCTCTGATCTTATTCTTCGCTTTTCAGGGTGGAGATGCCGGATTAACTGTAGGAGGAGAGATCAAAGACCCTCAGAAGACAGTTCCAAAAGCCATTTTCATAGGAATCACCTTCGTCTTGATCCTTTATATACTTATACAGACCGCTGCGCAGGGAGTTTTGGGAGACCAATTACCAGATTTCAAGGAAGCTCCTTTGGCATCCGTCGCCAATATCGTTTTTGGGCCGATAGGCTACACCTTGTTATTGGTCACCGCAGGAGTTTCTATGTTTGGGATGCTGAGTGGGGAAATATTGAATTTGCCAAGAGTATTATTTGGTTTGGCTAGCGATAGAATTATTCCACTAGACAAGTTGGCATCTATTCATCCTAGGTTCAAAACTCCCTATTTGGCGATTTTGCTTTATGCAGGAATTGGTTTTATGCTAGCAGCAGTGGGAGGATTTCGCCAGTTGGCAGTCATCGCTTCAGCAAGTATGCTGCTGGTTTATTTTGGCGTAGCCCTATCAGTAATCAAGCTGAGAAAGATGGATAATACCGATTCCGGAAATTTCAAAATACCCTTCGGCTACACTGTTCCAATCCTTTCGGCTGGAATTATTCTCTTTTTCCTATCTAACCTGACAGGATATGAGAAGATAGGGATACTAGTATTTATTGTAGTTCTGACATTGATTTACTTTTTGGTAAAAGCTGTTTCAAAGGGCAAAAAATAGCATAAAACTACCAAGGCAAAATGGAATAAACAGTTCCGCTTTTGCCTTGGTTAAACTAGTAATTGAATAATATGTATATCCATTTTTCTACCAGTAAAGATGCCCAAGCGAAAGATTATTTGGTGTGAATTTTTGTTGATCTGAAATTTGATATCTTTCGGACAGGCTCCGAAGGAGCCTAACCATTCATAACCCTGTACGAAGTGCAGGGGATAAGAAATATCACTCTATTCTAAAGCCTAATCCATAAGAATATCGCGGAGGGCGAGACTTCAAACAGTTTCACCCTTTCAGGGCTTTATTTTTCTGACGTTTGACATGTCCCCCGGCTTTGCCGAGGGTTATGAATTGTTTCAATCCTTCGGATTTTTTTTAGAGTAGAAGAATAGTGTTTTTCAACAGTTAGCCTAAGATAAATTGTATACAGGTGTAATTGCGGATATACATTTTGAATAAAGAGTAAATCATAATTTGAAATAACCTATGGGACTATTTTGGAATCTTATCCAGCAAAGCCAAATTCAAGATCATAAAAACAAGGCAGAAACGCTCGAAGCCAGAGTCAGAAACCTGGAATGGGAATTAGCGCATACCAGTGAATTACTGATCAAAACTCTTAAGATACTGGAAGAACAATCTGGCCGAGACATTGACGGAGACGGGAAAATCGGTTGATTCCCCGTCTCTCTATCCTAGTGGAAGTGATTGAAAAGTTACTGAATTGAGTTTTCAATCCTCTTTAAACTTATAAGTCAGCAATCTTGGATTGACTATAAGCTGCACCCAACCCCAATTATTTGTGTTTTCTGAGGTTGTCCCACCTTTCACCGCACTCATACTTTCGGTGGCAAACATCTGGGAATAACCCACATTCATTTTGATGTTTTTGGCAATGGTTTTAGAGAAAACCAGATCGAATTCTGTTCCCAAACCCTTTCCCAGATCATTTGCCAAATCCGCATTTGCAGAGAAATAGTGTGCATTCAGTGCGATGTTTGATTTCTCCCCAGTCGGTACTTGCACTTTTCCATAGACATCATTCAAGCCTACATTATTTGCATGATTCCCCACATAGAAGTAATCCATGTAGCCATTGAATTTGTGGTTTGTTCCGTACAGCGGAAAAAAGGACTTGTTCTTACTTTCTCCGCCCTGATCTGTTCCACTCAGTGATTCAAAACCTAGAATAAAAGCCACTTTTCCTGGCTTGTATTTGGCCTCGATCATATACTGATAAGCAGAAATGTCCGTAGATGCATTTGCCTGACCGGTTTGCAAGTAAGCCGAACCCGTCACGCTAATAGCCGATAAGGGAAAGGTAAAATAGGTACCCGTAGTTTGTCTATAATACAATCCGTCTGTTTGTGGAATAGGGTCGCTGGTGTATTTCTGAAAACCATTATTCATAAAGAGAAAGCTGAAAGAAGCCTTATCCCATGTCTTGGTGAGGTGCGCCATTTGCATGACTTTGTAGGAGAAAAAGCCAGTAATCGCATAATCACTCCCAAGAGTTTTTTGATTCTCCTGATTGTATGCAAAAGCTAGGTCGAGCTTAAATTTGTCCTTGGAATATTGAATCATCGCGGCATCATGAAATCTGCCTTGCATGGTCCAATCCACTTCCCCAAGGATTCGTTGATCATCGTAAGAAATGGTCTGTCGACCAAGTTTGATCGCCCAGTTTGGAGTGAAAGAATAACGAAACCAAGCTTGAAAAAGGCTAAAGGAATCGTTGCCATCTACAGCACTGAGTTGCTGTGTATCTCCCCAAGTACTGACGTCCTGCACACTGAAATAGACTTGAAGTTTTTCGTCTTGATATCCCAAATTCAGCCTTGAGCGCTGTGTGACGAATGCTGCAGCTTTTGCATCATCTGGAAAAAGGCTTCCAAAACCGTGTCTGTATTCGAAGCGCGGTCGGATATCAGCATCGAGCGTAAACTCCTGAGCATCAACAATTAGTACTGATACTATTGAGATCAAAATAAGTAGTATAAATTTTTTCATAGGTTTGAGAATTGAAGAGTGATGCTTATCAAATGTATATATTTAAGGTGCTCATTTACATAGCTTCGTCCTGATATAAGTCATCTTTTTAGCTAAGATTTAAGGTCTTATTTGAGGATTTTTGAGATGGTTTTCTTCACTAATTTGCTTTTCGGTGCTTCGCAAAGTGAGCAATGATAATCAGCTGGTAATTCTTCAAAAGGGGTGTTTGCGGGAATATTCTGCTCCTGATCTCCATAAGTTGGATCATACATTGTCAAGCAATCCGAGCATTGAAAAATCTCGGTATGGATAGTCTCTTTCGTAGCAATTTGCTTTTTGGATTGCTCCTGCTTTTTCCCCAATTGCTCGAAATACATCTTACTTAGCTCGATCAAAAGTCCAGGTAATTCTGCTTTATCCACTTCCTGCACATACACGATGTACTGCTGAGTATTTGGGTCAAAGTTTTTGGCGTAAAGCAAATTGTATGTGTTTCGGATTTTGATACTTTCCAAACCTGCTGGAGGCTGATTCTTCTCGATAATAATGGAGGTGAAATAGTACGCCTTTCTTGTATAATCTGTAATTCCAAAGGTCAAACCGTAAGTACTGATATCTCTTTTGTCAAAGTTATCTACCAGATATTCCTTTAGTTTGAGTGCAGATTTATTGCTTACGGGAAGGTGCCAATTCAGCTCCAGCATGGAGTGACGCACATTGATTCCGTAGCGGCCAAGAAGTCGTTCCCATTCGATTTTAGTATTTTCCGGAATCCCCTTGATGATAATAGATTTCCAAG
>TARA_R110000850_G_scaffold268213_2_pt1 | contig 10252 bp, 9 predicted proteins | sample TARA_R110000850 | Tara Oceans TARA_R110000850 (sample SAMEA4397586) | marine metagenome | biome: Polar Biome; feature: [SRF] surface water layer (ENVO:00010504); material: water (ENVO:00002006), including particulate matter (ENVO:01000060) such as... | depth 5 m | reverse complement strand
TAATGTATTATAGATGTGTTTTTTTTTTTTTCAATTTTGAATATTCCACATGACCATCTGCAAATTTGTATTTTATTGACATTCATTTTCCTAATAAATAATTTATACATACCTTCACTCTCTATTTAACTATGCAATACCCATGGTCTGAATAGGTTCAGAAAAATGGATTTCGAGAACAAAATAAGGCTCTTTATAACAATTGCTTTTTTTATAGTAGCAAGTTCAAATTCGTATGTACTAAAGGCACAATGCACTCAGAATAATATTGTTGTCGCTAAATATGAATTGAGAGACATTAATGGCAATCCATTTACCATTACAGATAATTATCAAATAGGACAAGCTGTTACTGGTGAGCTTTGGGTAAACCTGGGTGGCACCACAACCAATGGGTATAATCTTTTTATGACTTATGACATTTACAGGAATGGGGTGCTAACACAATCTCAACAAAAAGACTGCTTGTTTTCAGGAATTCAAATTGCACAAAATGTATTTGTTCGTGTTCGGGATGTGACTTGGAATTGGGGTGATAAATTTGATATTAAAAACATTTTCATGACTTGGGATACGGGTACTGCCCAAGCAGGAACTACTTGTCCGCAAGATCAAAGAGTTGCAAATGCGCAATGTTATTCCAACCCGGAGGGATTTACGGCAGTTCTACCGCTCTATCCCAATTTTACCTTCTCCTCGGTGTGCAACTTCACAGGTGCTGTTAATTTCACAAACAATACAACGGGAGGAGTTTCTCCCTACAAATATAAATGGAATTTTGGCGGAGCTGGATCTTCTACTCAAACAGATCCAACTACTCAAAAAAATCCAATCTTTACTTTTGCACAGCCTGGAAACTATAACGTAAGCCTTACTGTAACTGACAATATAAATACAATTACAACAGTTACTAAAACAATTTCTATCCCAAATATAATAAGTATTTCTGCCGTAATTAATCCAACACAGATCAATGGAAGCACAGGAAACATCGATGTATCTGTAACAGGCGGAACAGCTTCTTATACTTATCTTTGGACCTATCCAAACGGATCTACTAGAACAACCGAAGACATCTCCTTATTGGCTAAAGGCACTTACTCTTTGCTAGTAACCGATGCAAAAGGCTGCACCCAGACCGCACAGTTTACTGTAAACGATCTTCTCACTCCAAACTTCACTTATGCCCCAACTCTGTGCAATACCCGAATTCAATTTACTAATACAACAGCAGGTGGAACTCCTCCCGTCACTTATACCTATTCATGGGATTTTGATAATAACGGGATTTCAGATTCCAATTTGGCTAATCCAGTTAATGATTTCCCGAACTCAGGCACTTTCCCAATTACCTTAACTGTCAATGATGGAGTTTCAACAACTACCATAGAAAAGGATATCTTTATAGACCCAAATTTAGGAATTATAGTTGATATTTTTCCTACCAAAAAAGATGATTCATCCGGCATGATTTACACTAATGTTAGCGGAGGCACGGAGCCCTACATTTATTCGTGGACAGGGCCCGATGGATACACTAGTACTTCAAAAGATATATTTAACTTGAGAGATGGGACTTATACCTTAGTGGTTACAGATTCAAATGGTTGTCAACAAACAGAAGAATACACTCTTGATATAGCTACCATTCTCGGATTTAACTTGGCAAAATTTCAATTATTAGCCCAAAAATCTAAAATCTTGATTAATTGGGAAGTAACCAATGAAAAAGAGAATTGTGTCTATGAAATTGAAAGAAGTAATGGCAATGCAAAGGCATTTTCCATAATAGGCACTGTAAGAGGTGATGGGGCAAAATCAACCCCATCAAACTATTCCTTTGTTGATCAATCTTATCCTCTCTATGAGGACAAATTTTACTATAGAATTACCCAAAATTCATCTTTAGAGGTGAGTTACAGCCCAGTAAAAATGGTTGAAAAACAAGATTTTTTAAAACCCCAAGGCTCTTGGCAGGTATTTCCAAACCCCTGCTCAGAGTGCAAAATATTTTTAACAAAAACAGAAAATGAAAATCCCAGTATAGTTCGTCTTGAATTGTTAAATTCATACCAAATCTTACAAACAAAAGATCTAATTTTGGATGATTCGGGTGTTATTGACTTAAACGCTGTGTTTGGATCAATCCCAAAAGGATTATCTATTTTGAAAATAGAATGGGGTGCTAAAATAGAAACGCTTAAACTGATTGGGGTAAATTAACTATTTCAAATCTAGCTTTTAATCGGGTAAGCTCCACATCACGTTGCCCCTATATAGAACGTCTGTTATTTTTGTGTGCAGATCAATTTCTAATATGATTAAAAAACTCCTAGTTTATAGTTTGTTTATATTGTCTTCTTGCTCATGCAATCCTGAAAACATTGCAAAATTTGCTTTTAAAGGAATGGAAGCAATGATGGGTAAAGGATTTATGCCTTCTGAGGAAATCCGAATGCTGGGAAAATTCCAGGGGATGAATGTCAATCTCAGCAAATCAACTTCAAATGATACCACCACGTCTACGATTTATCTGAAATTGGAAAATGGTGATCCGCTTATTTTAGGAAATCAACCGGAAATTCTTGCCCGTAAGTGCGCGGAACTTTATCTCCAGGATTTTGAAAATGCAGGAGATTATCAACAAATTACGGTACAGTTTATTCAGACGGACCCCAACAATCCCGAAAACGTAGCCATGCAGGAATACATGTTTGACACGAAAGATTTTTAACTAAACCTATTTAATCCATGGAATTACTAAACGAATATAAAAAACCACCTACCTCACTGGGAGATTGGATAATAGCCGTTCTTATAAAACGGATTCCTCTGATCGGTCTTATCATGCTCATCATATGGGCGACGGACAAAGAGACTGATCCAGAAAAGGCAAAATGGGCCAAGGCCGAATTGATAGTCAAACTTATAATCTTTGCTGCAGTAATAATTTTTATCGCCGTCATTGGATTTGGTGTCTTCGCCAACTTTGCTGATGATGTGAACTGGTCCGACTTCGATTAATGGAAATAAAAGCCTTTTGCTCTGATATTGACGGGACGCTCCTCAATTCATTGCGTGATTTATCGCCTCGCCTCAAAGCCGTGGTGGCGGATTTACCCGTAGATTTCCCAGTGATACTAGCAAGTTCTCGCATGCCTGATGCGATGCGGCATTTGCTCCATGACATGAATCGCTTTCCTCAACCTTTGATCAGTTATAACGGAGGTTATGTACTCAGTGCGGATGGAGAAGTGCTCGAAGACGTGAGTATTTCAGTGGAATTGGTTGCCAAAATCCTTCAACTCACACATAAAACTGATATCCACGTGAGTTTGTATCAGGGAGAAAATTGGTACGAGGAAAAAGATGATTACTGGTCTCAGCGGGAAGTGAGGAACACGAAAGTAGCTTGTACTTGGCTACCTGGTCAGGACGTGTTGGATCTTTGGTCAAAGGATAATTCCGGCGCTCACAAAGTTATGTGCATGGGCACAAATGAAGAAATAGCCTGGCTTTTCGGTGAGTTACATTTTGAGCATTCGCTTGACTTGCATCTCTATCGCTCCAGCGACACTTATCTTGAGATTGCTCCAAAAGCTATTTCCAAAGCCACAGGTTTAAAAAAGATCCTAGAACATGCTTATGACTTTGGGATGGACTCCGTGGTCGCCTTTGGAGATAATTATAATGACATCGACCTGCTACAATCTGTAGGCTGGGGAGTCGCTGTGGAAAATGCACGAATGGAGGTCAAGGCTGTAGCCAACGAAATTACCCATCACAACAAAGAAGATGGAGTAGCGGCCTCGTTAGAAAAAATTCGAGACTTGAAATTTGTAGTTGGCTCAGGAGTCTAGGCTCTTGATTCTTGAATCTAAAATCTTGGATCTATAATATTCCCGATCCGCTTTCTACATCCTCAATTGCTTGATTCAAAAACTCCTGAAGGGGTCTCATTTTCTGAAAGCCATCTAAAGCGATGTTGATGAAGTTACCTGATTCAATGTCTCGGTCTGAGATTTTGGAAGAAACAGTAAAACTCTTCAATCTTAAATAGTCAATAAACTCATGATCAGCCTCGTAATCTCGTGGGCTGGTCTTGAGTTTTTCTCCTTCGATTTGACCAAAAAGTGATTTGAATTCCTTGTTACTTTCAATTTTAGCAAGCTCTCCTCCAGAGTAGTCAATCTCCTTCCTGATTTTTTTTAAAGTCTCGGCTTGAGGCATCCAGATTCCTCCTGCCAGAAAAGAATTGTTAGGCTGGATTTGCAAGTAATATCCTGGCCCTTCCGACTTCTTTCCTTTGGGAGAGAAGTATGCGCCAAAATTTGATTTATAAGGAGCTTTGTTTGCTGAAAAACGAATGTCTCGATTTTGCCTGAATACACATTCTTTGGGTTGAAATGCCAGCATAGCCGGTTCCCATTCACCAATGCCTTTGAGTAGAACTCCTACATCTTCCAAAAACTCAGCTCTTGTTTTTAAGTACCACTTCTTATTGGCATCCATCCATTCTTTGGAGTTATGTTCGGCAAGGGCAGCTAGAAAAGGTAGGTAAGGACGCATTAGGTTTGTGTTTTGAAGCTATAGAAATCTTAAAATCGTCAGTGTTCCGACATGGGAGTAAACTTTTTTGAAGCAAAATTGATTTCAATTAGGAAAGAAATCTTCTTAAATTATATCGAATAATCCAGAAGTCATGACAACGAAGGTAACATTAGACATCAACGAAAAACTTGCCGAAAAAGCAAAAAAGTATGCTGAAGAGCAAGGGCAAAGTTTGTCGGATCTGGTTGAAACGTTTTTAGCGGATGTAACTGAACCTAAGGGAAAAGCCTTAGAGAAAATAACTCCAAAGAACCCTGAGCTTGTGAAGAGGATTTTAGACGGGACTGAGCCAATACCGGAAAGTTTGAAAAAACTGTATGGAATATTAGAAGGGTATACTGAAAATGAGCTGAACGAAGCCAAATACGATTATCTAAAGAAGAAATATGGGGACTAGCTTTTTTATTGATTCTGACGTCATACTCGATTTATTGTTAAAGAGGAAACCATTTGATGCAGATTCACTATCAATTTTTAAGCTCGCTATTAGCGGAGAGATTCGTCTTTCCTGCTCTTCAATCATTTTGACAAATGTCCATTTCTTTCTGAGAAAAGCATTTGGGAAAGAAATAGCCTTGATTGGAATAGAAGATTTAATGTCAAAATGTACAACTCTTCCTGTGGGTGAATCAGAAATCAGACAAGCAATATCAAGTCGTTTTTATGATTTTGAAGATGCAATTCAATACTTTACAGCTTTGACAAATCCCGAAATCAGCGGAATAATCACCAGAAACACTTCAGATTACAAGCATTCGGATTTACCCATTTATTCTCCAGATTCCTTCCTAGCCCTCTTTAAATAAAATCAACCAAACCCTCTAGCTTCATCCCACGGCTACCTTTGATCAGAATCAGGTAATCTTCAAGTTTGCTATCCTGAAGCCAAACGCGGAATGAAAAAGGATCTGGGAAATACAATGCTTTAGGGTATTTGGCTAAAGCAGATACAATCAACTGTCCCGTAAAGCAGACTTTCTCTATCTCATATTCGCTGATAATTTCTCCCAGTCGCTCATGCTCCGCTTCAGCATGCTCTCCTAATTCGAACATATCGCCGAGAATCAGCATTTTATGCTTTTTACCAGTCATTTCACCGAAGGTGCGAATAGCTACTTCCATGCTGGACGGATTAGCATTGTAGGCATCAAGAATGATCAGATTACTTCGCTTTTCTACAAGCTGAGAGCGCATATTCGAAGGTTTGTATTCCACGATAGCCTGTACCGCTTTTTCCATCTCCACTCCAAAAAACTTCCCGATAGTCAAAGCTGTAGCGATATTTCCAAAATTATAGGCACCGATAAGAGAACTTAGGTAAACTTCCTCCGAACCCTCGATTGAAAACTTCACAAATGGATTCGCCTCCTCAAAAGTCACTTCACAGAAATTACCTTTCGCAGGATAAAGAATTGGGTCGTCGAATCTCTTACTGAGGTTTGATAAAATTGGATCCTGAGAATTGATAAAGACCTTACCGTCATTTTCTCTTAGAAACTGGAACAATTCCGTCTTGGTTTTCAGCACTCCTTCTGGCCCGCCCATTCCTTCCAGGTGTGCTTTGCCGATGTTGGTGATTACCCCATGTGTCGGCTCAGCGATCAGACATAGCTCTTCAATATCTCCTTGCTTGTTGGCCCCCATTTCCACGATAGCAATCTCATCATCTTCCTTGATAGCAAGCAAAGTTAACGGCACTCCGATATGATTATTAAGATTCCCAACGGTTGCGGCTGTTTTGTATTTCTGGCTCAAAACCTCCTTCATCAGCTCCTTGGTAGTTGTTTTACCATTCGAACCTGTCAGTCCGATGATTGGGATTTCTAAGGCTTTACGGTGATAATTTGCCAAATCCTGAAGCATCTTCAGTCCATCTTCTGCTAAAAAATATCGCTCATCGTCCTCCACAAAGTGTTTGATATCGTCGATTACAACTACCGACGCACCCATTTCTAATGCCGTTGGAGCAAAGGAATTGGCATCGAAGTTTGGGCCTTTGAGTGCAAAGAAGATATTGCCCTTCTCGATTTTCCGAGTGTCTGTGCTGACGCCAGTACTATTTTTGAAGAGCGTATATAAAATGGAGATATTCATCGTTTCTGAAGAAATTAATCCCAAAATAAAGGAATCATTCACATCTTTGAACTGCGACTCACGTATTAATTTTTGACTTGCCCTTTTCTAATTCATGAGAAAAATCTGGATTTTCACTTTTCTAATCATCAGTTTCAAGCTGAGCGCACAGGAAATTTTTAGAATAGATCAGCCACCTACAGTAGAAATCGGTGGTGTAAACTTAAGTGCCGCCTTCGCAGGAGGAATTAATTCATCCCAGATCCAAACCATAGATCTGACAGGTGATCAGGTGGAGGAATGGGTTACTTGGGACATCAATTCACGTCAACTTCTTGTTTTTAAAAAGGATGGAGAAACCTTCACGCATCTCCCGGAAATGAGCTATTCTTTTCCAAATGATATCTCTGGCTTTTTGGTATTAAAAGATTTTGATGGCGATGGCAAAAAGGACCTGTTCACCTCCACTGCTCTTGGTATCAAAGCCTATAAAAACACTTCTAACGGTAGTCAGATTTCCTGGGCTTTGGCTCAAAACGTCTTGAAAATTGATGGATCCGGAAATATTCAAGCGAACAACCTGGACACTCCTCTGATCCAAGATTTAGATGGAGATGGAGATTTGGATTTAGTCATTTTCAATTTTGCTGGAGGCGATTACATGGAGTTTTACAAAAACACCAGCGTAGAGCGAAAGGGGTCTGCTGACATTGATGGTTTTGCGTTCGGGGAAAATCACTGGGGAAATTTTGAGTTTTGCGGTTGTGGAGATATTTCCTTCGGGAAAACCTGCGAAGGACAAGACTTAAATACTCGAAAACTCACTGACGAAAATGACAAAATCCTTCATTCAGGAGGGCATTCAATTTTATATCGAGACCTAGACGATGATGGCATAAGAGACTTGCTCCTGGGGCGAGATGAGTGTAATATTCTTTATTTCTTACCGAATTCGGGAACAAATGAAACTCCTTTTTTCACGAGTTTCAGTAATGAACTTCCTGATTACGGTCCGCTACCAGCATTCCCGGTTTTCCATATTGGCACGATCCAAGACAATGAGCTGATTATCTCTTTGAACACCAGCGAGCCATCAATTAATTATGGAATTGATTTCTCAAACTCTGTTTTGAGAATAAATGATGAGGGAAACACAGATGTATTTCTACAGGACCAGATGATAGATCTGGGGGAAAATACTAGGCCGATATTTTTAGGGAATAAGGCTTCTGGGGAATTACTCGTCACTTCCAATGTAACCGAAGGTGGTAAAGTCAAATCTGTTCTAAATAGATTTCAGGTTTTCGATGGACAGTTTTCTAAGGTTGATGGAGAATACGCAAATCTCGCACAGCTAGATTTGGTGGATGCTCAGTACATACATTTCAGGGATCAAAGCGGACAGCTTCATGTACTTGCCTCAGGGATTGATTATAATGCTAGCATACCTATGCAGGTGATTTATGACCTGAATGATATGGGTTCCGATCCACTTATTTTTTCAGGATATACTCCGCAGCGTGGTGATTTCCTTCAGTTTTTCACCTACGAACAAAAAGATCTTCTCTTGGTGGCTGCGCAAAATGGGAGTTTAGATCTTTATGAAGTTGATTTTGCTACACTTCAAACGACTTTGATTCAAGAAGATTTCCTGGGTTTTGTGGACAATCCTGCCAATAGAAATCTCGCTATCGCAGTGGAATCACTAGCCAAGCCTAATCTTTACGCAGTGTATCAAAATGGCTATTTGATTAAAATTGAAGACTTCATGAATTCCGATACTCGTCAGGAAGTATTGGTGAAAGGTGCAAATCAGAATCTACCGACGAAACTGGGGAGAAACACATGGATTGCCTTAGTGAGTCCGCCTTTATCTGGCTCGCCTGACTTGGTTCTTGGTACTCGCGCTGGAGGTTTGATTTACTTGAGTTCCACAGATTCTTCGCAGCTTCCGGATGGAGAATACCAATTCAAAATATATCCAAATCCTACGGATGGACCCATCAAAGTGATCTCGAATGCTCCTGCCAAAGCGCGATTAATCAACTTACTTGGACAAATTCTACTCACTGATATTGATATACCCGCAAATACTGAGATAGAGATTCAAGCAGGGTTTTTGCCTCCAGGACTTTATATATTAAATTTGGAAATAGACGGGAAAGTCACCAAATCCGGTAAAATCTGGATACGCTAATTGCAGGTTTGGCTTTTTGGATTGTTTGAAATAGGGTAGTTTTGGATATAATATAAGTCCATGCAAAACATCTACTTACTCGCAATCTTGGGGGTATTCCTCATTTCTTGCTCCTCGGAAAAGGCCGAGCCCGCTGATCTGATTTTTACCAATGGCATAATTTACACAGTCAATGAATCTCAGCCCACGGCTGAAGCAGTCGCTGTAAAAGACGGGATGATTTTAGCCGTAGGCACATCTGAAGAAATCGAAAAGCACAAAGCTGAAAAGACCGAAGTGATCGATTTACAGGGAGAAACAATGACTCCTGGCATCATCGAATCCCACGCGCACTTGATGGGAATCGGCTATAATAAGCTGGAACTTGACCTAATGTATGTCAAAACTTACGACGAGCTAGTCGAGAAAGTAGCTGAGGCTGTCGCCAAAGCTAAACCTGGCGATTGGATCACCGGCCGGGGCTGGCATCAGGACAAATGGATAGAGAAGCCTGAAAAAATGGTGAAAGGTTTCCAGACTAATGATCAACTAAACGAAGTTTCTCCTGACAACCCTGTTTACCTTTCTCACGCAAGTGGACACGCAGCTTTTGCCAATGGAAAAGCACTAGAACTTGCTGGGATCAGTAACATGAAAGGAGAAAGACCAGGTGAAGTAGAAGGTGGGGAAATCATTCTCGACGAATTGGGAAATCCTACAGGAATACTCTCCGAAAGAGCGGCGGGACTTGTCGGAAGATTGATTCCAGCTGAGACTCCAGAGAGGGCAGAGCAAGCTTTGACTTTGGCACTGAAAGAATTGAATGAAAAGGGAATTACAAGTTTCCACGATGCTGGTGCTGGGCAAGCTACCATTGACCTTATCCAAAAATTCAAAGACGAAGGAAAGCTTACCGTTCGTCAATATGTTATGCTTACTGGAAGGGAACCTGCGCTTTTGGAGAAATGGTATGAAAGAGGCCCAATGATTGATTCGGCAGATCACATGTTGACAGTTCGCTCGATTAAATTGAATTGTGATGGAGCATTAGGATCCCGAGGCGCTTGGCTTTTGGAAGATTATTCAGATCGCCCAGGGCATCGTGGCCATGAGACCTTGCCTATGGAAGTTGTCTCTGAAGTTTCCGAGAAAGCAATTCCAGCAGGTTTCCAAGTTTGCTCACATGCCATTGGCGACCGAGCAAATCAGGAGATTCTTGATCGCTACGAGGCCGCTTTTGCAAACTATCCAGATTCCAAAAAACTAAGATTCCGCATCGAGCATGCACAGCATATTCATCCAGATGACATTCCAAGATTTGGAGAACTGGGCGTGATCGCTGCCATGCAGGCAATTCACCTGAGTTCGGATCGTCCATGGGCTATAGATAGA
>TARA_R110000850_G_scaffold57090_10_pt1 | contig 10256 bp, 8 predicted proteins | sample TARA_R110000850 | Tara Oceans TARA_R110000850 (sample SAMEA4397586) | marine metagenome | biome: Polar Biome; feature: [SRF] surface water layer (ENVO:00010504); material: water (ENVO:00002006), including particulate matter (ENVO:01000060) such as... | depth 5 m | reverse complement strand
AACTCAACCATTGTATAGCGCCTTACCGGCGCTCGAGTTAATAAATGTAACGTTTAGTTTATTGATAAACTACGTCGCGATAACTGGGCGCTAAACGCTTCAACAACTCATTTTGCGCCTGTGTGGGGACCTTCTCGTGCTCCATGGCGCGAATCAAGTTAATCACGATGGCGTTAAACTCCGTGGCCGTATACTGGTGGCCCGCGTGAATCTGCTGCATACTGTCGCCAGTATAAGTGCAGCCGCCATCACTAACACTGCAGATATATTGGGCAAACCCAACGCGAAACTTTTCAATATCCACACCAGAAAATCGATCAACCACCCGGTCATCTTGCGAGATACTAACCAGCAGCTGATAGACAATAGCGTCAACACCTGAAGGGCCACCTAACCGCTGGTATAACCTGGACTCTGGCGAGTGCGACACACAAGACACAATCCCAGCCAGCACCACTATTAAATAGCAAGCACTTAAAATTCTCATCAAAAACTCCCCTGAATAGATAAGTACCAGCCATCCTGACTGGGTAAAGTCGCCACTTCACCCAAATCGACCCACGCGGCTACCGCCGTCACATATTTATTTGGAAACCACGCCACAAAAGCAGTTTGCCAGTCGTCTTCGCTGGCAAACGATAAGTTGTCCGGTTTGTTACGATGCTCTACCCCGAGCAGCCAATGCTTATTATAGAAAACACCACCTGAAAATTCCGCCTGCCACTCACGCTCACTATTCAAATCGCCGCCAAAGCCAACCAAGCCCCCCTGATTAGCCCGGGTATACCGGGCATTCATATTTAGCAACAAATTATAGCCAAAAAAACCACCCAAAAAGACTTTAGTGGCGGCCACGTTATAATCCAGGTCACTGTCATCAAGGGCGCCAGCGGCGGCGGGAATAAAAAAGTCATGATTTTTCTTATACTGCATACCGACACTGATTTGTGGCATGGCGGTATAGAGTACATCACCGGCTACTCTAACTTTTAACCCCACCACGGTTTGTCGAATTGTTTCATCGGTCACGCCCAGCGCCGCAGACAAAGTCTGATGCTGCAGCGTCTGGTCAGCGAGCGATAACTCAAATCGGTTTCGCCAGCTCCAGCTAGCGCCCACTGCGGTCAAATCGTAATCGGACGTGTTCACCACACTTGCAAAGACGGCACCGCCACTTTCCTCCTGCGCCCCATAACCCGACATCACAGCCATTGGCACGATGCCTCCACCGGCAGTACCTTCAATGGTGCTGGCGCCCCCAGTGGCAATAATTCTGCTGCCTTGCCCAGCCATGACAGGTAGCGACAATGCGAACATTAACGCCGCTATTAAGATCCGCTTAACCTTCATGTTGTACCCGCTCCTGGTGCCGATAACGCTTTAACCATTGCTCAAACTTATCGAATGGCAAGGCCTTGCTGTAAAAGTAACCCTGTAAGGTATTGCAGCCATGAGCCAACAACCAATCGCGGCTGGATTCCGACTCTACCCCTTCAGCGGTCACGCTTAAACCAAGCGAGTGACCCAGATCAATCGTTGATTTTACAATTTGCTGGTCGTCCGGATTGCGCTCGAGATTCAGCACGAACGATTTGTCAATTTTAAGTTCACTGACCGGCAATCTTTTTAACTGCGACAGTGATGAGTATCCGGTGCCATAATCGTCAATCGAAAGCTCTACGCCTAACGCGTGTAGTTTTTCCAGGTTTTCTAAGCTCTTTTCCGTCTCGCGCATTATGGCGCCCTCGGTCATCTCAAAACATAAACCACTACTGCTTTGAGATGACCGATGAAGTAAATGCGCAACAAATTCGCACAACTCATTGTCCAGTAAATCGAGCACCGATAAGTTAACCGACAGCTTAAAACCCGGGTACTGTTTGCTAAGTGCAGCAAGCATCACAACCGCCTGCTCAATCACCCAGCGAGTCAACAGGTTTATCTGCCCGGCACTTTCTATAACGCTGATAAACTCCTCCGGGTTAACAAACCCAAATTGTGGGTGTACCCAGCGCACCAGCGCCTCACCACCTAACGTTTGCTTCGCATTAGGCGACACTTTTGGCTGTATATGCAGGGTTATTTCTCCGGCCTCTAGTGCCGGACGAAAATCTGTTAATAGCTGTAAACGGCGCAAGTGATCTTCATCCCAGCCAAGATGATACCCCGACACTCCGGCATGACTCTGCCGCGCGTGATTAAGAGCAAGGTTTGCACGCCGCATTAATAGTTCAGGGCGCATGCCGTCGCTCGGGTAAATGGCGTAGCCGACGTTAAGCTCCGCGCGAATCTCACTGGTATTAATGTGCAGTGGCCGGCTCGAGCTGTTGCGCAGCTGCCACATACTCGCTACGCCGTCCGCTACCGTTGGCTCCGTGACAATCAATAAAAACTCATCACTACCTAATCGCACAGCTCGACCATCCGCCCCGACAAAAAGACGCAGCCGAGCGGCCAGCTCCTGCAACACCTGATCGCCGGTTTCGGCTCCCAAGGTGTCGTTAATTTGCGTAAATTTGTAAATATCGACAACCGCAACCAACGCGACCTTGTCGCTTTGGCTTGCCTCAGCGATTGCCTGCTGCAGTAACGCAAATACCTGCGAGCGATTCGCCAGCCCCGTAAGGCTATCGTGCTGGGCCTGAAACACTATTTGCCGCTCTCGCTCGGCAATGGCGTGCTGCATGCTCGTGAACGCTTGGGTTAATTCTGCGAACTCATCCTTACCCCTCGCCTCAATAGGAGAATCATAATTACCCTGAGCAATGGTTCGGGCAATTCCCGACAAGCGCTTTACCGGCTCAGTCACATTGCGCGCCAACACTAAAGCGATAAACCCGGCAATCAGTAAAAAGGACACTGCCAGTGACAGCAATTGTGTATCTAATATTGAAAACGGTTGTAGTGCCCGGGCCAGCGGTGCCTGCAAAACAGCGATAAGCGTTTGTGGCTGGGTAGCTATGGATACGCTGTTGTAGAGCACCTCACCGCCACGCCATACATGGTTGGGCTCGGCGGTTAGCAGCTCTTGCGAGTCACGCAGCTGTAGTCGTGCATCGGGCTCTAGCGTTCCACTCAGATACTCGTATCGCTGCTCTCCCTGTAGCCAAAAAGAGACATCGAGATCCGTCAGGTTTTTCAGATCTTCGCTGAGCGCCTGATCTATCTCAAAGCCAATGCCTGCCGTACCAATACGTACCGGCGCATTGATGGGAGAAAACACCACTTGATAGAGCGTGCCATCAATCACCAGAGGGGCGTACAGAGCGCCGCTGCCGGAAAGCGCGGCCGTTAATTGCGACAGCGCTTTATAACGCTCTGTGTCTAGCTCGCCACTGCTGGCCGTAAGTCGCCCATCCAGGCCTATAACAAAGGCGAGATCGGCATTGACCCTCGCGGCATGATTACGTAATGCGGAGCGAATGGTGGCGCTTTCACTACTGGCCACGGCTTGTTTAAAACCAAAATCATCGGTGAGCACATTCACCGATTGCGCCAACTGCTTTGCCCGCGTCGTCATCAGCTGCGAAAATAAGCGCCCGCCGCGATCGAGCTCGCGGTAGGCGTCGTCAATAACGGCGTCGAGAATCACCGTGCGGGTGGCAATATATGAGGAAGCTTGCAGTAGCACGACCATGCCCAGCAAGATCAAGATCAACTTAATGCGGTAACGCATCATGATGGCGGTCGCTTATCGATCAAACAGTTTTTCCAGGTCTGTTTTGGGCTGACTGTCGCGCGGGTCCGGTGCAAGTGGCGACAACGTAAAGCTCAGCGAATTCGGGTTTTGGTGAATCACGACTGACTGGACGATCGGCACGGTGCTGCGCGGGTGCTGAATTTCCAGTTGATATTGGCCAGCCGGAGCATCGATAGTCACCAGGCCGCGGCTATCGGTCAGTGCATAGTAGGGCGTGTCTAATACATAGACGTATCCGACCATAGAGTCGTGAATATTGCAGCCAAGCACCACTTGACCGGCGGTATCAAATTTAACCGGTTCGGCCGTTGAGCCATGATACAACTTAAGCTCGAAGCGTTTAGCCGGCGAGAAAGAGTACACATGATGACGAATGTCATCACTATTAGGAAAGCGTATCCAGCTACCCACCTGAACCGCAGCCACATAGGGCACAAACTCCCGGCCCACCTGATCCACCACCGCGTATGTTTCAGCCGGGGCTGTCACCGGCTCGCGGCCATGTAGCGCCACCACGGCATTACTCAGGCCATCACCCTGCGCGTCTTGCACGTGAACCTCGAGCGCGTATACCTTTGCCCCGGCACACAGCCACAAAGTAACAACCAGCCCGGCAATCATACATTTCATAGATTGTTACTCTCCACTCGCCAACATACAGGTATTGCGCCCTGCGGCTTTCGCGTCGTAAAGCGCTTTATCGGCGCGCCCAAACACTAACTCGGCGCTCTCGTCGGCGCCGGCGCGAAACTCGGCAATACCAATGGACACGGTAATGTCCACCGGTGTGTCTTTGTAGTTAAAGGCCGTTTTAGCAATGGCCGCGCGGATGCGATCGAGCACACCAAACGCCTGTTCAGCGTTTGTCTCTGGCATCACAATGACAAACTCCTCGCCGCCATAGCGACCAAAAAAGTCCACTTCCCGCAAGCGCTTGGCGATCGCACTACTCAGCACTTTTAACACCCGGTCACCGGCCTGATGGCCAAGAGTGTCATTAATATTTTTAAAATAATCCAAATCACATACGGCTAAAGTCAGAGGATGACCGTAGCGCTGAAATCGCTGTTGCTCCAGGTGGATGCGTTCATTGTAGGCCTCGCGATTTGGCATGCCGGTCAGCGGATCACTTAGCGCTTTAGCACGCTGCTCTTCAAGTACCTCGCGACTATGCGTGGCCTCTTGCTCCATTTCTCGCACACGGGCCGCCAATAGATTTAGCTGCTCGGTAACCGGGTGATCTCGCTCACTCGCGCTTTGATATTCCTGCAGCGCCGCGCGGATATTACCCAGCCGATTCTGAACCTGATGTTTCAGCGCATCAAGGCTCTCGGCGCGGGCGCTTTGGCCCTCCAACTCGGCAAATTCGCTCAGCATTTTCTGCTGCATTTGGTCACTTGCCTGCTGCCAACCATCGCTTTGCTGGGCCGCGCCTTCAATCACCTGGTAGATATCAACTAACTGCTCATTAACCTCTGTCAGGTAGCCGGTAAAGGCGCGCGTCGCGGCCATGTAGGCGGCCAACACCAAATCCCGGACTTCGCCCAGTGCTGGCAGTAAATCGGCGTTGCTAATGCCCGAGCGCAGTCGGTGTTGCAGCGCGCTAACACGCTCTGGCGCGATGGCTTGGGCCTCAACACTAAGCAACAGCTCGTTAATAATAGCGCGCAAGTTGTCGCTTACCGTTTCACTGTCGCGCAGGGTGGCGTTAGGATTTAACTCAAACAGGGCACGATCGGCTTTGACGGCACTACCACTGCCTTGCTCGGCGCCGGGTGGCAAATGCTCATCCTCTTGCCCGGGTGCGGCCGCAGCGGCCTCGCGCCCATGAGCGTCGCTGCCGGCGCCAAACAAACGTGTGAGTAAACTCGCGGGTCTGGCAGTCTCTTGTACACGCTCTGCCAGCACTTGTTCTTGCAGCTGTTCCAGCGTATGCAGCAGTTCGGGGTAAGCGTCGAGCCGGTTGCGCTGTCGGGTAGCATCCAGGCTAAGACTGCGAAGTTGCTTTTTAAGCGCTCGCTCGGGGGTTAACTGTTGCAAGCGAGCCGCCATGGCCTGCAACGCGGCGCTTTGCTGTGCGGTATTTTTATCACGATAGCGCTCCACATCCAGCAGCGACTGCTCTAACCGCTGTAGGTGCTCGCCCAGGCTGCCTTTATCGTCGGCTCGCAGGCTGCGACGCAAGGCTTCGAGCACCTGGTCTAACTCGGGATGCTGACCTTCGGCCGCGAGGCTAACCCGCGCCAGCGCTTTGGCCAACAGTTGCGACTCGGCCTGATAGGCTTTTTCTTGCTGCTCCTGGGCATCTAATGCATCGAGATACTTATCCCGCCATTTAACGGCCCCGTCGCCAGTAAGCTCAGAATCATGCATCGTTATTGTCACCTGTTACGGTCGATTGCCTCATTATAACCGGCACAAATTTCAACACCAGTTCAGAGCTGTCTAATACCCTATAAAAAAGCCCCGGTAGTGGAACACTACCGGGGCTTTTGCAGATCAGATCAGCTGACGGCGTGACTAGTTTTTCTCGGCACGGATTTTTTCAACCAGATAATCAGTAACTTGCAGCATCTCGTGGTGACCGCCCGCGCCGCTGGCGCTGACGCGATAGCGGCCGTCAACAACCAGCTCTGGCGTGCCGCTAATGCCGTAAGCACGCGCCTTGGCATCGCCCTGACGCAATTGGCTGTCGATACCGAAAGACTCAAATGTTTTGGTGAACTTGTCTTTATCAACGCCGTACTGCGAGTAAAATTCGGCAAAATCTTCAACATTCAGAATGCGCGCTTTCTGAATGTGCAAGGCATTAAACAAATCCATGTGCGAGTCCTCTAACACACCGAGCGCTTTAGCCGTATAAAAAGCGCGGGCGTAAGGCTCCATTTGCTTGGCCCAAACGACGGGAGTCTGAACAACATTGACATCGTCACCTTGCTTTTCACGCCACTCGTGAAACAGCGGGTCAAACCGGAAGCAGTGGCCGCAGGTGTAAGCAAACATTTCGCGCACTTCGATCTTATCGGCATCGTCGGTGCGCACGGGCTCGGCGATCTCCGTGTACTCTTTGCCCTCTTCATAGGTTGGGGTGGCTTCCTGAGCACAGGCGACCAAGCTAAATAAGATGCCGATTAGGGCCACGAATACGCGCATAATTTCGCTCCATTTATAAGTGTTTATCGAAACCATTGAATCACAATGACAGAGTATAGAACCACAATTGAATCGCAAGTTCCGGGACAACCTGAACGCTTAAGGACAAAAAAGGCGACCTCTGGTCGCCTTTTTTACTCGCTCACTGCGGTTAGTGCAAACCCGCAATGTAATTAGCCAGCGCCTTAATCTCGGAATCACTGAGGTTTTTAGCGGCCAGACGCATGATCATTTGATCGCCGTCGTTGGTACGCTCACCCGCCCGGAAGGCGTGCAGCTGCTTCTCGATGTACTCGGCGTACTGCCCACCCAAGCGCGGGTAGCCCGCCGGCGCGTTGCCCACCCCGGTGGGTGAATGACAGCCGGTACAGGCCGGAACACCGGTTTCCTGATTACCGGCGCGGAACGTCCGCTGCCCCAGCTCAAGAGCATCGACAACTTCACCGGAGTTAATTTTAACGGTCATTTCCTTGGAGCCAGTCAGCTGCATGGTTTGCGCGGCATAGTGCGCTGCCAGATCCTGCAAATCCTGGTCGCTCAAGCCGCTTAGCTGGCCGGTCATTTCTGGAATGGCGCGGCCAGTGGTGGCTTTATCGTCACCGGAGGCCTGATCCCAGGCTTGAATGTCCCGCAACTGCTTAAGTATGTATTTTTCACCTAGCCCCGCAATTTTAGGGAAGGTTGGCGCAGGACTGTTGCCATCGGCGCCATGACAGGCGGCACAGACAGCCGATTTGTCGGCACCGGCACTGGCATCACCAGCGGCACTAACGCTTTGGGTCAGCGCTGCGGCCCCCATTGCGAGAAGCAAAGATAAAACATGTTTTTTCATTGGCTAACCTGTGAAGTCGTCATTTTGTGTTGGCGATGTTGCCTTGACTTTGCTTGCCAGGCAGAGGTTGAGGCCCCAAAAAAGATGGCTCAACCCGGTTGCAGCCGGCATTATATACTAACTCGCGAAACTCTGAACAATTCCCCACTATAAGGGCGCCCCGATAGCGAAAAGCCATGAAGGCCAGAGGCGGCTCCGAATTTATAGGGGCACCCTAAACCCGAAACCGGTACACTGCCGACTTAGCACCCCATAAGCCGTAATGACGAGTAACCGCCATGTCCGACATCATCGCTTTTAACCGCGCACAATTTACCCAAAGTGCTCCCAGTATCCGCGAGTGTCCTCCCGAAACCGGACGTGAAGTCGCCTTTGCCGGGCGCTCCAACGCGGGCAAATCCAGTGCGATTAACACCCTGACCAACAACTCTAAGCTGGCGCGCACCAGTAAAACCCCGGGCCGCACTCAGCTGATTAACTACTTTGAGCTAACCGACGACACCCGGTTAGTCGACCTGCCCGGTTATGGCTACGCCAAGGTATCCCTGGCCATGAAGCAAAAATGGCAGGCAAATTTATCGGAGTATTTGCACGAGCGCCGCTGCCTGACCGGCCTGGTGGTGGTTATGGACATTCGCCACCCAATGCAGGATTTTGACACCATGGTTATCAACTGGGCGGTTGAGGTGAATATGCCGGTACACCTGCTGCTCACCAAGGCCGACAAGCTTAAAAAAGGCCCCGCCAACACCACCTTGCTGCAAATAAAGAAGCAACTGAAAGAGGCGCAAGTGGACGACTTAATCAGCGTGCAGATGTTTTCGTCGCTTAAAAAGACCGGGTTAGAAGAGCTTAAGGTGAAACTTTCGGGTTGGCTGTTAGAGGGCGGGCGCGAGTTGCAGCCAGAGGAACACGAGGAGTAGACTGAGGCGCAAGCGCAAACAACTGGCAAAAAAAAGGCCGATAACAATTTGTTATCGGCCACAATACTGACATCCTTGGGGGGTGATGCCAGTTACGGATCTGCATGCTATGCAATCAACCTGTAACTAAGACTAGAACGTTTCTGGTTAGTTCATCGGTAACTGTAAAAATTTGTGACCTACGTCTTAACTCCGCCACCTACAACCGCTCTTCCGAACCTGGACTCTACGCGCCCTACCATCAGCCCCATAAAAAAAGCCCCAACCATATGATCGGGGCCTGATGTCAGCAAGTAATTCTGCCAAGTTGGCATTTAGCCAATAGAGGAGGAGCTCATGAAAAAACAAACTGTTCAATGTGCTGTTACTGAGAGTCGCCTCTACCGGAAAAGTTCAGCTTTTGTTCAGGTTTTTTTAACTTTTATCGCTTTTGGCGCAAAAACCCACCAATTTAGCTCTTAATGGGCCTCATCCCAGCTGTCTCCGGCGCCGGCCTCTACCAATAAAGGTACTTTTAAGTCCACAGCGGCGCTCATTCGTTCCGTTACGCCCTGACGCACAGCCTCAAGATCAGACTCTTTAACCTCGAGCACCAATTCATCGTGCACCTGCATCACCAACCTGGCGTCCAGATCACTCTCATACAACCAATCGGCCACACTCACCATGGCTTTTTTAATGATATCGGCGGCAGTTCCCTGCATCGGGGCGTTAATCGCGGTTCGCTCCGCCGCTTGCTGCAACATTTTATTGCGTGCATTAATGTCGGGCAGATACAAGCGGCGCCCTAAAATGGTCTCGACATACCCGGTGGCGTGGGCGAGCGCCCGGGTATCGTCCATGTAGCGGGCGACGCCCGGGTAGCGCTCAAAATAGCGGTCTATGTAACCCTGCGCTTCATTGCGCCCCAGCCCCAGCTGCTTACCCAGGCCAAAGGCCGACATACCATAGATCAAACCAAAGTTAATGGCTTTGGCACGGCGGCGCATCTCGTCGGTGACTTTATCCACCTCGGTGCCAAATACCTCGGCGGCGGTGGCCTTGTGCACATCCAACCCCTGGCTAAACGCACTCAGTAGGCCTTCGTCATCCGACAGGTGCGCCATAATCCGCAACTCGATTTGCGAATAGTCTGCGGCGAGTATTTTGTAGCCCTTGGGCGCGACAAAAGCCTTGCGTATGCGCCGGCCCTGTTCGGTGCGAATCGGGATATTCTGTAAATTGGGGTCTGCCGATGACAAACGCCCGGTCGCCGTCACCGCCTGATGATACGAGGTGTGAATGCGCCCGGTAGCGGGGTTGATCATTTTCGGCAGCTTATCGGTGTAGGTCGACTTAAGCTTGGCCAGCCCCCGGTACTCCAACAGCAGCTTAGGCAGCGGGTAATCGAGCGCCAGCTCTTGCAGCACCTCTTCGGCGGTAGAGGGGGCGCCGGTTTTGGTCTTCTTTTTAACGGGTAAACCCAGGGTTTCAAATAAAATCACCCCCAGCTGCTTGGGGGAGCTTAAGTTAAATTCAGTGCCGGCAATATCAAATGCCTCGCGCTCAAGCTCCTGCAAGCGCTTTTCAAGCTCCTTGCTCTGCTCACCCAACTGCCTGGCATCCACTAAAGCTCCGTTGCGCTCGATATCGGCCAGCACCGGCACCA
>TARA_R110000850_G_scaffold96993_6_pt1 | contig 10265 bp, 15 predicted proteins | sample TARA_R110000850 | Tara Oceans TARA_R110000850 (sample SAMEA4397586) | marine metagenome | biome: Polar Biome; feature: [SRF] surface water layer (ENVO:00010504); material: water (ENVO:00002006), including particulate matter (ENVO:01000060) such as... | depth 5 m | reverse complement strand
AGGGTAATACTTTAGGCATTTAGTCACCTAAATATCTAAGTTAGTTTCTTTTTTATAACCTGCTTTAAAGGTTTGTAAATCTTCATAAGATTTGACATTACCTAATAGTCTCAACCAATATTGGGATTGAGGTATTGGCCCATCTGAGGTGTTCATACTACCAGTAAGAGATTCTACTTTACTTTTAATTCTCGGCATTTCACTTTGTAATGTAGTAGTATTATCTCTTTCCATTTGGGGAAAGGTTGCTTGCCTAGTGCCTCTATCCATTCCAAAATCGCCTAGCGTCGTTTGTTCTTTTAATATTTTTTTCCAACTCATAATAATCACCTAAAGTGTGCTTTAATTTTATATACTTGTTCCCCACTAATTCCATACTCCTTAGAGATGTTTTGGTGAGAATCTACTGTTTTAATTATATGTTCTACTTCTAAATTACTTAAGTCAATGTCTTCTTCAATTTGCATCTTAGTAATCATTTTCTCAATACCGTATTCATTAAAAGGAATGTAGCCATATATAACTTCCTTACCTAATTCTTCACGAATAGCGTCATGTGCTTTAAGCATCTTATGTAGTAATACAGGTAAATCAGTCTGGACACTTTCAAATATATCTTTCAGTCTATTATACTGTTGTTTCATGGCGGGGCTTTTATTAGTAAGAATACCTTGATTCATGTCTAGCCAATGAGGTAAAGCAAACACGGGGAATGCTTTTCTAGACTTAAACATAGCATCAAACTGCTCGGCTCGTTCCTTAACACTCTTTCCGCTAAAATCTGAATTTTCTAATTTTAATTCATTGGTATCTACCATGAAGTGATGAATCAAAGCAGCACAGTAATTTTCATTAGCCTCTTCTTTACCAAAAATTTCAGTCAAAGCGAGTGCCGCTTCTTCACCGTTATCAATAAGGCTTTGAGTTAATTCAATATCTGGAACGAAAATAAGTTCTAAAAATTCAGCAATCTGTCTCAAATCACCTTCTTCTACTTCTTCTACCGAACCTTGACTTAAAGCATCATAAGAAGAAGACATCACTGTTTCTAAACCTAAGTCAAGACTTAGCGTTTGTAATACTCTAGCACCTATACTAGAAGAAAAATTAGGAACTTCAATAGGCAACATTCCAGAGTAAAGAGGGTCAAAGTAATATTTAATAGCCCCTTCCATCATGTCCTGTAATTCAGATTTCATTTCATTAAAATTATCTCTAATTTGGCCTCTGCGATTTAAGGATATAGGCACTTGTGCCGCACCCCGTAGTTGTTCCATACTAGTGCCTCTTGCTTCATAAGAATCCACAGTTGAACCCCTAGTTCTTCCTGCTGAAGTTCTAAACTCAACTGCAAACCTAAATGCACTACTTGATAGTATCTCATATAAATCATTAAAGAATTCTTTAATGTCATCAATAACATCTAAATCAATTTTATCTTTACCTGCACCTATTTTACCAGCCTGTGCTGATTCAAACTCAGCACCTGCAAACATCTGCTTAAAAGAAGAATTAGACAAACAAGAAATAGGTAAGAAGAATCCTTCTACATCTCCTTCATCAAGAATAGTCGTATTTTCTACTTCATCTATCCATCTTTCTACATTAGTAGTGTTATCTAAAGTAACTCCGTTCCCATCATCTATTTGCTCAATAATACTTTCTAGCAGTTCAATAAGACTAGTTTCAGCCTCTTGTGAAATAGCCAATAACTTATTACCTCTATTGCTTTCATAAATCAATAGTGGGTCAGCACCACCCATAATAGTCCTTACATCATTCTCCCATTCAAATTCAGTCCCTTGGTCTGCATCACCAACTGCCATATCAATATCATCGTTCCAATCACTAGTGCTTTTAACTTCACCTACCATTTCTTGCATCATTTGTTGGTTTACATCACTGGCGGAAAACTCATCATCTTTATAATTACCAGAACCTTCCTCATGTTGCAGTAATCCTTCTAGGGCCATTCTTCTAGTAATGATATTAAAGAATCTATGTCGTGGTTCTAAAAACTTTTCTTCTACTCCGGGAAATTCTACAATGTATTCTAAATTAGTGTTAGTAATTCGCTTATTCAACTTTTCAAAACTATCCCCTAGTTCTCCTTCAAAATCTAATTCTTTAATTGCTGCTAAAAATTTAACAACACTATCATAGAAAGGAACATATAATTCAGAAATGCCTTTCCAATAATTATATACTTCTATTCTAGTGTTTTTCTTAGAAACATCCACTGAACCTAAAAACTTATTAATTGGAAACTTACTGTTTAAATCAACATATTCAGTCTCCTCAGTTTCATTTTCTACTGACTGTTTAATCTTATCATAGTTACTTCTAAAAATCTCATTAGACTCATAAAGTTTATCATAACCTTCTAAGTTTTCGGGCTTAGGGTTACGGACTTCTATTTTACCAGTTAATCGGGTTTCCATAATATCCCTAGCATCTAATTTATTACCGTTATTGTATAAATTCATAGCGGTTAATTTTCTCATCTCCATGCGATAGCCAACGCTTTCTTTGGCGGCAGGTCTTTGAGGAATTGAAACATTACGGGTTTTAGTTTTTCCATCTTTGCCTTCGTATTCAACAGTATGAATTCCTACCTGCCTTTTTAATTCTTTACCCGCTTCTGCAACTAATGTAGTAATTTCTGCGTCTGCCGTTCCTTTTGTTTCAAGGTCACTCTTATAACGCTCAATTACGGCCTTCATAGCCTTTCTCTTTTTCAAACCTTCTAGACTAGATATATAATCTAATTCTGCTTCTGTGACTTCTAGTTTCATATTTAATCACTCCACTGTTATTAGGTTAAACTCAGTTAAATTTTTAATAGCAGACATTACTTGTTTGTTTGGGTATTCAGCAACATTTTTAGCAAAGTCTTCTAATTTAATTTTAAAGGCGTTAATAATTGCTTTTGTCATCTTAGGTAGCAGTTCTTTAATTTGGCCGTTTAACTCTTCAGCCAACGGTAACGCCTTCTCCGATGTTGGGTCTTCGTCTATGGTCTTAAAGGCTTTCGTCATTTCATCGTCGCCAACACGGGCGGTCATATGAGCCAAGAAATTTAAACTGTTTTTAGGGGTTATTTGGTCTAATGCAGATGCAGTATTTAAGTTAGTATTAACAAGAGAAGTAAGCCCTCCCTCGTTTTCTAATTCTTTAGCAAGAGTAATAACATATTTAGCAAAATCTGGCATTCTTAAAAATTCATTTCGTATTTTACTTGTCTTAGTTCCAATGTCTTCTTGTAATAGTCCTTGGTCTAATCTTTGTTCTTGTTGAGAAAGACGAGACTTAAGCCTAGTAATCTTAGTGTCTAGTATCTCTAGAGTATTATCTCTTTGTTCTTGAGTAATGTCATTACCTCTTTCATTTTTAAGAGGTGAACCATCAATTCTTTTCCTAGAGTCTTCTACTGTTTTTAACTCAGCCTTTGTAGATTCAGCAGATATACTACCCCTACTCCTAGCACTCTCACTTTCTTTAGGTGTAGAAACAGTAAAGTTTTCTTCCGCAAATGCTTCATCGGGGTTCTTTTGTTCCCAATCCCCAAAATCATTTACTGATATTTTAGCATGATTAGCGTTATTTTTACCAGACATGGCTGAAGTTTTCCATTGGGTAAGTTTTTCTTCTATTTCCTGCGGGGATGTTTTGTTTTTAGAAAACTCTTTCATTTTTTCTGCTAAATTACTATTGTATTGTTTTTTCCATGCGGCTGATGCCTCTTCATATTTGAAAGCAGCAGGTCTTCCACTATCAAAATACTCTATTCTTATTTCTTCAGGTTTTCCACCTTCTGCATAAAACAATCTTTCATATTCAGCCGCTTCTTTAATGGTAAAATCATCTTCTTGTAAGTAATCTAACTGTTCAGCCTGTAAATTCAAAGTTTTGTTTAGAATCTGAGCATCAAAAGCATTGTCTTCTTTTTTGACAGCCCTAATTAATTTTTTCATCTTCTCTTTACTAGCACCATAGTCATATTTCTCATTATCTGTAATAACTCTTAAAGGAATACCATATAATTTACTTGTAGTAGCGTTAGCCTTAAGACTATTATAAATATCATCTATAACTGCCGTTTCCGCCGCTTTAATGTCCATCAATTGTGTTTTTCTAATAGTGTCAAACAACAACTTAAACCAATTGTCACCAGAAATAACATTTGTTATTAATAGTTCAGCATATGGGTTCAAATTAATAGAATTAGAACTAGATTTATCTAAATATAGATTGGGTGGCGCATGGGTTTTATAATCAGCGTCTTCTCCTTTTTCAAATAGCACTTGTGGCCTAAATGCTCGAACACTACCCTTAGTTTTATCTATGGCTTTAATATAAGATAGCACAGATGCACCGGAAAAGTTAGGATTGACAGTTATTTTTTTATTTTGCGAAACAAAATTCTTTTTATCAGCAACTCGACTATCAATATCTAAAACTTGTGAACCTACATTAAATTGTGGGCCGTAGTTTCTAATTTTTTCACGGTAAAGTTTACTAATAGGCTCTTTTCTGTCTATTTCCGCTTGGGTATCTATGACTTCACCCTTATTTTTTCCTTGACGACTTTTTTTAGGCATAAACGATTCTTGAAATGCCATTCTATTCTCAAAATTAACTAGAATATATTCATCTTTTAGTTCTCCATTAATGTCTTTAGCAAATTGCTCTAAACTTGAGGTGTCAGTTGGGAACTTTTTAAATGAAATATAAGATTTGTCTTCTTTTAATCGTAAAATGTCCAACTTGTCTCTAAAATCTCTATATTTTTTTAATTTGTTTTCAGTTAAATTGGCTCTTTCATCAAGTTCTTCTAAAATTTGCTTAACTCTAGTGAAATTTTTATTTTTTCTTTCTTCAAGCCCTTCTTCTACTAATGCTGTTGCATCTTTCATTGTCATCCAAGACATAGCATCTTTAAATTTTACATAATATTCTTTAATTTCTTCGAGAGTCAAGTCATTACGGGGAGTATTTAACAACGGCTTTACTACTTCCTCTAAAGAGGGATTATTTGCATCAACAGTCGCAAAAATTCTTCGGACACTATCATTAGGATGGGTTAAATCACTAAGTTGCTTAAGGGTTTTTTCAGCCTCAGCCCTATTTATAATAACATACTGTAAAGCAGGAGTAGATATGGGTAGCATCTTGAGTTGATTAAACCAATTCATCTTAATTCCCCCTTGTCACCGAATCCCCAATCATTTAAATCAATTAAATTCTCTTCTTTTGGTTTTTCAAAAAACTTATGAGGACAGGTTCTTTCTAAATCATGACTACCATCTGGCTTTCTAGGACAATCACAGTCGGCGGCTTCTCTTAGCCTAATTTCTTTCTTCTCTTTCTTTAAACGCTTCTTGCGTTCCATAGGATGCTCTTTAGAGTCGTCTTTTAATATGTCTTGCCAACTCATTGTAATCTCTCCTATATCAATCTCTAATACTCCAATACAAGTCTTCTTTAGCATCAATGAATTTTTCTTTAGTAGGTTTTTCATGTATTTCACCGTCTTTAACAACCGCCCATTTTGGCAAAGGTAATCCTTCTTCTAGTGCTTGCTGTAATTCCATTATAATTTCATGGCCGTCTTCTTCCCAACCCTCTTTTCTTCTTTGAGTGATTCTTCTTTGACTCATGTCTTTATCTCTTGCCTTATTATAACCTGCTCTTACAATCGGATTATCCATTAGGTTTTCCTTATCTTCTTTGATTATATCTTTCCAACTCATTGTAATTTCTCCTGCATTTTACTTTTAATCTCAAGCCAAATCTCAGGATTGTTCTGTGCTAGCACTTCTTGAACAACTTGCATCTGTGCAACAATAATAGTATCTTGTCTCTTATGAATCAATTTACCCTTGAACTCCATAAGATACTTCAATGATTCTCTAATTTCCTTTGCTAACTTAGTTAGTGCATCAATCATCTTAGGGTCAAGGTCGTTTCCTAATTGCTCAAACACTTGCTCTAATCGCACATCTAACTTAGCAACATTGTTTGATAGCAAATCAACTTCATTAACTTCCTTTTTCGCTATCATAAGGGCCGCCGACTCTTGCACTATCGGCATCAAGTGGTGCTTCATGTGTCTTTGCACCTGCGTTTTCGTGGTGTCAAGAGCAGTAGAAACAGCCTCACTTGTGATATTACCTTCGTTAATCGCTGTCTCATAATGTTTCCTCATAGGGTCTGTGCATAGAACACACTTAGGATTAGATGACATTTTATATTCACCCATATGATTTCTTTGATGTTGGGCAGATGTTCCACTACGCCAATTGTTTTCCTTATCTAATTCATCACAAGTAGCAGTAGCCAATTCCAATAGAGACTCTAGTTCATCTCTATTCTCATGTTGGCATAGACCACAACGCTTACGATTAACTGTCATATTAATCACTTTCTTCCAATTGAGGTTCTTTACCTCTTTTTAGATATGAAAATACTCGTTTTCTAGATTCATCAAGAATTTCTATAATACTACTTTTAAGACTCAAGTTACGCAAGTCTGCGCCCCCGCTTACCAACTGTAAAATTTCATCTGCGGCTTCTTCAAATATTGAATCTATGCTTACATCAACTGCTTTCTTAAATGGGTCTTCATCATCATCATCTTCAGTGAATAAATCTTTATCTTCTTGTAGTTGTTTTCTCCAATCGGCTACTTCTTCAGGCGCATATTCTTCTGCTAATCTAGCCATAGTATTTCTACTACCTTCTCTATCTACTTCAGAAGTTTGAAAAATTGCTTCGTCTTTAGCCTGTCTTACTAAATCTCGCTTTAATAAACTTTTCCACATAGTAATCATCCCCATAAATGCGCTTGCCACATCTTACCAATAGTTTTAGCATCGGGGGAATACTTCCCAGTATCTTCTCCAAATCTTTCTCTAGCGGTTTTTCTATAATCAAAGCCACGCTTTGTTGAGTTTTGCCAAGCCCTGTAACCATTCGGTGCAGTAATCTTATCCTTTCTCTTTAATGCTCTATCTACCAAAGAAATAATAGGTGTAGCAGTTGAACTCAAAGTAAAACTATTTAATTGACCAGCAGCACCTTTAGGTGTATTAATTTTTAAGTTGGCTAGTTCACTAACAATTTCACGGTCTGCATTACCTATTTTGAATGAAGTGCTTTGAAGTTCCTTTCTAACTTTGTTTACTAGTAACTTACCACCAGCACTCCAATAGGTTTGAGTAGTAGTAACCTTATCAAAGAATCTTTCAATACCACTAATCTCATCAATATCAGCAGCATCAGTTCCACTAGGAATTGTTTCAATTAACACATCTAAATCCGAACCGCCTATTGCACCTGCGGCTTCTTTCATAATATGAACTAAGCCTTTAGGTTTAGCAAACTCCGTAGAAGTTTCAGAAAACAATGCTTGGTGTGGTGGATTGTTACCAGTTAGCCATGTTCCATCTACTGCACTTGTTCCTTCATTTCTTTTAGCATACCATTCAGTAGCATAATGACCTTGAACCTTTCTATCGAACTTTTTGTTTCCTGCTGAATCTAGTTCTGTTTCAGTAAATAGAATAAAAGCGGGGTCACGGGCTGGCCCAGTTTCTCCGGCTTTTTCACCTTCACCTTCCATAGCCGCTAAAGTAGAACTTAATGATTCAATTAATTTGGCTTCTTCATTAGTAAATATCTTATCAGGGTCATCTATAATATCCTCAATAAGAGTCATAAACTGAATAGCACCTGTTCCATCTAGCCCATCGTTTCTACTCTTAGCACGAATGTTTCCATCCATGTGCGACTTTAAAAAATCATATAGAGTAGGAATACTTTTTACTCCCATTCTCCCACCGGAAATACTTTGACAGTTCTCTCTCCAAGTATTGTAGTCTTCTACAAAGTTACTACCCTTAAGGTCTTGACTTAAGGAATTACCTTCAAACTCTACATAATCTGACTTATCGGGCATTTTCCTCATCATCCTTATTATTAGAGTATGTTACATTGAACATAGAAGGGGAAGAAGAAGTGCTTACTGCCCCTGCCATCTTCTCGGAGTCGCCCCTATTTGACCTTGCCGATTCTCGCATAGGGCAACTTGGTTTAATTCCACTAGAAGGTGCAGGTAAAGACAAATTACATCTTTGATACTTAGTTACCATTTTTTGACAACGGCGACAATAGCCAGTTTCTTGAACACGGTCTTGCACTTGTTCTTGAGTATATTTCTTAACTACTTCTTGCCAAGTCATATCAATCAACTCGTAAATGCACTTCTACGCTTAGTTAATTCTTCTTTATGATAAAGCCTAACGCTTTTCTCATTATGAGGGTCTTCTGTCATAAGGTTGCCATTAGGCATCTTATGAGTTTTACCTCTCCATACTTTACCATCTTTAGTATAATGGGTTCTATTTGGAGATTTAGCCATTTCATCATCATCCCTTTCATCTCTATAATCATCATCATTTCCTCTTTGCCCATATCTTTCTTCTTTAGATTGGATGCTATCTGGAGACTTGCTCATTATATGAAAGTCTTGAGCGTCAATAACACCATTATGGTTGTTATCTAGTTTCTTCTGCTTAGGAGTTAATTCCTTCGCTTTAACTATATCTCGCCAACTCACGGTAATTCCTCTTGAGTGTTTTCTTTATACCATTGGTCTGCTCTAAGTGCTTCATTACCTCGCCCACTGTTAGCCATCATATTTGAATATTTAATCCATGCTTTCTTGTTCTTAATACTACATTGAATACATATCAGCCTTCCATCTGTATGAACATTTCCACCAGCAACGCTTATTTTCTTTTTACATTGGTCGCATTCATTAGTAAGCATTCTACCAGATGGGTCTTCTTCTACTTCATCGGGGTTTAATTCTCTTTTAACTATATTTTTCCAATTCATTGTTTCACTTCCTTAGTTCCCATAAGGGTTTATTCTTACCATACAGCGCATACAAACAGCGGATTTTGTATAACTTGGCTTATAATACTGATGCGCCCCACCTATATGTGGATGATTACCGTCAAAACTTATAGTGGTAAACTTTTCCATATTTTGAGGTCTATTCAAATCACTATGAACAATGTCGCCAAACTCCTTAGCATTGTATAAATCAGCAACCTTGTATTCGCCTTGTTCGTCGGTTAATGTTTTTATCTTTAATATTTTTTCCCAAGTCATTATTTCACTTCCTTTCTGTTACAAAATCTTTCTTTGTTACTTTCTCGGTTTTATCAACCTTCTTTGATTGGTCGTTAAACCATGAATCTAATGCGCTGCATCTAGTCATTATAATCACTGGGTTCTCTTTCACCCATATAATAGGTTTCAGCATTTTGTTCTCTTTGAGCATCTTGTAGTCTATCAGTATCTCGCTCATATTCATCTTCTCCATCGGACATAGGAGAAACCATATCAAAATGTTCCTTAAAGGTATCATTAATAGAAGACATAGCCTCTTTAACACTTGATTCAGTATCTGCAATTATCTTATCAAAGGCTTTAACCCCTGCATTAACAATCTCACCGAGAGGTAAATTACCGGAAGCACCACTATAATTATGATTCTTGTTCATATCATCTACAAACTCTTCAAATGCTTTTTCGGATTTAGCAATTTCATCTCTTAGTGACTTCTGTAAATCCATTAAAATATCCATATGGTCGTTTTCATCCATATTAAATCTAGGCTTCTCTTCTTTTAGAATTGCTTTCCAAGTCATAATAATCACCTCGTTTATTGTCTTTCATTAGCGTTAAACATATCAATGGCTTTTAAGACTTTTTGTAAATTATCTTCCATTGTTTTAAGGTGTCGGCTTTCGGACAATCTCGGACTACTATTTAAAAATCCAGTTATTGTATCTACCATGTTCTTTAAATCATGTAGTTCCCTATCATCCATCGGAGATATATCCGTTTGATTTCCATAACTATCTCTTCCCACAAAATCAGGGAATTTTGGCTCTTCTTTCTTTATTGCATTTTTCCATGTCATAATAATCACTCCATAGTTCCATTCCAAGTCATTTTATTAGCATTAATTAGGTTCTCTCGGAATTTATCCATATACTCTAAAACTAATTCTGTGGGAGTAGCATAGTTCTTATCCCCCTTTGTGCTGCGAGATGGCCCTAATAAAGAATAAAGCCTATCATCACTTAAGCCATTAAAACCCGCCATTACTGTTTTAACTGCTTCCTTTATTGCTTCATTTACTTCGGGCGGCAAATTCGCTTCGTTCTTTTTAATCTCGTTTTTCCAAC
>TARA_R110000850_G_scaffold25237_4_pt1 | contig 10272 bp, 7 predicted proteins | sample TARA_R110000850 | Tara Oceans TARA_R110000850 (sample SAMEA4397586) | marine metagenome | biome: Polar Biome; feature: [SRF] surface water layer (ENVO:00010504); material: water (ENVO:00002006), including particulate matter (ENVO:01000060) such as... | depth 5 m | reverse complement strand
CGCGGCCGTAAAGCACGGGCCCTATTTGACCAGACGAACCTTCCGCGCAAAGAACAAGCCATTCGGAATCGCCTGAAATCAAACGGCTATTGGCTTCGATGAGCTCAATCACAAGTTAACCCCACGCCATCCAGAAGCATCATAGCCGGTGTCCCTGCGACCTACGGCTTGTGCGCCTACATCGGTTCACCTAACCATATTGCAGACGATTTTAGGGAGAATACCGATGACAGATAGCAGCAATTATGGTTTCGATACCTTGCAGATACATGCAGGGGCCAAACCTGATCCGGCGACCGGTGCGCGACAGACGCCGATCTATCAAACGACAGCCTATGTGTTTCGAGATGCTGACCACGCAGCAGCATTGTTCAAGTTGCAAGAGGTGGGGTTCATCTATTCCCGCCTGACAAACCCGACCGTGGCGGTCTTGCAAGAACGGATCGCGACGCTTGAGGGAGGCGTCGGGGCTGTTTGTTGCTCTTCAGGGCATGCAGCTCAGATCATGGCGCTATTTCCGCTCATGGGGCCGGGTAAGAATATCATTGCGTCGACCCGGCTGTATGGCGGCACGGTGACGCAGTTCAGCCAGACGATCAAACGTTTCGGCTGGTCCTGCAAGTTCGTGGATTTTGATGATATCGATGCCGTCAAAGACGCGGTTGACGACGATACACGCGCCATCTTTGGCGAGGCGATCGCGAACCCGGGCGGCTACATTATGGACGTACGGGCAATTGCAGACGTTGCAGACGATGCGGGGGTACCGCTGATCATCGATAACACAACGGCGACGCCATACCTGTGTCGTCCGATCGAACTTGGGGCGACGCTCGTGGTCCATTCTACGACCAAATACCTCACCGGCAACGGAACAGTTACTGGAGGCTGCATCGTCGACTCGGGCAAATTTGACTGGTCGGCGAATGACAAGTTCCCGTCGCTTAGCCAGCCCGAGCCAGCCTACCACGGGCTCAACTTCCACGAGACATTTGGTGGGCTGGCCTTTACCTTTCATGGCATTGCCATCGGGTTACGCGACCTTGGGATGACAATGAACCCCCAGGCTGCCCATTATACACTTATGGGCACTGAGACGTTGTCGTTACGGATGGAACGCCATGTTGAAAACGCACAGAAAATCGCGGCTTGGCTCGAGAACGATGACCGGGTTGACTATGTCACCTATGCAGGGCTGCAATCATCTCCCTATTTCGAACGTGCGAAAAAAGTGTGCCCCAAAGGGGCCGGTGGTTTGTTCACCTTTGCTGTCAAAGGCGGGTACGATGCTTGCGTCAAACTGGTGAACGCGCTGGAAATCTTTAGCCACGTCGCCAACCTCGGTGACACGCGGTCGCTGATCATTCACTCCGCCTCGACCACGCACCGCCAATTGAGTGCTGAGCAGCAGGAAGCCGCGGGTGCCGGGGCAAATGTCGTGCGGTTGTCGATCGGGACAGAGGATGCGGCAGACCTGATCGCCGACCTTGATCAAGCCTTGTCCATAGCAACCGCTTAACCACAAAAAACCCCGCCAAAGCGTAATGCTGGCGGGGTTTGCCTTAACCAAAGCACCCTAGGGTACGCGCTTGATCTATCTCACACGGTTAGTCTGCACCGGCGATTTCAAACTGCAATGACACCTGCGCGCTAACGTCGACCTCACCGGTTTCGATGGGCATATCCATGCTTTTCATCTGCGCGCTGCGCATCTCCATTGGACGGAAACCTTGGCTGGTTTCCGACATGCTCACCACTTTGCCAAGTTTAACCCCGGCGGCATCGGCAAGCTGTTGCGCCCGCGCCATAGCATCTGAAACGGCATCTTTACGAGCCTGCTCCAGCGCGGCTTGGTTATCCTGCAACCCGAATTGCAAACCATTAAAGTCATTCGCACCTTCGGCCACCACGGCATCCAACAGCTGCCCCAGTTTACTAAGATCGCGCACTGTCACACTCACCGTGTTCCCCGCTTCATACCCCGAGACTTGTACCGGCGTCGTGTCGTTGCGAGACCCATTATCGTAGACTGGACGCAGGTAGAGCCCGCTTGTCTGACGGTCGAGGCCAGCAATTTTTAGTGAATCCAATTGATTTAAAATTCCACGAACTTTTTCGGATGTTTGTGCCATTGCTTCCGCGGCAGACGCGGCGCGCTCGCTTACCCCTAAGCGGATCGTGGCCGTATCCGGGGCAAGCGAAACGACACCCTCGCCGCTTACAGTGATCCCTTGTGGGGCTTGCTGCGCCAGCGCACCAGACGCGAAACCCACGCAAAGAATTGCCGCAAATTTGAAAACTCTGATATTTAACATTCGCATATTGTTGACCCTTTTTCTGGTAATATCCGCTGGGCTCCTGTGTGGCCTTCCGCCCAGATCGCTGCAAGCCCCCTGTGAGCTCGACTCTTTTCATGAGCAAACTACTGCTCTATTCCTTTGCTCTGAACCGACACACTGTTTTGCTGGCAATCCACGTGGTAATGGCAATCTATTGCTGTCCTGAATGTTCCACCGCCTCCAAGCCTCTAATAAAAGCGTATCCATGAAGCCTAACTTTGCACTGTCTCTCTCCTTTCAAGGAATTCGCCTGCTGCACCGCGTCCCTAACGGCTGGCGGCAGATTGGCGAGGTCGCGGTCGACGCCGAAGATATGGCCGCCGAACTGGCGACCCTGCGTGCCACCGCAACCGCGCTTGAACCAAGCGGCCTGCGCAGCAAGGTTCTGATCCCCAACGATCAGATCAAGTTCATGTCGATCGATACAGCTGGGCTGGACGGTCAGGCGCGACGCGAAGCAGCCAAGCGTGCACTGGACGGGGCCACGCCCTATGCCGTTACGGATCTGGTCTTTGACACACGCAACGATGGCCCCCTCACCCACATTGCCGCCGTCGCGCGCGAAACCTTGATCGAGGCTGAAGCGTTCGCGACGGAGCACCGGTTTCATCCCGTCAGTTTCGTTGCGCAGGCTGACGATCATGACTTCAAGGGCGAGGCGTTTTTCGGGCCGACAGGCACCGCCTTCCAATGGCTAAAACCGGGCGAAGAAGTGGAGCCAGATACACAGCCTCTCGTTATTTTGGGCGATGTTGCGCCGCCCGAGGAAAAACAATCGCAATCTGACCCTATCGCTGAAATCTCTGTCGCGCCTCCAAAGACCGATCTGGGGCTGACTGCGCCGATAATCCAAGCCGAAGCCGAGGCAACGACCCTCCCTCCCAAAGCCGAAAAACCAGCGCCGAAGGCCTCGGCTGCCCCCGAAGGGACGCGTCAGCAGACCAGCAATACCTCTGTGGGAACGGCCGCACCGGATGCGCAGCCCGTCGCCCAATCGGTCACGCCGCCGTTGGCGAAACCGTCGGCCACCGCGAAAGCACCGGCGATCTCAGGTGGCAAAACCTCTACAGTCTCTGTCGAGAGCAAAGTCCCCCCTGCCCTCGGCGCGCCGACAACTGCGCCGTCGAAGTCGACACCTGCGGCCCCTGCTGCAACGAAAGCCACTGCAGATTTTTCCAGCCGCCGAAGCGCACCACGGGTGGCAGCCGCGGTCGGCCGCGGCCACGTGCAACCCCTCGAAAACGCCGGCGGCCCCGTCCCTGATAGCAGTTCTTTGACCGGCGCAAAGCCAGCCCACGAGACCAAAGCCTCGCCCTTTGCGTTTTTAAAACGCCTTAGGTCTCTCCCTCTACCGCCACGGTCCAGACCAACGCGCGCGAGCGCGCCTGCGGTCGCCGGAAAAACGCGCGCCAAAGACGTAAATGAAGCCGACCGGATGACTGTCTTCGGGGCACGCAACGACCAAACTGTCGGCGGCAAGCCCCGCTTTCTGGCATTGGCTTTAACGGCAGCTTTGCTGGTGTTTTTGGCGGGCGTTGCGGCATGGGCCTCCGTGTTTCTTGACGACGGGCTAACCCTTTCGCGGATCTTCGGCACCCGTGACACCACGCAGACGGCGGCGTCGGCTCCTACCGCGGCACCTAAGATAGAGCAGAGCACAAAGCGCGATGTAGCCCCCCCTGCGCCGTCAAAACAAGCGAACGATACGACAGTCGCAGCACTCGCCACGCCGCAGCGCGATGAAAGCGACCCGGTTCTTGATGAGACGTCTGCGCCACAGAACCTTCAACCGACAGAAATGACCGCGCAGGAAATCGAGGCAAAATACGCCACCACGGGCATCTGGGCCCTTGCGCCCAAAACACCTCAGGTTCCTGCGATGTTGAGCTTGGATAACGTGCTCGCACGGGGTCTTGATCCGGTCAGCACCTCGAATAAAGCGATGGCTTTGCCCAAGCTAGCGTCGTTCGGCGGCGATGTTGTCGACATCATATCGGCACCGCCCGCGACCGCAGGCACAACGTTCAAGCTGGATGATCGCGGTTTGGTCATTCCAAGCGAAAAGGGCACGTTGAATGCAGATGGGGTGATTGTCTTTGCAGGCCGGCCGGCCCGCGTTCCCCCTGCCACCTTAGCGCGGCCTGACGCACCTAAGGCCGCTGAAGTGATTGAGGCGTCTGTCGCTTCCGCTCCGCCCAAGTTCAGGCCTAAATTGCGCCCAGAAGAGCCCCCTGAAGCGACCGACAGCAGCAATCCAGAAACAACCAACCTAGAAAGCACAAACTCGGATAGTTCAGACCCGGATAGTTCTGAAGCTGACAGCGCGATCCGGAATGAGCTCGCCGCACTCCGCCCAACGGTACGGTCTGCTCAGGTGATCAAAGCCGCAGCCGCCGCCCAACAGGCCGAAGTTGACGCTGCAGCAAAGGCGGCGGCCGAGGCGCTCAAGGCTGCGCTTCCTCAGGAACCGGTCAACAACGCCACTAGATATGCGACCGATATTTCCAAACGCCCCGACCTGCGCCCGGCCAATTTTTCCCGCCTCGTGCGCCGTGCCGAGCGCGCGCAACCGATGCCGGTCACTGTCGCCAGTGCCGCAAAAACGGTGACGCCGCAGGTGGTCAAGCCGGCCGTGCCGTCCAAAACTTCGGTTTCAAAGCAAGCAACCGTGAAGAATGCGATTAAACTTCGTACAATCAATCTGATCGGGGTTTACGGCAAACCTTCCAGTCGGCGCGCACTGATCCGGCTTAGCAACGGGCGCTATCAGAAAGTCGCAGTAGGGGATCGTTTGGACGGTGGCCGCGTCTCTGCGATCGGCGAAAGCGAGCTGCGCTATAATCGACGTGGGCGCGACGTTGTACTGAAGATGCCGCGCGGATAGCGCGTGCGCCGCTGCCCCCCTTTTGTCACTTCCATGGACCGTGACAAATCGGGTGCTGCATCTTCTCTAACAAACGAAACCTTACGCTGCCTTAAAATTGATCAGTACGCGTGGGATCTAAGTCATTCATGCACTTTTGAATATCCGTATAAATTCCGCAGCATCTCGCGCTTAAGCCGTTTGAAAATGGATCCTACCGACATTTGACGCGGGGTTGACGCATTGTTTCTCCGATCTATGTAATAATCTCGCATGGCATTGGATGAGACAGATAAACGCCTTTTGGCTTCGTTGCAGCGTAACGCCCACCTCACGGCGCAAGAGCTCGGAGAGACGTTGGATCTATCGCCTTCCCAGGCAGGCCGACGGCGGCAACGCCTTGAATCCGAAGGATATATTCAAAACTATACCGCGCAACTCGACCCTCAAAAACTGGAACTTATGGTCCAAGGATTTGTGCAGGTGCATCTAGGCACTCATCAACCCGAACATTCAGTCAGCTTCGCGCAGCTTGTAACGACCCACGCTGAAATCGTTAGCGCCTGGACGATGACCGGGGATGCGGATTATTTGCTACGCGTCTACTGTACAGACCTGTCTAGCCTAAACCACCTGATCCATGAAGTGCTGCTGCCCCATCCCGCTGTCGCAAAAGTGCATAGCCAGATTGTTATGGATCAGCCTAAACGAGACGGGCCGCTGCCCATCTGATTGACCCGTTCGGGACCAGCCCGACAAAAATGAAAGTTTGCCCCTTATGGAAGGTTTCTTGTTCCAAGCCTCGATCTATCTCGCCGCGGCGGTGATAGCGGTCCCGATCGCGTCCCGTTTGGGGCTGGGGTCGGTGCTGGGATACCTTGCGGCGGGCATTCTAATCGGGCCAGCCTTTGGGCTCGTGGGGTCAGAGACCAAAGACCTTCAGCATTTCGCCGAATTTGGCGTTGTGATGATGTTGTTCCTCATCGGGCTAGAGCTAGAACCCCGCGCCTTGTGGAACATGCGGCATCGATTGCTGGGGCTTGGTGGCATGCAGGTCGTGCTAAGCGCTGCGGCCTTGATGGGCATCGCCATGGCCTATGACCAGCCCCTAGGGGTAGCAATTGCGATTGGCCTGACGCTGTCACTGTCATCGACAGCGATCGTGCTGCAAACCCTGTCGGAAAAGGGGCTGATGCAGACTGCTGGCGGCCGGTCGGTGTTCTCGGTCCTGTTAACGCAGGATATCGCGGTTATTCCGATCCTCGCCTTCCTGCCCCTGCTCGTTGCGCAGCTTCCCGCACAAATGCAGCCCGACGGATCGATATCGGTCAACCCAGAGGATGCAGCCCATGGGGCAGACGCTGCCGCGGGACACGGGCCGGCGGCAGCCGGTCATGGTGCCGAAACCGCGCAGGCAGCGATCTCGCTTGTGCAAGGGTTGCCGGGGTGGGGCATTACACTGGTGACCCTAGGGGCAATTGCAGGGATCATCATCACTGGCGTGTTTTTCACCCGACCTGTCTTTCGCTTTATTCACGCAGCCAACCTGCGAGAGATGTACACCGCCTTGGCGCTGCTGATCGTCGTAGGTATCTCTTTCTTGATGATGCTGGTGGGCCTGTCCCCGGCCCTTGGGGCCTTTCTCGCGGGGGTGGTTCTGGCCAGCAGCGAATTCCGACACGAGCTTGAAACCGACCTTGAACCCTTCAAGGGGCTGCTGCTGGGGTTGTTCTTTATCACTGTCGGCGCGGGCATTAATTTCGACTTACTTTTCGCCGACACCACCATCATCATAGGCATGGCGCTGCTCGTTATTCTGGTAAAAGGGGTCATCCTGTACGGGTTGGGCACCCTATTCAAACTGCATGGCCGCGATCGTTGGCTCTTTGCACTAGGCCTGGCACAGGCGGGTGAGTTCGGGTTTGTTTTGGTCAGTTTCTCGGTAGCCACAGGGGTTATTCCAAATGATGTGGCTGAAACCCTGCTGCTAGTGGTTGCACTATCGATGCTGATCACGCCGCTTTTGTTCATCCTTTACGACCAGATCAGCAAACGAATGGACAAGAAATCCGGCCCGATTGTAGCCGATGAAATCGACGAGCAAGGCACCGTGATCATCGCCGGTGTCGGACGGTTCGGCCAGATCGTGAACCGGCTCGTGCAGGCCAGCGGCTTTCGCACCGTCGTCTTGGACCATAACCCTGAAACCATCGCCGTCATGCGACGCTTTGGCTTCAAGGCGTTTCTGGGCGACCCCACCCGCGCGGATATCCTGCGCAAGGCCGGCCTGCGCGACGCCAAGGTCCTTGTCGTCGCATTGGACGACCCCAAATCGGCGCTCCAACTGATTGCCTATGCCCGTAAGGAATGCCCCGACTTGCACATTGTGACCCGCGCCCATGATCGGACCGATGTATACCAACAGTACCAGGCCGGCGCGAATGACATCGTCCGCGAGATGTTCGACAGCTCGCTGCGTGCGGGGCGCTATGTGCTCGAGAACCTCGGTCTGTCCGACTACGAGGCCGCTGAGGCGCAGCGGATGTTCTATTCGCATGACCGTGCCTCTGTGCGCGAGCTCGCCGCGCTATGGCGCCCTGATGTCCCGCCAAGCGAGAACAAGGCCTATGTCGCGCGCGCTAAAGAGCTGCAAAAGGATCTGGAAACCGCGTTCTTAAAGCGTATCGATCAAGAGGATAAGCGCAGCTCGTAACACCCACCTACCGCCTGCTCATGACATAAAAAAAAAGCCGCGCCCGATACATCATCAGGCGCGGCTAAATTGATACCAGTGTCGTCGATCAAGCCGCGGCGACACGGCTTTCTAGAACGTCACCAACCTGCTTGGACGCGGCCAGCTCATCGCCACCGGCAACAGCAGCAACTTCGCGGGTCAGACGCTCTAGCGCTGCTTCATACAGCTGGCGCTCGGAATAGCTTTGCTCGCGTTGATCATCGGTGCGGTGCAGGTCGCGCACCACCTCGGCAATCGCGATCAGATCGCCAGAGTTGATCTTTTGCTCATATTCCTGAGCACGCCGCGACCACATGGCCCGCTTGACCTTTGCCTTACCCTTAAGCGTTTTCATCGCGTGGCTAATCACATCAGGGCTGCTCAGGGCGCGCATACCGATTTCAGTCGCCTTATGCGTTGGCACCCGCAGCGTCATCTTGTCTTTCTCGAACGAGATCACAAACAGCTCCAGCGAGATGCCTGCAACTTCCTGCTCTTCGACCGAAACGATCTGGCCAACGCCATGTGCCGGATACACAACGAATTCATTCGGACGAAAATCTAGCTTCTTCGACTTGCTCATAAAGTGGCTCCTTGGGCGCGGGGACGGCCCGCATGGGTAAATATACAGTCACGACAACAAAAACCGACCGGCCCAAAGAGCCGTCAGCCTCATTTCATAACTTTAGATGTCCTTATTCAACCTGTGCAAAACGGTTGGTATTTGGCGCATGGGTATCATCATTTGAGATAACGTATATCACAAATTTCGATGCCCCGAAAGCGGTGGCGAAGCATATTCGATCAAATACACGCTAATCCAGCGTTTATTGGGGGTTGGCGACAGATTTCATCACCCGCGTCCCGTGACCAGAGGCCGAATCGCTTAGCCGCCTTCGCCGGGTGCCTCAGAGAAGTATTTCTCCAGCTTGCCCTCTTCACCGTCGCGTTCCTCTGCCTCGGGCAGTGGGTCTTTCTTGGTGATGATCACTGGCCAAAGTTCGGAGTATTTGCGGTTGAATTCAACCCACTTTTCCATGTCTGGCTCTGTGTCGGGGCGGATCGCATCCGCAGGGCATTCAGGCTCGCAAACGCCGCAATCGATACATTCATCGGGATGAATGACCAGCATGTTCTCGCCTTCATAAAAGCAATCCACCGGACATACTTCAACGCAGTCGGTGTATTTGCAGGAGATACAGGCATCGTTAACGATATAGGTCATAACATCATCTTTTATGGCAGGTTTAACCCACGAGATACGTCAGCATAGCGTATCATTCAAGGTGGCGCGCCCGAGAAAGATCAAGCACACGGCGATCGCGCTTACTAGGGCGCCCTTTTCCCTCGAATGCTGGATTTTCAGGTTGTTTTTTCTCGGATCGGGGAACCGGCGGGGACAGATCTGTGTAAAGCGTCTGCGCCTCGGGGGCTGGACCGCGGCGAATACCGATCGCGTCGATCTGGATGACCCGCACGTCGTCGCCCATGGGAAAGGTCAGCACGTCTCCGACGACGATCAGCGTTGCGCGTTTCTGCGCAATGCTGCCGTTGACCCTGACGGCCCCCGCTTGAACGCGAGAGGCCGCCAGAGAGCGCGTTTTATAGAACCGCGCATGCCACAGCCATTTATCAAGCCGCAGCTTTGTCGCCGCCTGCGACAATTACTTGTTGTCTTTCAGTCCCATCAGCGCAGCGGCGAATGGGTTGTCAGGATCAATCGGCTTTTCGGCGCGTGCGGGCTTGCTGCTGAACTTTTGCGGCTTCCCGCCCTTGTCACCGCGCGGCGCACCCTTTTTGCCACGGGGTCCGGGTTTCCCTTTGCCCTGCGGACGATCACCGCCACCGCGACGCTGCCCCTGCGCATTCGCACGCGGGGCACGGCCCCATGTGAAGACATAGAATGTCTCGAGCTCGGCACCGGCGATCTCTGCATCAGGCGCAGTGCCTTGTGGTGTCTCTTCGGCAGGCACATCGGGGATGTGATCGTCGACTTCGGGCGTCTCGGCCAGCTCTTCGACCAAAGGGGCAATGCCGTCATCGGGCATGTCCGCAGTCGCGGGTACGATATCATCCGCTTGCGCCGCGGCAGGGTCTTCGATGATCCCACCGGCGGGCTGCTCGGCAGCCACATCCATCACCGGCGTATCTGCATCGGCACCTTTGTCAGCGGCCATTGGTGCGCCGTCATGCGGCACGACCGTATCGACAGCCTTGACCTTTGTTCGTTCGGATTTCTCGGCCTTGTATCCAAGCCCTTCCATCAACGTGGCGAACTGTTCGAGCGTCATGCCGGTGATCGACAGCATATCGGCTTTGGCCTCAAACCCGCCGCG
>TARA_R110000850_G_scaffold44955_13_pt1 | contig 10291 bp, 9 predicted proteins | sample TARA_R110000850 | Tara Oceans TARA_R110000850 (sample SAMEA4397586) | marine metagenome | biome: Polar Biome; feature: [SRF] surface water layer (ENVO:00010504); material: water (ENVO:00002006), including particulate matter (ENVO:01000060) such as... | depth 5 m | reverse complement strand
GGGCAGACGCGCATTATAGGGGCTGGGATTTTCCCGTCAAGGCTTCTTTGCATTTGATCGGCATAAAAAAACCCACCAGCCGCTTGCGCGGCTGGTGGGTCAGACCACCGGGGTCACACGGAGAGGTAGCGGCTGATATGCGCGCGGTCGATCTGGTCCCCACTGGCCTCGTGGACAATGTTGCCCTTGTCGATAACCAGCATTCGATCGGCTACGGCCAATGCGAAGCTGAGTACCTGCTCGGAGACCACGATACTGATCTTGCGGGCATGCTTGATGTCGTTCAGCGTCGACGCCAGCTGCTTGATGATGGAAGGCTGGATACCTTCGGTAGGCTCATCGAGCAGCAGAATCTTGGGATCCGCTGCCAGGGCGCGTCCGATCGCCAACTGCTGTTGCTGACCGCCGGACAGGTTACCGGCCTTGCGCTTGCGCATTTCCAGTAATACCGGAAAGAGTTCATAGATGTCGCCCGGCACCTTCTTTCTTCCCGACGCCTCCAGACCGGCCATGATGTTCTCTTCCACCGTCAGTGTCGGAAAGACCATACGGCCCTGGGGTACATAGGCGATACCGCTGGCCACCCGCTGATAGGACTGCGCTTTGCTCAGCTCCTTGCCATTGAAGCTGATGCTGCCACTGTTGGTCGGATGCATCCCGATCAGGGATTTGAACAGAGTGGTCTTGCCCATCCCGTTACGCCCCATCACCGCTACCGTTTCGTTGGCACCGACATCAAGGGAGATACCATGGATGACTTCACTCATTCCGTAGCTCACGTGCAAATCGCGAACTGTCAGCATGTCTGACTCCTTCTGTTAGTGGCCAAGGTAGACCTCGATGACCTTCTCGTTCTTCTGCACATCGTCCATCTTGCCTTCAGCCAGCAGCTTGCCCTGATGCAATACCGTTACCTTGTTGGCGATATCCTTGACGAAGTCCATGTCATGTTCGATCACGATGACCGACCGGTTGTTGCTGATACGCCGAAGCAGATCCGCCGTGGCCTCGCGCTCCGAGACGCTCATGCCGGCAACCGGCTCATCCAGCATCAACAGTTCAGGGTCCTGTATCAGCAGCATGCCGATTTCCAGCCACTGCTTCTGGCCATGACTGAGCAGGCCAGCACTGACATCCAGCCGGTCTTCCAGGAAAATCTCGCTGGCCACCTCGGTGACCCGCTGCAGGACGTGCTCGGTGGTTTTGAAAAAAAGACTGCCGAACACGCTGCGACCCGCGGGATAGGACAGCTGCAGATTTTCCCGCACGGTGAGGTTCTCGTAGATGGAAGGCGTCTGGAATTTACGCCCGACACCTGCCTTGACGATCTGGTTTTCCGCCAACTTGGTCAGATCGGTGTTCTTGAACATGATCGACCCGGATGAAGCGCGAGTCTTGCCGCAGATCAGATCAAGCAGCGTGGTTTTGCCGGCGCCGTTTGGACCGATGACCACTCTGACCTCGTTGCGCTCGACATACAGGTTGAGCCCGTCCACCGCCTTGAAACCGTCAAAGGAAACTGTCAGATCCTCTATCGCGAGCAATATGGGCGAACTCATGGCTGCACCTCCTGGGAAACTGGAGCGTCAGGGGACTTCCCGCGCATACGGTTGAGCCATCCCGCCACTGGCGGCTTGACGAAATCGGTATAGATACCCGCCAATCCCTGAGGAAAGAGCAGGACCACGCCGATGAACAGCGCCCCCATGAAGACGATCCAGAGCTGCGGAAAGGTTTCCGACAACATGGTTTTGGCCAGGTTGACCAGCAACGCGCCGTAAACTGCGCCGATCAGCGAGAGACGCCCGCCTACCGCACAGAAGATGACCATCTCGATTGATGCCACCGTGCCGACGAAGGATGGCGACATGAAGCCGACCTGCAAAGCAAACATGGCGCCACCGATCGCGGAGAATACGCCAGCCAGGGCGAAGACGAAGATCTTGATGTTGGCTACGTCATAGCCGGAAAAACGTACCCGATCCTCCTGGTCGCGCATGGCGATCAACAGCTTGCCGAAGCGACTCTCCAGAACGAACTGACCGATCAACAGACAGATGATCAGGGCGACGCAGCAGACAAAGTAAAGAATGTAGCGCGCGCTGTCGGTACGAATATCCCAGCCCAGCAGCGTGCGCAGATCGGTGATGCCGTTGATCCCGCCGGTATAGCCCTGCTGACCGATGATCAGGATGGTGGCAATCGAGGCGATGGCCTGGGTGATGATGGCAAAGTACACCCCGCCTACCCGGCGCTTGAACATGGCGAAGCCAATGAAGAAGGCGATCAGGGCCGGCACCGTCAGCATCAGAATGATGGTCAGGGTCAGACTATGGAACGGAACCCACATCAAAGGCAGTTCGGTGATCTGGTTCCAGTCCATGAAATCCGGAATACCGGGCGTGCTCTGGATCGCCGTGAACTCGGGAGCAGAGGACTCCAGCTTGAGGAACATGGCCATGCAGTAGCCACCGATCCCGAAGAATACCCCCTGGCCCAGGCTCAGGATGCCCCCGTAACCCCAGCACAACACCAGACCCACAGCGACAAAGGCATAGGTCAGGTACTTGCCCAACAGGTTGAGTCTGAATATATCCAGCGTCAGTGGCAGGATAACCAGAAGCAGGACTGAAAGCGCCAGCAGTTGGAACAGTCGTTGCCGTCCCCCGAAAGCCGCTATCCATCTATCCATATCAATAACCTCCAGCAGGAACGCCGATCAACGGCGCACCTTGCTTGCAAAGAGTCCCTGGGGACGAACCATCAGAATGCCGACCACAACCGTGAGCGTAATGACCTTGGCCATGGAACCGCTGAGGAAGAACTCCATTATCGACTGCGCCTGGGCAATGCCGAATGCCGAGACCACGGTACCGAGGATGCTGGCTGCACCGCCGAATACCACGACCAGGAAGGTGTCCACGATATACAGCGAACCCGTGGTAGGGCCGGTGGAGGCGATGGTGGTAAAAGCCGCTCCGGCAACACCGGCGATACCGCAACCCAGGGCAAAGGTGAATCGGTCAACCCGTTGCGTGTTGATCCCTGCCGCATTGGCCATCGGCCGGTTCTGGGTAGTCGCTCGGACTTTTATTCCCCAGCGCGACTTGTACAGCAGCAGTGCTACGCCAAGGGTGATGAAAAAGGTAATGACCATCACGAACATGCCGTTGACCGGAATATCGATGATGTCTGTCGGTCTCCACGATCCCATGAGCCATGGAGGCAGATTGACGCTGACTTCACGCGGGCCGAAACCGGAGCGGAAGGCCTGCTGCATGATGAGACCCAGCCCCCAGGTGGCGAGCAGGGTATCCAGGGGACGCTTGTACAAGCGCCTGATCATTAATCGTTCGACGAAATAACCGAGAATAAACGTCCCGGTGAATGCTGCGAGTATCGCTATCGGGAAGTAGATATGCGCCATCCACGGCCATATCTCGGTGCCGAGAACGGATACCAGCCAGGTAATATAGGCGCCCAGGGTGAGAAACTCGCCGTGGGCCATGTTGATGACGCCCATCTGTCCAAAGATGATCGCCAGCCCCAATGCCATCAACAGGAATACGCAGAACAGGCTGAGCCCACTGAACCCCTGCATGACAAAGATGGCCGTGAGTTCCTGCGAGGAATAACCGCCCATGATCGTTCTCCTTGACTCAGTACGATGCGGTCAACAATGACCGCACCGGTGTTGATCTACGCTTAAGCCAGGGGCTTACTGATAACCTTCGGGGAAGGGGTTCGGCTCGATCAGGTCTGACTCGTAAACCACCTTGGCCTGGCCGTCTTCCTGCCACTGACCTACGCGCAGCTTGCTCCAGAGGTGGTTGTTGTCATGAATCTTGACGTAGCCTTCAGGTGCGGTAGTCAGTTCGATGCCCGGAGAGGCGGCACTGACATTGTCGACATCGAAGCTTCCGGCCTTCTCGACCGCAGCCTTCCACAGCCATGGGCCGAGGTAGGCAGCCTGGGTCACGTCGCCGATGACGCTGTCTTCACCCCAGCGCTCCTTGAACGCCTTGACGAAGGCGGCGTTGTTGTCATTTTCCAGGGACTGGAAATACTTCATTGAGGAGTAGAAGCCCTTCATGTTCTCACCGCCGATGCCGAGCACTTCATCTTCGGTCACGGAAATGGTCATGATGGTCTGGCGGTCAGCTGTAATACCGGCAGCATTCAACTGCTTCCACCAGGCGACGTTGGAGCCACCGACGATGCTGGAGTAGACAACATCAGGCTTGCGCAACCGAATCTTGTTGATCAGCGAACCGAAGTTGGTATTGCCCAGCGGGTAGTACTCTTCACCGAGCACCTCTCCACCCAGCACATTCTCGATGTGCTTGCGGGCGATCTTGTTGGAGGTACGTGGCCAGATGTAATCGGAGCCAACGAGGTAGAAGGTCTTGGCACCTTTTTCCTTGGCGATCCAGTCCAGTCCGGCAAGAATCTGCTGGGTGGCTTCCTGGCCGGTGTAGATCACGTTCTTCGATTGCTCCAGACCCTCATAGAACGTCGGGTAGTAGAGCATGCCGTTTTCCTTCTCGAACACCGGCAGTACAGCCTTGCGCGAGGCCGAGGTCCAGCAGCCGAATACCGCAGCCACCTTGTCCTGGGTCAGCAGTTTGCGGGACTTTTCGGCGAAGGTTGGCCAGTCACTGGCGCCATCCTCCTGGATGATCTCGATCTGACGTCCGAGCACACCGCCCATCGCATTGATCTGCTCGATGGCCAGCATTTCGGCTTCGACCGAACCGGTCTCGCTGATTGCCATGGTGCCGGTAATGGAATGCAGGATGCCGACCTTGACGGTGTCATCGGTAACCGCCAGACCGGTGGTGTTGACCTTGTCGGTCGGGAAGTCAGCTGCACCGGCGATACCGGTCACGCCCAAACCAGTGCCCAGCGCCAGCGCCAGCATATGGCGCTTCCAGGCGGGCATCTTGCGTATCGATTCTTGCATGGGGTGGATCTCCTAGAGGTGAGTAAAACCGGCTGGCAAAACCGTCTCCCGATTTGCCAACCTGTCACCTCACCCCAGAGCAACCCCTGTGCCAGCACTGCCGCATTGCCCGCAAATTAATTATCCGCAGCCAGTAACTTGCTATTTATCAACAACCTGCGTGAGCCGGCCGATTTATCACCGGCGCCGACCGGTTTCCGGTGCGCGTGCTTCGTCAGACTCCTGCCTGACATTGTCATGACAATGTCAGGCCCTGATCCATGACATTGTCATCCTCGCCGCCCTCGCAATCCTGACATTAAGTGACTATCCAAGCGTATCTGCATGAAATTAAACGACATTTACCTTTGCTGACAAAGCTGGCACGTCATCTGCTCTACATCCTGGGACGGGCCAGGATCTGGCCGCTGCGCCATCACCCACCACAGAGGATTCACAGTCATGGCAGAGACACTGATCAAGATCGATCTGAACAAGAGCCCCAAGGAGCACGACACCATCCATAACCGCTGGCATCCCGATGTCCCCATGGTGGCCACCGTCAAGCCAGGCGATGACTTCATTATCGAGTGCATGGACTGGACCGGCGGACAGATTGCCAATAACGACAGCGCGGACGACGTGCGTGACGTGGACCTGAGCAAGGTCCATTACCTCAGTGGGCCGGTCGCGGTGGAAGGCGCCGAGCCCGGTGACCTGATGGTGGTCGACATTCTCGATATTGGCGCATTCGCCGACCAGATGTGGGGTTTCAACGGCGTGTTCGCCAAGGAGAACGGGGGCGGCTTCCTCACCGAACACTTCCCCGAAGCGCGCAAGACCATCTGGGACTTCAACGGCATCTACACCAAATCCCGACACATTCCCGGTGTCGAGTTCATCGGTCTGATGCACCCGGGACTGATCGGCTGCCTACCCTCCCAGGAGCTGCTGGATGAATGGAACAAGCGCGAGCAGGCGCTGATCGATACCGACCCGGATCGCGTGCCCGGGCTGGCCAACCCACCCTATGCGCCCACAGCGCACGCCGGTCGCGCGACCGGTGATGTTGCGGCGAAAATCGCCAACGAGGGTGCGCGTACCGTTCCGCCGCGCGAGCACGGCGGCAACTGCGATATCAAGGACCTGACCAAGGGTTCGCGGGTGTTTTTCCCGGTGTACGTCAAGGGCGGTGGCCTGTCGATGGGCGATCTGCACTTCTCCCAGGGCGACGGTGAAATCACCTTCTGCGGCGCGATCGAGATGGCCGGCTGGATTCACATCCGCGTCAACCTGATCAAGGACGGCGTGAAGAAATACGGCGTGAAGAACCCGATCTTCCAGCCCAGCGACATGGCGCCCAGCTACAAGAAGCACCTGATCTTCGAAGGCATCTCCGTTGACGAGAGCGGCAAGCAGCACTACCTGGACGCCCACGTGGCGTATCGCCAGGCCTGCCTGAATGCCATCGAGTATCTGAAGAAGTTCGGCTTCAGCGGCGCCCAGGCCTATTCGCTATTGGGTACCGCGCCGGTTCAGGGCCATATCAGCGGCATCGTCGACGTGCCCAACGTGTGCGCCACGCTCTGGATACCGACCGAGATATTCGACTTCGACATCATGCCCAACGCCGATGGTCCGACCATCTCCGTCAACAGCCCGGAAGTGCCCACCTCCAAATGGAATAAGTGATTGGGCGGGGATGCCGCGGCCTGTTTTGGTGCGGCGTCCCTCCACCTGAACGCACAGAAAGAGCGCACCTTATGCCCCTATACGATTTTGACTGTCCACAATGTGGCGCCTTCGAAGCCCTGCTACCCAGCGCCGAACGCAACCTGCCACGCGACTGCCCGGCCTGCGGTCAGGCCATGCAGCGCCTGATGTGCGCGCCACGCCTGCAGGTACTCAGCCGCCAGCAACGCAACGCCCACGAGACCAACGAGCGCAGCGCGCATCAGCCGAAAGTAAGCCACGGGCACAGTTGTTGCAGCTCGGGTAGCTGTACACACACGCCCCGCCCAGAGGGGCAACCCCCCGCCCTGAAACAGCAAAGCGGTCCGCGACGTCCATGGATGATCAGTCACTAGGTCTGTCACTGCAGACCCGGTGCTCGACCAAGACGCAGGCCGCTGGGGGGCCAGACTGACCCCTACGCAAGGAGCCTGCATTCCGTGATAACCATGCCCGACGGGATATCCCAGCAGATGAAGCGTGAACTGGTCGTGATTCTGGAAATGGCCAAGTTGTTGGAGAAGCCCCTTGACGCCTCGCGCACCATACAGGGGATCCTGCGCCTGCTCTCACAGCTGTATGGCCTGAATTGCGGCAGGGTCAGCCTGCCTGTCCCTGCTACCAACACCATGGAAGTGCGTTACTCCTATGGACTGTCCATGGATGACCTGAAAGCCGGCCGCTTTACCCTGAATATCAATCAGGGCGTGACCGGCTATGTCATGCGTACCGGGTCCATCGGCCTGGTACCGGATGTGAACAAGGAGCCTCTGTTCATCTACCGGGTAGCCGAGCTGTCCAATCACTCCGGTGGACGGATGACCTTCATTGCCGTGCCCATACTGGAGTCCGGCACGCCCATCGGCGTGCTGTCGGTACAACGGGAGGGGCTGCATGAACGCCCCTTTGATGGCGATATCAGCCTGCTGCGCATCGCCGCATCGATGGTCGGGCAGGTGCTGCGCATCCACCAGTTCGTGGTCGACCAGACCGCGCACCTGGTAAAGGAAAACCAGCACCTGCGGCACAGCATTGCTATCGAGGCCATGCTCAAACAGAGCCTGGCCCATGGCATCCTCGGTACCAGCCCGGCCCTGATGGATGCTGTACGCGCCACCATTCAGGTCGCGCGCAGCGATGCGCCGGTCATGCTGCTCGGCGAGTCCGGTACCGGCAAGGAAAAGTTCGCCCGGATGACTCACCAGCAGAGCGATCGGCGCGAGAAGCCGTTCATCTGTATCAACTGCGCGGCAATACCCGCCGACCTGCTCGAGTCGGAATTGTTCGGCCATGCCAAGGGGGCCTTCACCGGCGCGTCCCAGAGCAAGCAGGGCAAGATCCTGCAGGCTGACGGCGGCACCCTGTTTCTGGACGAGATAGGCGACATGCCCCTGGCCCTGCAAGCCAAGCTGCTGCGCGTACTGCAGGAGAAAAAGGTCGATCCGGTGGGCAGCGACAATGCCATCTCGGTGGATTTCCGGGTCATCACCGCGACCCACGTCAACCTCCAGGAATCGGTCAACCAGGGCCGCTTCCGGCTGGATCTGTTCTACCGCCTGCACGTCGTACCAGTCCAGTTGCCGCCCCTGCGCGAGCGCCAGGAAGACATCCGCCAGCTGGCCCTGCATTTTCTCAACGAACTCAACCATCACTATGAACGCAACTGGAGTCTGGATGCGGACGCCTTCGAGATCCTCGAGCGTTTCGACTGGCCGGGCAATATCCGGCAATTGCAGAACGTGCTCGAGCGCACGGCCCTGACCAGTGACGAGGACAGCCTCAGTGGTGCCAAGCTCAAACGCAGCCTGTCATCGGAAAGCGCAATCAACCTGCCCCAGCATGCCAATAGCGAAAAAGCCGCCTTCAGCGCCAGCCACGAACAGCCGGCACACCAGCCCGCACATCAGCCAGCGAGCCCCGGACAGCGGCCCTATGGACGTTCCTACAACTGGGTCAACCAGGACGAGGCCGCGCAGATACGCGCGATGCTGGTCGACACCAACAACAACCAGTCGGAGGCAGCCAGGCGACTCAACCTGAGCCTGCGGCAATTGCGTTATCGGGTCAGCAAACTGGGTATCGACCTGAGTTGACTCTCACATCAAGCAAACGGAGGATTTCCCATGCGTCATGGAGATATTTCAAGCAGCCCGGATACCGTCGGTGTCGCGGTGGTCAACTACAAGATGCCGCGGCTGCACAGTCGCGAGGATGTGCTGGCCAACGCGCGCAACATAGCCGAGATGATTGTCGGCATGAAACAGGGCCTGCCGGGCATGGACCTGGTGGTTTTCCCCGAGTACAGCACCATGGGCATCATGTACGACCACGACGAAATGATGGCCACTGCCGCCACCATTCCGGGTGACGAGACCCGCATTTTCAGCGAGGCCTGCAAGCAGGCGAAGACCTGGGGCATCTTTTCCCTGACCGGCGAGCAGCACGAAGAACATCCACACAAGGCGCCCTACAATACCCTGGTGCTGATCAATGATCAGGGCGAGATCGTGCAGAAATACCGCAAATGCATTCCCTGGTGCCCGATCGAAGGCTGGTACCCGGGTGATCGCACCTATGTGTCCGAAGGTCCCAAGGGCATGAAGATCAGTCTGATCATCTGTGACGACGGCAACTACCCGGAGATCTGGCGGGACTGCGCGATGAAGGGCGCGGAGCTGATCGTGCGTTGCCAGGGCTACATGTACCCGGCCAAGGAGCAGCAGGTGATGATGGCCAAATCGATGGCCTGGGCCAACAACTGCTATGTGGCCGTGGCCAATGCCAGTGGCTTCGACGGCGTTTACTCGTACTTCGGCCACTCGGCAATCATCGGCTTTGACGGACGCACCCTGGGGGAATGCGGCGAGGAAGACATGGGCATCCAGTATGCCCAGCTGTCGGTCTCGCAGATTCGTGATGCGCGGGCCAACGACCAGTCGCAGAACCACCTGTTCAAGCTCCTGCACCGCGGCTATACCGGCATGTACAACTCCGGCGATGGCGATCGCGGCGTGGCAGACTGTCCGTTCGACTTCTACCGGACCTGGGTCCTGGACGCGGAAAAGGCCCGGGACGATGTGGAGAAAATGACCCGCAGCACGATCGGCGTCAAGGACTGCCCGGTCGGTGAACTGCCGCATCCCGGCAAGGACAGGGAAGCCGGCGCCTGAGGGCGCCGGCGGTTTTCCCATGCCTTTTATCAACGAAGTACTGGCGCACAACCAGCGCCTGGCGGGCAGTGCCGCCCCCATGCGTCAGTCGCGCTTCCTGTTCGATCCCGATCAGGTCATGCAGCTGCTGCGCTCGCGCATAACCGGCCAGGACGCTGCGCTGGCGTCCATCGGCGCCTGCCTGACCCTGACCAAGGCCGAGCTGGGGGACCCGCGCAAACCCCTGGCGGTCATGCTGCTCATGGGACCGACGGGTGTAGGCAAGACCGAAACCGTGCGCCTGCTGGCCGAAGCCATCCACGGCCGCGCCGACGCCCTGTGCCGGATCGACATGAATACCCTGGCCCAGGAGCACTATGCCGCCTCGCTGACCAGCGCTCCGCCGGGCTACGTCGGTAGCAAGGAAGGCCATACCCTGTTCGACCAGGAAACCATTGAGGGCAGTTTT
>TARA_R110000850_G_scaffold1550_1_pt1 | contig 10298 bp, 9 predicted proteins | sample TARA_R110000850 | Tara Oceans TARA_R110000850 (sample SAMEA4397586) | marine metagenome | biome: Polar Biome; feature: [SRF] surface water layer (ENVO:00010504); material: water (ENVO:00002006), including particulate matter (ENVO:01000060) such as... | depth 5 m | reverse complement strand
CTATGTCGGAGCTCGACGCCATTGGCGTCGGCATCGGCCCCGGCAACTTCACGGGCATCCGGATTTCTGTGTCCGCCGCGCGGGGTCTGGCGCTGGCCCTGGACATTCCGGCAGTTGGCGTAAACGCCTTTGACGCCGCGCATCTTGGCGCGGACACGCCGTGCTTTTGTACCGTAGATGCGCGGCGCGACATGGTTTTTGCACAAGGGTTCGGCACAGAGACCTTTACGGCCCCATCTCTTATCAATCTCTCCGATCTGCCCACAGGCGTGCCGTTGATCGGCGCCTTTGGGGCAACCCCGCCGCACCCTGTGGCCGAAGCGATTGCCCGTCTCGCTGCGGCGCGCTTTCGGACTATAAAAAACCCGCCTGCGCCCCTCTATCTCCGTCCGGCGGATGCAGCACCGGCGCGCGACACGCCACCGCAGATTGTCCCGTGACACCGGCGCAAATGGCGCAGATCCATGGTGCCGCTTTCACCCGCGACCGTGGCTGGTCCGTGGAGGAGTTCACGGATTTCCTGTCGCATCCCTATGTCGGAGTTTTCGCGGCTGAAGATGGTTTTGCGCTCACCCGTACTCTGGCCGGAGAATCGGAGCTGTTGACCATCGCCGTCGCCCCGGACCGGCAGCAGCGCGGCATTGCGCGGGACTTGCTCGCGCGTTGGCTTCACGCAGTGACGCCTATCGCCGAGACGGCCTTTCTGGAAGTCGCGGCCGACAATAGCACTGCAATAGCTCTCTATGAGCGCGCCGGATTTTCCCCAACCGGCATGCGCAAGGCTTACTACCACCGCACAGATGGCCCGCCGGTAGATGCCGTGCTTATGTCGCGGGCTCTGACGCGAGGTTAAGGCCACCCAGCATGCCTCACCGTACCAGAATCAGGTTGACCCCGCCTGCCCCTGCGTTGACACTTTGAATTAGCGTCGCGTTTGCGCGCGATACCGGGCCTACGCCGTTACAGTCACGGTGCGTGCCCCAAAACAAAACCCTGGGAGAAACCTATGACCCTCATGACCAAATTCCTCGGCGCCAGCGCCGCGACCGCCCTTATGGCGGGTGCCGCAGTGGCCGAGCCTGCCCTGATCTACGATCTGGGCGGCAAATTCGACAAATCCTTCAACGAAGCCGCCTACAACGGCGCGCAGCGTTGGGTGGAAGAAACCGGCGGCACCTACCGCGAGATCGAAATGCAATCCGAAGCGCAGCGCGAACAGGCCCTGCGCCGCTTTGCCGATTCCGGTGCGAACCCGATCATCACCATGGGTTTCGGCATGGCCGACCCGCTGGCCAGCGTAGCCCCCGATTTCCCTGACACCAAATTCGTCGTCGTGGATGTCACATGGCTTGAAGGTGCGGACAACGTGCGCCAGATCGGATTTGCCGAGCATGAAGGCTCCTATCTGGTCGGAATGATGGCTGCGATGGCATCGGAATCCGGCACCGTAGGCTTTATCGGTGGCATGGATATCCCGCTGATCCGCCACTTTGGTTGCGGCTATGCGCAGGGCGTCAAGGCAGCCAACCCTGACGCGACAATCGTCGCCAACATGACAGGCACCACACCCGAGGCGTGGAACGACCCTGTAAAAGGCTCCGAGCTGACAAAAGCGCAGATATCCCAAGGTGTTGACGTCGTATTTGCTGCGGCAGGCGGCACCGGCGTGGGCGTTCTGCAAACAGCGGCGGACAGCGACATCCTGTCCATCGGCGTGGACAGCAACCAGAACCACCTGCACCCGGGCAAAGTCTTGACCTCCATGCTCAAGCGCGTCGACAATGCAGTCTATGACGCTTTGATGGCCGGCGAGAACGTGGAAACCGGTGTGTTCACCTTCGGTCTGGCCGAGGAAGGCGTGGGCTACGCGCTGGATGACAACAACGCATCGCTGATCTCGGACGAAATGAAAGCGGCCGTGGACGCGGCGCGCGAAAGCATCATCAGCGGCGAGACCAAAGTTGTATCCTACTACGAAAACGACAGCTGCCCCGCGCTCGATTTCTGAGGCGGGACTGACCTGAGATACGGGGCCGCGTTGACAATGCAGCGCGGCCCTATTCTATTGAAGCTAAAGCTTATTGCCCCCACCCGCCGCACACAGGTGTGAAGGACTGCCCGCATGACCAATGCCCCCGCAATCGAACTCAAAGGCATCTCCAAGGCGTTTGGCCCTGTGCAGGCCAACAAGGATATCTCAATCCGCGTGATGCCCGGCACGATCCACGGGATCATCGGAGAGAACGGCGCGGGAAAATCCACGCTCATGTCCATCCTCTACGGCTTTTACAAAGCCGATAAGGGCGAGATTTTCATTGCGGGCAAAAAGGCCAATATCACCGACAGCCAGGCGGCGATTGCCGCAGGGATCGGAATGGTGTTCCAGCATTTCAAGCTGGTGGAAAATTTCACTGTGCTGGAAAACATCATACTGGGCGCCGAGGATGGCCGCTGGCTAAAGCCCTCCATCGCCAAGGCGCGGCGCACGCTGGTTGAACTCGCCGCCGATTACGGCCTGAACGTAGAGCCGGACGCGCTGATCCAGGACATTGGCGTGGGCATGCAGCAGCGCGTCGAGATCCTCAAGGCGCTGTACCGGCAGGCGGATATCCTGATCCTTGACGAGCCGACCGGCGTGCTGACCCCTGCGGAGGCAGACCAGCTGTTCCGCATTCTCGACCGGCTGCGCAAAGAGGGCAAGACGATCATCCTGATCACCCACAAACTGCGCGAAATCATGGAGATCACCGATACGGTGTCGGTGATGCGCCGTGGCCAGATGACCGCGACGGTACAGACCGCCGATACCTCGCCCGCTGAGCTGGCAGAGCTGATGGTTGGCCGCAAGGTGCTGCTGCGCGTCGACAAAACGCCTGCAACGCCGGGCGCGGTAATTCTGGACGTCAAAGACCTGCGCGTGCGCGACGACAAGGGCGTCGAGCGGTTGAAAGGCATTGATCTACAGGTCCGTGCGGGCGAGATTTTGGGCATCGCCGGTGTGGCAGGCAACGGCCAATCGGAATTGCTGGAAGTGTTGGGCGGATATGCGGACGGCACCGGCAGCATCACGGTCAATGGCCAGCCTCTTGCGCTGACTGGCGATCTGTCGGACGGGCAGTCTCGCCGCGCGCGCGGTATCGCCCATGTCCCCGAGGACCGCCAGCGCGAAGGCCTGATCATGGATTTCACCGCATGGGAAAACGCCGCCTTCGGCTATCATAACGACCCCACCTTTCGCGCAGGTCCATTGATGGACAACGCCGCGATCCGTGCGGATACCGAAGGCAAGATGCAGCGCTTTGACGTGCGCCCGCCGGACCCGAAACTGGCGGCCAAGAATTTCTCGGGCGGGAACCAGCAAAAGATCGTGCTGGCCCGCGAAATCGAGCGCAATCCAGACCTGCTGCTGATCGGCCAGCCGACGCGTGGTGTGGACATCGGCGCGATCGAGTTTATCCACCAGCAGATCGTGGCACTACGCGACCAAGGCAAAGCGGTGCTGCTGGTCTCGGTCGAGCTGGAAGAGATCATGGCGCTGAGCGACCGTATCGCCGTGATGTTCGACGGGCAAATCATGGGCGAACGCCTGCCGTCGCAGACGGATGAGAAAGAGCTGGGCCTGCTGATGGCGGGTATTACCGACACCGATAAAACGCATAGTGTAGAAGAGGTTCAGGAGAACCTTGCCTACTCAAATGACGAGGTCAAATAGATGGAAGTGATGCCGAAATGGGCCGAGGTTGTCCTCGTGCCTTTGATCTCGCTACTGTTGGCAGCAGTTCTGTCGGCGCTGGTGATCCTCGCTATTGGCGAGGATCCTATTGCGGCGGTCAAGCTGATGGTGAATGGCGCGCTCGGCTCCAGCTATGGCTGGGGATACACGCTCTATTACGCCACGAATTTCATGTTCACGGGGCTGGCTGTGTCGGTTGCCTTTCACGCGCGTCTGTTCAACATCGGCGGTGAGGGTCAGGCGGCACTGGGCGGCTTGGGCGTGGCGCTTGCGTGTCTCTATATCCCGTGGCCGCATTGGTCGCTGGCGCTGGTGGGGGCTGCGGTGGCGGCAGGGCTGTTCGGAGCGGCGTGGGCCGCGATCCCTGCGTGGCTACAGGCGAAACGCGGCAGCCACATTGTCATCACCACGATCATGTTCAACTTCATCGCGGCCTCCCTGCTGAATTATGTGCTGGTGAACGTGCTGCGGCCCAAAGGCTCTATGGATCCGGCAAGCGCGCGGTTCAGCGAGACGGTACACCTGCCCACGCTGCACGAGATGCTGGTACCCATCGGCATCAACTTTTCCAAATCGGCCCCCGCAAATGTGTCGCTGCTTGTCGCGGTGGCGGCGTGCATCTTCGTTTGGGTGCTGATCTGGCGCACCCGTCTGGGGTATGAAATCCGCGCCTTCGGTAAATCGGAATCCGCCGCGCGCTATGCGGGGATTGCGCCTGTTAAAATCATCATGATCACCATGATGGTCTCCGGCGCGCTGGCGGGGATGATGGCAATCAACAACGTCATGGGCGAGGCCGAGCGTCTGGTGCTGAACGCGGTTGAGGGCGCGGGCTTCATCGGGATCGCGGTGGCGCTGATGGGCCGCTCGCATCCTTTCGGGGTGTTCATCGCCGCGATCCTCTTCGGTTTTCTCTATCAGGGCGGCGCAGAGCTGGCGCTGTGGACGTCAATCCCGCGCGAGCTGATCGTGGTGATTCAGGCGCTGGTGATCCTGTTCACAGGTGCGTTGGACAACATGGTGCGGATGCCGCTGGAGCGGATGTTCCTTGCCGCGCGAAAGCGCAGGGAGGTCTGAGCAATGGACATGTACCTCACACTGATCCAGCTGCTGGATTCCACCGTGCGCCTTGCGACGCCTTTGCTGTTGGCCTGCCTAGCGGGCCTCTATTCGGAACGGGCGGGCATTTTCGACATCGGGCTGGAAGGCAAGATGCTGGCCGCCGCGTTTTTCTCGGCTGCTGTTGCCGCCATGACCGGGTCTGTCTGGATCGGCCTGATGGCGGGCATCGCCGCGTCCATGGTGCTGAGTGCCATTCACGGCATCGCCTCCATCACCTTTCGCGGCAACCAGCTGATCTCGGGGGTGGCGATTAACTTTCTGGCGGCAGGCATGACCGTTTTGATCGCTCAGGCGTGGTTCAGGCAAGGAGGGCGCACCCCATCCCTGACGGGCAACGCGCGGTTCGAGGCAATCACCCTACCCTTCGCGGACAGCGTGCAAAACGTGCCCATCCTCGGGCCGCTCTACTCGGAACTTCTGTCCGGCCATTCGATCCTTGTGTACGCCGCCTTTGCCGCCGTGCCGCTCACCTGGTGGCTACTGTTTCGCACCCGTTTCGGGCTGCGGCTGCGCGCTGTGGGGGAAAACCCTGCGGCGGTTGATACCGCAGGCGTTTCTGTCGTGGGCCTGCGCTTTGCTGCCGTTGGCATCTGCGGCATTCTGTGCGGGATTGCGGGAGCATATCTCAGCACCGCCTTGCAGGCGGGGTTCGTCAAAGACATGTCCGCAGGGCGCGGTTTCATCGCGCTTGCGGCGCTCATCTTTGCGAAATGGCGGCCTTGGCACGCGCTCTATGCGACCTTGCTGTTCGGCCTTTTCGGCGCGCTGGAAACGAGGCCCGATGTGATCGAATCCCTGATCGGGATGAAGGTGCAGGGACAGTTGCTTTCTGCCCTGCCCTACATCATGACGGTCATCATCCTTGCCGGTTTTGTCGGCAAGGCGATTCCGCCGCGCGCGGGCGGCGAGCCCTATGTGAAGGAAAGATAAGACCACTGCCGAGACCCTGCGCTTTCATGCCGGGAAAAAGACTGCTTCCGTGACCGTTAGCGCCCAAGGACGTGCCATGCAAATCTACCTCCCCATAGCCGAAGTCTCGGTGAACGCGTTTCTCCTGCTGGGTATCGGCGGCATCGTCGGGATATTGTCGGGCATGTTCGGCGTGGGCGGCGGGTTTTTGATGACTCCGATGCTGTTCTTCATCGGCATCCCGCCTGCGGTGGCCGTGGCGACAGGTGCGAACCAGATCGTCGCCTCCTCGATCTCAGGCGTGCTGGCGCATTTCAAACGCAAGACGGTGGACTTGAAGATGGGCATCGTACTGCTGTCAGGCGGTCTTGTCGGTGCGTTCTTCGGGGTCATGCTGTTCAACTATCTCCAGTCGCTGGGTCAGGTCGATCTGCTGGTCAAGTTGTTCTACGTGGTGTTTCTGGGGATCATCGGTGGCCTGATGTTCATCGAGAGCCTGCGCGCCATCCGCAACGTGAGGAAGGGCAAAGCCCCCAAGCGCAAGAAGCACAACTGGGTCCACGGTCTGCCGCTCAAGACCCGCTTTCGCGTGTCGGGACTTTATATCTCGGTCATTCCGCCTGTGATGATCGGCGTGCTGGTGGGGGTGCTGACAGCGATCATGGGTGTCGGTGGCGGATTCATCATGGTACCCGCGATGATCTATTTGCTGGGAATGCCGACCAAGGTTGTGGTGGGCACGTCCTTGTTCCAGATCATCTTTGTGACTGGCTTTACCACCATGCTGCACGCCACCACCAACTATACGGTCGATATCGTACTCGCCCTTTTGCTGCTGATCGGCGGCGTTGTCGGTGCCCAGTTCGGCGCCCGGATCGGCGTCAAAATGAAGGCAGAACAGCTGCGCATCCTGCTCGCGATGCTGGTTCTCGCCGTGGGCGGAAAACTGGCACTTGAGCTGCTGCTTCAGCCGACCGAGCTCTACTCGGTCGCGGTAGGAGGTAACTGATGCGCGGATTATTTGCTGCACTGGCATTCTGTGCCGCCTGCCTGCCGGCCCACGCGGAAGAAATCGTGCTGGGGCTGAGCAGTGATACCGTATCGATCAACACAAACTTCGATGGCTCGGAGATTTTGATCTTCGGCGCGGTCAAACGCAATTCTCCGTTTCCGGTTGAACCGCCGCTAGAGGTGATCGTCACCGTCGCAGGCCCCTCCAAAGCGGAAACCGTGTGGCGCAAGGAAAAGCTTTTCGGCATCTGGCTCAACACCGACGCGGTTGAAATAGACAGCGCGCCAAGCTTTTACGCGGTCTCCAGCAGTGCGCTGCTGGGTGTCGCATTGAGCGATACGGAGGACGTGCGCCACCGCATCTCCATCCCCCGCGCCATCCGCTCGGTCGGGGCGCCGGACGGTATCATGGACAGCAGGTCGTTTACGGACGCGCTTATCCGGATCAAATCCCGCGCCAATCTGTACCAACTGAACGAAGGCACCGTGAGTGTGGACGAGCAAACCTTGTTCCGCACCTCCATCGCGCTGCCTGCGGCCCTGACCGAGGGTGACTACCGGACGCGTATTTTCCTCACCCGTGGCGGCGATGTGGTAACGCAGTACGAAACGAGCATTTACGTCCGCAAGGTCGGTCTGGAGCGGTGGCTGTTCGTACTCAGCCGCGAGCAGGCATTTCTTTATGGTCTGTTATCGCTGGCAATCGCCGTTATGGCCGGATGGTCGGCCTCTGCCATCTTTGGATTGATGCGCCGTTAACCCCGCCCCAGATAGGGCATTTTGGTCGCCATCACGGTCATGAACGGCACGTTCGCGCTCAGCGGCAGCTGCGCCATGTGAAACACAGAAGCTGCGGCATGTGCCACGTCCATGGTCTGCGTGCCCGGATGCGCAGCCTTCAGCCCTGCGACAATCTCGCTTTCGGCATTGCCGATGTCGATCTGGCCTGCGGTGATGTCAAAGGGCCGCCCGTCGAGTGCCAGCGACTTGGTCAGCCCCGTAATCGCGTGTTTGGTGGTCGTGTAGCAGACCGAGTTCTCGCGCGGGGTGTGCGCGGAGATTGAGCCGTTGTTGATGATCCGCCCACCGCGCCCGTTCTTGCGCATGGCACCAAAGGCCAGCCGAGCAGCGATGAACATGCCCCCCAGATTGACCGCAAGCACGCGGTCCCAATCCTCCAGCGCGACCTCGTCGATGGGCGCGGAGGGGCCGAAGATGCCCGCGTTATTAAAGAGCACGTCAAGGTCGCCAAAGCGGGCGAAGGCCTCCGCCATCGCCTGCGCGTCGGTCACGTCGGCGGGCAGAACAACAGCGTTTGCGTGGTCCTGCGCCAAAGCCTCAAGCCGGTCAGCCCGCCGTGCCACCAGCCCGACGCGCCAACCACTTTGTAAAAACACCTTTGCCGTAGCCTCCCCGATGCCCGAGCTGGCCCCTGTTATCAGGATCGATTTCATCCGAATTCCTCCTCTGTTGCGTCCAGCGTTAGCGCAGCTGCCGGAGCTGCGCGCAGATCATCCACCGTAAGTGCGTAGGACGGTTTCGACAGGCGGTTGCGCACCACCCAGATCAAACGGTCCTGTGCGCGGGTGATCGCCACATAGGCCAATCGCTTCCACAGAGGCTGCCCCGCCTCCATCCGGCCCATCCGCGCGGCGGCATAAAGATCAGGCGCAAATACCTGCACCGTCTCCCACTGTGACCCCTGCGCCTTGTGAATCGTCACCGCCGCCCCGTGCAGGAACGTGGCCCCCATTCGGGCAGCAAAGGGAATGAAAGGCTCCTCCTCGTCGGGCTTTTCGATCTTCACGATGCTGGCCGCGCTCACTTGCGGGTCCTCCGCGCCCACCACATGAAGGCGCGAAAACCCCGGCTTGCGCCCAGCGCCCAGATACACCACCTGCGCGCCCTTGATCAGACCGCGCGCTTCCAGATCGAGGCGTTTTTTGCGGTGCTTCAATGGCAGCTCGATCCCGTCACAGATCAGCGGCTCTCCCTCGACCAGCGCGTCTTCGGGCGCGCCGTGGACATTGCGAAAAGCGTTGATCAGGCGGATACGGGTGGCGTTGCGCCAGACCAACACGGGCGAGCGCGCCATCAAGTCCACCTCCACGCGCTGCCCCCAAACGACGCGGGGGTCGCGTTTGGACGCATCCTCGACCATCCGCTCGAACTGCTCGAACCCGATGTCTGGATCGGCCAGCGCATGGGCCAGATCAAGGATCGGGTTGTCCGCCTCCTGCCGGAATATCCGGTTGAGGTTCATCACGCGCTTTTCGGGCAGTTTTTCAAACACCATCGTACCGGACTGGCCCACGGGGGCCAGCTGTGCGGGATCACCGAACAACAGAAGCGTCGGAAAAATTTCCTTCAGATCCTCAAACTGCCGGTCATCCAGCATGGAGGATTCATCGACAAATCCGATGTCCAGCGGCTCTTCTCGCCGTTTCCAGCCGGTGATGAAGTCGCTGCCGCGCAGGCCGGCGGCGGCCAGAGCACCTGGGATGGATTTGTTGTTCTGGTAGAAGGCATAGGCGCGGTCCAGCGCCAGCTCTGTCAGCCCTTCCACATCTACGGGGCGCTCGCCACTGCCCGCCAGCCATTCGGCGATACGTTCGTACTCAGGGTCATAGACGGGGGTATAGAGAATGCGGTGGATCGTCGTCGCAGGCACGCCACGCAACCGCAGCACGCTCGCCGCCTTGTTGGTGGGTGCCAAGATCGCCAGCGTGCGCTTGTCCTTGCGCTTCTTGCTTTCGTAGTCACCCGAGACGATCTCGACGCCCGCCGCTTCCATAGCGCGGTACAGCTCGGCCAGCAGCAGGGTCTTGCCCGACCCCGCCTTGCCCGTCACTGCCATGACCTGCGGTTTGTTGCCCTTGGGCGGCATCAGCAGATCATCCTCCAAACTGATCCCTGCGGATTTCAGCATGGTGCTGACCGCATCATGTGCGGCCGCCTGATCGTCAGAATATATGAGGTCGTTTGTCATGGGCCGACATTAAGCCCATGACCGGACGGGGACCAGTGCCGTTCAGGCGCTGACGGCAAATTCCATAGCAGGTTGAGGGCCTAAGGCGCGTTCAAACCACGCACGACTGCGCGCAGGTAAAATACCTGCGCGGGTGGCAACCCGCTTTTGCGCCTCGGCCTCGAACTCCCACAGACCCACGCTGATCGCCTCACGCCCCTCGCCCATGGTGCCCAGCACCTCGGGAGACGAGCCAACGCGGCTGTAGATCCGCACCATGCGCGCATCGAACACGCCCACAAAATGGCGGATGCCAAAGCCGTTCATCAACTCGCCCCCACCCAGCATCAGCGCTGCAGCAACATTGGGGCCCTGACCGGGCGCCATACAGAACCGTGTACATTCCCAGATCAGCGGGCTGCGGATGGGCGTGGACAGCAGATGGCTGAAGTGGTCGTTCACCATCACCGGCCCCATGGTTGGCAAAAACCGGCTTGATCCGCCATGTCCGCCGTCGGCGGTTTCCCAGATGATATAGAGCGGATTCAGATCATC
>TARA_R110000850_G_scaffold51984_2_pt1 | contig 10304 bp, 8 predicted proteins | sample TARA_R110000850 | Tara Oceans TARA_R110000850 (sample SAMEA4397586) | marine metagenome | biome: Polar Biome; feature: [SRF] surface water layer (ENVO:00010504); material: water (ENVO:00002006), including particulate matter (ENVO:01000060) such as... | depth 5 m | reverse complement strand
TAATTACGGAAAAAGTAACTCGATAACTTTTGCATAACCACTTAACAATGAGCCTTTAGTTGTTAAAAATGGTTCAAAAATCAATAAACGAAACGTAGCACTGGAAGCAGGCAAGAAGAATGCAAGCAGCATTCGGAAGGGGCGAGACTTTGACAATCTAGTCGCAGCAATAGATGCTGCTGCTGCTAAAGCGCAGTCAACAAAAAAAGTGAGAGCAGATAAGGCTGATACACTCGCAGCACAAAACCAGGAGCTGCAAGACATGCTTGACATCTCTCATGCAAAATACCTAGCAGCAATGAATCTACTCCTTGAAAACGGCCTTTACTCTGTTGAGCATAAACCCGCCCAGGTAATCAGCCTCGACGAAAGGGATAACGCTATACGCCCCGCGTTTGACGGTACTAATTCGAAAGTGTATTCCCCTCCCCGAGAATAGCAGCACTCAGAAATAGAATTTTTCGGAAGTTTCACAGTAAGCGCCGCATCAAGATTCTCCCAGTACTTGGCGGAAGTACATTTCTGTGCGGATGCGGTGAAGATAACAACATACCTGCAACCGAGAAATATCCGCTTCTTCTGATATTATCCCAACAGCAACGTCCCATCTAGCCAGCAAAAAAACTCACACACCACCTAAAAACTGCTCGGCCTGCCCATCCAGCTGCTCCTTCACAGACCGCCACTCCGGCATAAACCTATCCAGTAGTGCGTAAAAACGATGGCTGTGGTTGTGTTCTACCAGGTGGCACAGCTCATGAAGCAGCACGTAGTCGATGGCTCGCGTGCTGGCTTTAATCAGGTACGGATTGAGTAGCACCGCACCTTCGGTCGAGCAGCTGCCCCACTGAGTTTGCATTTTGATCATACGCCAATCGGGTACTGTTTGTGTCCATGGCAACGTCTCGACCATCATGTTCAATCGGCGCTGAAACACATCCACCGCTCTGTCGCGGTACCACTGGCGTACTGCCTTTTGTATACGCTCAGAGTTGAGGTCTTTACCTTGCACCCGTAGTTGGCCGCCCATGAGCCTGCAGGTGACCTTCCGCTGGCTTGGATCATCGATTATCTTGAGTCTGTATCTACGCCCCAGATAGAGCATGCTTTCGCCGCTTATCCACGCTCTTGGCTGCACGTAGCGGTTTCGCTCTTCAATGTCATCTAGGTGCTTGACTATCCATCTCGCCCGACGCTGCACCGCTGATTTGATCTCGGGCAGCTTTGCCGATTCGGGCGCATCCACCTGCACCATACCTTTGGGGTGAACATGCACCCGTATCGTGGCTTTTTTATGTTCGGGCAGATAACACAGGTGGTAGCTGAACGTTCGCTCACCATAGCGCGTTTGATACACGCTTGGTTGTTCGTCCTGGGTGGCATCCACAGCGGTCATCACTTTGCTACTCCGTTACGCAGAATCTGAACCACTTCATCTAGGATCGCTTTGGCTTTATTCAAGCCTACCAGTGAGAACAACTGTGGGAGCAAGTGTTTGCGGACATCCTGCTCGATACCAACGGGGTTCAGTGAGTTTTCTGCCACTGCGCGATTAACCACCGTGTCGATCTCAAAGGCTTCTTCGATCAATTGCTCACCTTTGTCTTCTTCCAATACTGTGAAGTCATCACCCAACACTAGCTTAAACGTGCCGTAGTAGGCCTGGGCATGTTTGTTTCCACTAAACGCTTCCAACGGTAGATCAGGCACCTCCCGGTCTTCGACCTTGGCATCCAGGTCGCTGAACAACTTGAACTGCGCCTTGTAGTCGAACATGGACTCGGCTTTTTCGATGGCTTCCTTCAACAGCGCTGAGAACACCTTTTTGGCGTAGGGGTCGTCGCCTAGCTTTTCTTCGATGGTTTTCTTTGTACGCGTCTTGATCTTGTCGGTTTCGTTTTTGGTCTTCTCGTGGCTCCAGTTATCAGGGTTGCTCTCTACGGGGTCGATAAGCACGGGCTCATCGCCGGGGGCAACATGGACACCGGTGACATAACGATCAATAAGGTCTCGAATCTGACCTTCGTAGGCGGAGTAATCGATAGTTTCTTGAGCATCCATCCGCACGGTTTTGCGCAGGTCTGAGAACCACTTTAAATCTGACTTGTATCGGCGGATATCCGCCTCGGTGAACGCTTTATCATCAAAGAAGCTTTGCGTGGAAAGCGCCGTTTTCAAACACATCCCGAAGTTGGTGACGGCCTCATAAAAGTCCTCCCGCAGTGCCTGACGAACATCCACCTCTACACCGTCTTCATCGGCTTCATATTTAGGCATGAAGACCTGGCGATAGGGTTCAGGGTCTAAGCGGTTATCAATATGCCCGAAAAAGCTCAGAAGCCGATCGTGCAGCCTAGGCAGCTTCTTGTATTCGGTGTCAACATTGGCATACAGGCCTTCAATATCCTCGATGGCAAAGCCGCCCTGAGTCTGATCCTCAAAGTTTTGGTAATCCTTAATGGCGGTATCCAGCTCTCTGAGAATACCCCGGTAATCGATCAGGTAACCGAAGGGCTTCTGAGGATGCAGCCGGTTGACGCGAGCGATGGCCTGGATCAGGTTGTGACCTTTTAGCTGCTTGTCGATGTAGAGAACGGCGTTGCGTGGCTCATCAAAGCCTGTCAGTAGCTTATCAACAACGATCAGGATATCCGGTGGGCCATCGGTGCCGAAATCCTCTATCGTGGCTTTCTCGTAGTCCTGTGGGTCGCCCGTAACGTTCTTCTTCCACCACTCCTGCACTAATGGCAGGTTGGTTTCGTCCACATCGGTATGGCCTTCACGGGTATCCGGTGGGGAAATCACGATGGCACTGGTCACCATGCCTGCGCTATCGAGTTCCTGCTTGTAGCGAATCGCGCTGAGTTTACTGTCGGTGGCCAGCTGGCCCTTCAGCTCTAATCCGGCTTTTTTGAAGTTCTCGCTGAAATGCACGCTGATATCAAACGCGTTGAGTTTGATGCGATCCTGCGCGGTATAAATCTGGCCTTGCTTGGCATACTTGCGCTTGAGATCCGCTTTCTGGTCGTCTGACAGTGCGGCGGTCACCTTATCAAACCAGCTATCGACCGCGTTCTGGTTCACATCCAGCTGAGGTTTGCGCTCTTCGTACAGCAGCGGGGTAATGGTGCCGTCCTCCACCGCTCGCTTCATGGTGTAGGCGTGAATGATGGCCCCGAACTTCTCGGCGGTTTCGCTTTTCTCGTTTTTCAGCAGCGGCGTGCCGGTAAAGGCAATAAACGATGCATTGGGCAAGGCTTGGCGCATCCGCTGGTGGTTCTCACCCCCCTGGCTGCGGTGGCCTTCATCCACAATGACGATGATATTTTCCGAGGGGTTATAGCATTCTGGCTGCTTAGCGGCGGAAGCGAATTTGTTGATGATGGTGAACATAATCCGCTCATTGCCTTGACCAATGCGTTTGGCCAGCTCCTTACCGGAACGCGTTTTTGCCAAAGAGTCTCCGCTTTTCTTACCTGAAATGTCACTACCAAAGGCACCACCCGTTAGGAAGGTCTTGGATAGCTGTTTTTCAAGATCCACCCGATCCGTGACGACGATGACCCGGCAATTCTTTAGCGCGTCACTGAGCAGCAGTGCGCGACATAGGTACACCATGGTGAAGGATTTACCGGAGCCGGTGGTATGCCACAGCACGCCGCCCCGGCGCTCGCCACTGGGCTTAAAGCCGGAGATGCGTTCCAACAGTGCCTTGATGCCGAACGCCTGGGGGTATCGAGCCGCAATCTTGCCAACTTTGCGGTCGAAAAGAAGGAATAGCCGGAGAAATTCCAGAAACCGATGCCTATCCAGCAAGCCGACGAGAAGCCGATCTTGTTCGGTCGGCGTGACGTGTTTTGACCATAGTTGTTCAAAGTAAGCCCGAATCTTCGGGGGCTTGCCCTGGAACAGCGAGTCCTTAATAGATGGAGATAAGGGCTGGTTCTTGATGCCCTTAACATAGTGATCATCGAACTCTTCATCTTTCCACGTCGACCAGAACTTGGCCGGGGTGTGGGTCGTACCGTATCTGCCATCGTTACTGCTGATGGCAAGCAGCAACTGGGCGAACGCGTACAGGTAAGGGATTTCATCGTTTTTCTGGTTACGGAGGTTCTGGCTGATGCCTTCCTCCACCATGTTCTTGTTAAGGTTGCCGGAGGCGGCACGCTTGGCCTCTATCACCGCCAAAGGAATACCGTTAACGAATGCCACCACATCGGGCCTGCGGGTTTGAGTACCCTGTGTGGAAAGCACCTCCATCTCTTCGGTAACGTGGAATTCGTTGTTATCCAAGTGCTCCCAATCGATCAAGTGAATCGTCGGCTGGGCTTTCTTGCCTCCCACAAACTCCGTCACGGTAATGCCCAGCGTCAACATGTCGTACACGGACTGGTTGGCGTCCATTAAGCCTTGAGCCATGGAGGGCGTCGTGATCTCTCGGATAACTTGATTAATGGCCTGATCAGACAAAGGATAAGATTCACCCGTATATGTAAACCGGCGCTGGCGTAATACGCGCTCCAAAACCGGCTTCATCACCACATCCCGCTGGCTGCCTCGTAGCGCCTGACACTCGGTGGCAGGTAGAAACGTCCAGCCCAGGTTGATCAGTGTCGTCAGGGCGGGAATGTGGCTGGCATGCTGTTCGTTCCCTTGAGGGGTGGTATTCATGCAGCCTCCATACCGACCAGAGTCTCAGGCCAGATACGCTCGCAGATCATGCGATATAGTTCCTGCCGCGCTTCAATATCCGCTTTTTTGAAGCTGTCGTGCGACTGGAACGGCAGGTTCAACGCCGTTTTCAACTTGAGAAAATTAGGGTTGTTGTCGTAAGCGAGTGGGCAAAGCGACTTCACCAGTAGATTCTCTTTGATGTAATGCGCCTTTTTTTGCTCATAAGGCTGGTCACCGTAAGACTGGTTTGTTCCTCTGGGCAGCAGAACAAGATCCCCTAGCCGGTTACGATAGTTTTGAAACTCGTGTTCTTGTTCAAACTCATCATGATGACGGGCAAACTTGTCAGCCCATATATGCTCCACTTCAAAAGGCTTGCCGCTGGCGGGCTCATAGTAGGTCACAAAGTTGCTGCTCATGCCTGCCTGCTGCTCACACCAAGCCGTCATACGGGCCAGCAAGAATTTTACAAACCGCCTGTTTTGACCGTGCCAGCGGAAATACTCCATGCTGGCAAAGGACTCACCCATATCCTGTAATTTTTGGCTCAGCAGCGATTGAAGGCCGGGCAAGTCCTGGCCTCGAATTTCCTTCACCAGGCTATACATGGTGTAGCGGATCGAACTGGCTGAAAAAGTGCGGAAATTGACCGAACGACGAACCACGAAAGCCTCAATGTAAGCGGCTACGGTATCAATTTTTTGAACAACGGTTTCGTTGCTGTCTTGTGGGTTAAGCGCAGCTAGCATCAGCGGAAAGCTCAGTGTTGGGGCTATTCCCCAGCGGGAGATATAGAACACATGCTCCAACCCCGGCATCAGCGTATATTCTGCGTCTAGAATGCGAATATACGTTTTGTAATAAAAGCGGAATTCGTGCTGAACAAACTGCTCGAAAGAGTTACCGTTACCAGCGTCCAGCCCAATTTTGGAAAGGTTGTCGCGTACCCAGCTGTGAAAACGGGTACCAATTTTCTCGAAGTCCTCGTTCTTGGACCCCGCTTTGCCAGGACGGATACTTTCGGCATAGCGCGCCCGTAGCCACGACTGAAAGAAGCGTTGATCTTCATCCTTGTCATAAGTCTTGAGTTCAAGCATTGCCTGCTTCCAAAAGTCGTTGGCTTGCTTACGCTTCTCTGTGTTGTCGAAACGAGACAACATAAACCCCTTCAGCATTTCTGAAGGCGTCAGGTTTAGGCCACGGTCGTTCATGGTTTCAAAGATGGTGTAAGCGTTTTCATCAGAGTAGGCGATGATTTCCACCATGATGACGTTGTACCGGAGCCAATCAATAAAAAAGGGAAACGCGTCGTTTTTCAGCTCTTCAGGAAACGCCTTTTCAATATCCTGATACCGCTCCGCCATATTGCGGGTAGATCCATCAGCGCTGTCATCCGGTACGTAATCCCCTTGGCTGAAAAGGCCTTCCAAGCACGGGATGCGCTCTTCAACCGTGATATTGAACGACTTACTGCCGCGCAGCTCCGAGAAGATCATTGGCTCGATCTTTTCTTCAAACGGCAGTTCTTTCTGAAGGTTGTTCAAATAGATCAAAAACAGCGTCAGTGAGGTTAAGCGCTGCTGACCGTCGATAATGCTGCGTTTGCCATCCTTGCTGCTGACCACAAAGGGGCCAAGATAGTAGTTATTATACTGCTCCCCCTGTTCACGCTTATCACCAGGGGTGTATTCGCTAAGAAAGGCCGAGGTTAAGTCCGTCACCAGCACTTCAATATGCTTTTCGCCCCAGCTGTATTCACGTTGGAAGTAGTCGACGGTGTATTTCTGCTCATTTAATACATCGAACAAGTTGCGATGGCGGGCTTCAATTTTGTTTTCTAGCTTGCTCATGCGGCCTCCCTGTCCACGTTAACTCGACGTTTGCCGGTGAGGAGCTGCTGCATCAAGGCACGTTTTTCGCTTCTCAACTGCTCAAGTCTGGCTTTCTGAGCGTCTATTTCGCTATCAGCGATACAAAGCACATTAGCGATCGCCTTTTGTTCGCTGATATCAGGTTTGTGAATCGTCAGGGAGAAGAAATCTGAAGGTTTTACGTTCAGAAGCCCATGAGCCCGGCCGCCTTCATGTGCCACTTGCATCAAACCAGGATTAAGCAGTCCTGATTCAAAATATTGCTCATAGAAGTCGCTATCTGCCGCATGTCCATCTGTAAGCTCGAAGCAGATATAAAGCGTCGTAACCACTCCATCGTCGTAGCGATTTAAGCGTTTAATAGCCCCCATCGGGTAGCCATTCGAGTAACTCTTGTTATATGCAAACTGACCCTTTTCGAGTAAGAAGTAATTATCAAGTGTTTCAGAGGCTATGCTTTTCTTGAAAAACTCCTGCTGACGGATCAGGCCCTGTTGACCAGAAATAGTTACTACGTTCGTACTCTGGCCTTCATTTCGGCTCGTTACACGGCTGAATATCGAACCGAGCCTGACTTTTTCCCACTCTTCCTCAAACCCCGGCAATCTCTTCTTCCCGGTCAGCAACTGCTGCATCAATCCTTTTTTCCGCTTCTGGCTGTTCTCAAGCAGGCGCTCAGTGGCGGTGATGGCCTGATCCCAGGTTGAGAGGATCTGGGAGATATTTTTTTGTTCGGGGAGGGGGGGGAGAAGAACCGTAAATTCTTTAACATCATTGGGACTTATATGTGGCACAGCTGTGGCCGTTTGAACAGATTTGACGTACTGCTCAAATCGATGCCCAGAAAAGTATTGCCTGAGTAGTGTTTGTTCCAGAGAGTCTTTTGCTCGCACCCTTGCGACCCGCTGAACCAGCAAACAAGGCAAGTCTCCTGTTTTTACCTCAGCTACCTTGAGGCCGCTCGATATCCAAGTACGATCAAGCGCAATAACGAAGTCCCCTTCCTGAAGCTGGTATCTTTCAAGGCCGTCTAGTTCGCTTTTTGGCCATGATTTTGCATCTCGCCAACGCAGACTTCCCGGTTCGATGTTATCGCCACGTAACAACCGAATGCCATCGTCTTCACTAGAATAACGGCTGCTTTTGAATGCAAACCCTGTTAAACAGTCGAGGTGTTTCTCAAATGTTGTGTAGATCCAACCCTCAGGCACCATAACCCAGCTCCTTCAGATAACCTTCCATCTGCCCATTAAGCTTCGCAATCTCAGCCTCGATGTCTTTTCGTTCCGCTTGCACGGCCATCAGGTCGATTTCCTCCTCTTCCTCGAAGGTATCCACGTAGCGGGGGATGTTGAGGTTGTAGTCGTTCTCCCGGATTTCCTCCAGACTGGCAACATAGGAATACTTGTCCCGGGTATCACGCTGTTTGTAGGTGTCGACTACCTTGGTGATGTTGTCATCAGAGAGTTGATTTTGATTCTTACCGGCCTTGAACTCACTGCTGGCATCGATGAACAGCACCTTGTTATCGGTTTTGTCCTTTCGGAACACCAGAATCGCCGCCGGAATACCGGTGCCATAGAACAGTTTTTCCGGCAGGCCGATCACTGCATCCAGTAGGTTCTCTTCGATCAGCTTCTGCCGAATTCTGCCCTCGCTAGAGCCACGGAAAAGAACGCCGTGGGGCACAACTACCGCCATGCGCCCCGTCTTCGGCTTCATAGTCTCGATCATATGCAGGATGAAGGCGTAATCACCCTTGGTCTTGGGCGGCAAGCCACGGCGGAATCGGGCATAGGGGTCACTTTCGGCGCCCTCAACTCCCCACTTCTCCAACGAGAACGGCGGGTTGGCCACCACTATATCGAAGTGCTTCAGGCCGCCGTTTTTATCCAGCAGCTTGGGATTGCGGATGGTGTCGCCCCATTCCAGCTTGTGGTTGTCGATGCCGTGCAGAAACATGTTCATCTTTGCCAAGGCCCAGGTGCTGCCGATGGCTTCCTGACCAAACAGCGCGAAGTTCTTGGAGCCATCGGCACCTTTACGGATCTGGTTCGCACATTTCAGCAACAGTGACGCAGAACCACAGGCTGGATCGCAAATCTCATCGCCTTCCTGCGGCCCAACAATTTCAGCCATCAGCTCGGAGACTTCCGGCGGGGTATAGAACTCACCGGCTTTCTTGCCGGACGTAGCAGCGAAGTTTTTGATCAGGTATTCGTAGGCATTGCCGATCACATCCAGCTTACCAATACGGCTTGGGCTCAGATTAAGCTCCGGGCGGGCAAAGTCTTCCAGGATGTGGCGCAGAAGCTCATTCTTCTGCTTTTCATCACCCAACTTGTTGGAGTTGAAGCTGATGTCTTGGAACACATCGGCCAGCTTAACGATGTTGGCTTCTTCAATGGCGTGCAGGGCCTTATCGATTCGCTCACCGTTGCCCGGTTCATGCCGCTGTTCATACAGAGCGTAGAAACCGGAGTCCTTAGGCAGCACGAAGCGCTCATTCTTCATCAGCTCTTCGATTAGCTCCGGAGTATCACCGTATTCGGCAACGTAGTTGTTGTAGTGATCCTTATACACGTCCGACAGGTACTTCACGAACAGCATGGTCAGCACGTAATCCTTATAGATGCTGGGATCTACCGTGCCCCGGAAGGTGTCGCAGGCATTCCAGACCGCCTTATTGATCTGCTCCTGCTTCACGGAATCGTTATTCATGTCAGTTTCCTATCGTCGTATCTGGACGGAGTAGTTGGTGGCCAACCGCATCAATCATACGTTGGCGATTTTCAATTAGCTGGTTCAGTTGTTGTTTTTCACGTCTAGCCGCTGTGATCAGTTCAACCATGACTTTCTGCTGCTTTAGGGATGGCATCACAATAGGGAGATTCTCTAGCTCGGATTTAGTGATGCTGGGGACTGCTGACCCCTGAGAGCGCTCAGCGAAATAGCGCTGAGCATCAAAGTGGTTAATCTGCCAAGCTAAAAATTCAGGAATTAGGTTACAGGCACCTGGGGTCAGCCGGATAAGATAAAAATTCGGTGTGCAGACAGTATTATTAGGTAACTCCCGAACCACTGCCGCATCATTCCGCGTACCCTTCGCCATAAACAAGATATCGCCAGAACAGAGGTATTCCGGGCGTTTTCGCCCCGTTAAGCTCACCCGATCCAGAGTGTGGCCTTGTGTGTCATCCAGCGGCTCACCCGCCACAAGATGGCGATACTGCACAACAAAGGCATCTCCATTATCGTTCAGCTCTAGCTTTCCACGAAAAGGGTAGCCAGGCTGGATGGTGGCAATACTTTGAAGTAAACACCTTCTTTTGGGTTGATAATTCATGTGTAGTGCCAATGTGGCGATTAGGAGGATGCGAGTATAATAATAAATTGCATCATTTGGCAAGATGCAATTTACGAGGTAGTGGTTATAGCGACTTAGGAGGACATGATGTCTGACCAAGAACAAAAGCTAGTGGGGCACCCTCAGAATAAGCCTCTGACAAAACTTAAAGGTTCAGTGCAACACTACGACCATCCGTTTGAACCCGTTAGTGCCGAGGACTGGGAGGCGGTGCTATTTGAAGGGCTAACGCCGGACACTGCCCACGCTGATGAGCTCGCGACGCCGTTCTTAAAAGAACTCGGGTAAGACTAAAATGATTTTGGCCACCCCGACGTCACCCCCTGATTGAATAGCGCTACACTTTAGAGTCCGATCCTATGCGTCAGGAGATTGGACATTAAGAAGCT
>TARA_R110000850_G_scaffold1714_8_pt1 | contig 10360 bp, 8 predicted proteins | sample TARA_R110000850 | Tara Oceans TARA_R110000850 (sample SAMEA4397586) | marine metagenome | biome: Polar Biome; feature: [SRF] surface water layer (ENVO:00010504); material: water (ENVO:00002006), including particulate matter (ENVO:01000060) such as... | depth 5 m | reverse complement strand
GTTTGAAACGGGTCTTCAGATATTTCAAGTTCATTGAAGTCATCATGTTGTTGTTGAACAAGCTTCGCCATTTTAGTACAAGTACCTTTTGTTAGCTTAACAAATCCTCTAATTAAAAACATATAGTCAAACTCTAAATCTGACAATTTTACTTCGTATGTATTTCCCCCACTGAGCTGAACAGGAACCACTCCAGGTTGGAGTGTCGTGGGAGATTTGATTACTAGATTTCTCAAGTCATCAGTTCTTTTTTGTATCTCTTCAAACCCTAATTTCTTTGAGTTATTAAGACCATATCTTTGCTTGATGAATATTTCTTGAGCTTCATTAAGAATCCAATCCAATTCGGCTGGGATAAAATTATCAGAATCCAAAGAGTCAACTTTGTCAATCTTAAACTTTAAATCATAATGCATTTCTTGTGTAGTCATAATTTATCCTGTTCAGTTATTTGTTATAAAAGGCTAGTTAACTTCGCTTTTAATTGTGCTTCTAATTCTTCTTGTAACTCCTGTTTTTCAGGATTCATTAAAAAGTTAATAGTTTGTTCTTTAGTATGTCCTAAAACAATATCTTTAGATAACCATTTGTAAGCCCCTGCTTTTTCGGCAACAACCCAATTATTTAACAAGTCTTGTAAAAATACTAAGGCTTCAATTTTTTCTCTTCCATCTGGCGTTTCCATTAAAGTTAACGTCTTATTGAAATTCTCTAAAAATGTACCACCACTCTTGTAGCGTTCATTTGCTTCTACAGCTTTAGATAAAAAATTATATAATTGAATATCCGTTAAATCTCCTTTAGATACCTTAGGTAATAGGATTTTAACAAATTTCCTTTGTGAAACTGTGTCAGCTAAATCTCCGTAAGTTAAAGCACCCTTGGCCTTATCGGTCAATTGTCTTTTCTTAAATTTAACTTCTTCATCTTCTTGCTCTAACCCAATATAGTGAATTGCATCAGGCCAAACACCTTGATTTAATTCTTTCCTTGAATTTGCAAATTTCTTAGACGTTATCATTACATAATAAGCTAAGTCGTCATTGATTTTACCTCGATCAAAAATAGTTAATCCATCATTACATGTGATTTTAAATGTCTGATAAAAAGACGGCTCTGCTCCTACTTTTGAATTCCTAGTATGAGGTTTATCCGTCAAATAATCTTTTTCAAATCCATATTCTAATTCTTTAATATACTGCAATTTTAACTGCTCTCTTCCCACTACATCAGATTTTTTAAATGATGAGTGAGCACTAGCTGGTAGTTCTACACTAAAAGGGTTGTCTACAATAACATTAAGGCCTGTTGCCAGTCTTCCTGTCTTAGCAGATAATCCTACTTTAAATTTATTAGCTACTCCTCTTGAAATCTTAGTTTGATTCAATTTTACGTTCTTGTTGTTAGAAACCTCACTTACCTTAGTGGCAGTGGGTCTCGCAACAGTGTATACATATATCTTTCCTTTATTCATAAATTTTTTTTAATAATGTTCCTGTTCAGAATTTATTTAGTTATTAATTAATATTCTGGATCGAAAATAAATTCACCACCTCTGGTAACATCTTTAATCCAAATACCAGCAGTTCCCTCAGTGATGAACTCAACGCCAGCTTTTTTACTTCTTAAAGATCCACCTTTAATTGGTGCTCCTTTATAATCAATTGTCCCTTCTAAGTAACCCCATCTACGAGTGTCCTTAACCTTTAACATCTGGATGTTAGACTCATTGTCTGCACTACCAAAATCAAGGAAAGTCATTCTCCAAGAATCTACAGGTTTGTTAGGATGTAAAGGATGTGTTCTTTTACAAAAGTGTACATCATCATTTAAAGGATTAAGCATTAAATCTACTTCAATACCATTTAAACCTTGGTAATGTGTAAATTGTGCTCCATAAGATAAATGTCTTACTGGTCCTTTACCTACTCTCTGGATATAATTACTATCTACAGTTAAGAATGAATTAGCAGATGCTGCTAAAAGGTTATGAAATGCAATTGCACCCATAGAACCTGTCATTGCTGTAATTTTTCTATCCCCTTGAGAAACTCTAGAAAAGAAAATACCATCTAAGTAATCTTCTAATTCTGATTCAGTTAAGGCACCATTATAAAAGAATGTGTGACCATCTCTTAATTGTTGTCTTACCCCTGGACCAGTTCTTTTGAAATAACCAGTTCTGTCATCAACAGAAGTAGTCTTTTCACCTTTCCACATTTGCATTTCGATATCAGTATAAAGTCTATTTTCTAACTTCATCTGTGCAACGTGCATAAACTTCTCTTTATACTCAACTTTACCCGCTTTATTTCTAAAAGGGATTGGCATACCGATCATTCTATTATCTTCTCTTACAAGTCTATCAGTTACTGTGAACTCATTTGCGAAGGCACCTATTTGACATTCTAACTCAAAGCTAGATCCAAATTGCATAGTACCAAAGAACTCATTAAATTCATTACCTACAGAAGTCCACGCTTTAGTGAATTCCATACCTGGAGATAAATACTCCGCTGGTAAAAATTTAGAGAAAGAATCTGTTTGTAACTTTACTGTGTAGATGTATCCTGTACCGTCTTGAATTGGTCCGTCAACAATTTCTAACTTGTAGTCATCATGTTCTGGTTCAATTACATCTGGATAAGAATACCAACCTTCGTCAATCTTAATTCTAAAAGGTGTTTTATTAATTCCTGGTGTAGAACCAGTTACGTCTAAACCATCAAGAACTTCTACAGATCTTGTTGCTTTTTCCTGTGCTCCTACTAATTTCCATCTATATACATCAGTGTCAATTTCCATTGAACCACCTTTTTTTGCCATAGTCATACCTAATAAAGGTTTACCATTAAACATATCTGTAGATGAAAATACTTGTCCCATAATTCTGTCGAATACATGAGGTTTTCCTGCATCGTATGCAGCTGCTATCATATCAGAATCAAAAAACTTACCACCGAAGGCATCATATTTTTTCGTCTGAATTTGTGCGATTGTATTAAATTGCATTTGTTATAATTTTTTAAATTATTAATTAAAGTACAGAGTCCCAATCAAATTTAGGTTCCTCTGTTTGTTGTCTTCCGTTTACTCTTCCCTTACCATGAGTATTAGTGATACTATCAATTGCTTTCTTATAGCTCTTAGTGACTTTCGTTTCAGCAGTTTTTGCAATGTTTGCAAAATTAAAACTAAATTGACCAGAAGTATTATCTCTATTCATCCTATTAAGGATATCAGATAAAGCTAAAGTTAGCTTCGGGTCTTTTAACACTATTTCATTAAGTCTATAATCAAACTCTGTCATGGTTTCTCCAGACGTCATTGTTACAGGTCTGTATAACGATTGTAAAGCTTTCTCTTTTTCTTGCTTAGGTATTTTGTAATTACCAAAATCTGTAGCAGTCTGTAAAGTAGTTTTTAAATCATTAAACCTTGCGATTTCAGCTTCTTCCTTCTGGGCGCTCTGCTGTTTGTCGTTATTTATTTTATCTGCAGCTTGATTTTTAACATCTTCTTTGATGTAGTCCAAAGCTTCAGTAGCATCTTCTTCCAGTTTAAGGGAATCTTCTGCTCGCTCAATATAATCGTTAGCTTTAGCTTCCGAAAAGCCTTTCGACTTATAAAACATCTGCATAACTCTTTTTTGAGAAGCAACCTCGTCAATATTAATATCTTTTAACGCACTCATTGCATCTGAGGCTTTTAAAGATTCAATGTTTTGAATATTATTGTTTACTATGTTTTTAAACAAGTCTCTAACATTACCATATCCTTCAATTTCTTGGTCTGGTAATCTATTAAATACTTTTTGTAAACTTAAATTTTCTCGGTTATTCTCACTATCTTGTAAAGCTTGTTCCATTGATGATAATTTATAATCATCTGGTAGTACTAGGTAACCTAGTTCTTTTAGTGCTTCAAACTTTTCAATTTCACTCTCCATATCTGGATCAACCTCAGGATCTAGGTCTTCGTCTATTGCGTCTTCTGGCTCTGGATCTGGGGTAATATTTTTATCTATCGAAGGTGTCGGAGGAGTTCCATCCTCTTGTTCAAGTTCTTCTGGTGTTATAATTACATTTTCACCTGGGTTATCATCGGATGAAGTATCTGTAGACGTTGTCGGGTCTATTTCAAATAATTCATCATCGTCAAATTGTTCTAAGTTGTCGTTCATTGGTTGTAAATTTACGTTGTTTTTATCTAATTACAAAACAGGTTTTACAGTTTGTATAAAACCCATATAGCTATTTAGCAGGTTTATTTTTTGCTGCTTGTGCCTTTTTTATCTCTATCTTTTCTTTAGATGCTATCTCTTTTTCTTTTATCTTAACATCTTGATTTTTTCCTTCCTTATCTTGTGCCATCTGCTTTTCCTTTAAAGCTTGTTCTGCCATTTTAAATTCGGCTTCTTTTCCAAACTTGAACACTTCAAATGCATCTGGTACTCCATCATTGTCTAAATCATTTTCTGCATTCTTAGCCATACCACCTATTAAGGCTGCTTCTCTTGCAATTTCCTGTTTCCAACCATACTCTTTGTCAATCATATCACTTTCATGTTGTTGGACATCTTCTCTACTGTCAATTTCTAATTTAAGAGTCTTCTCAGCTTGTTGTGCCTGCATCTCTTGCATGTTTTGCTCAGTCTTGGCTTTAAGAGATTCATACTCTTTCATTTGACGTTCCCATGATTCTGCCGAAGTACTTCTATACAAGGACATTACATCTGAAGCTGGTACTCCATTTTGTAACATTTCTAAAGATAATCCTGTCATCTTTGTTAAAGCATCATGATCTTTAAAGTCATCTGTGATAAATATACCCATTTCAGCGTTTAAGAAAGTTTCAGAGTTAGTCTTAATAACTCCTCTAGTCATATCATCTAATACAAATGGCAACTTAATTTCATCATCTCTGTATAACATTAAAATTGTCTCTAAAAAGCCTGTTAAGACTTCTTTCCATAATAAATTATGAGCTAAGAACAGTGTCTCTGTTATATGTGAAGATTGAATAATAGCTGATTGATTACCTGATACCGACTCATACTGAGAGGTTTGGCCTTCTCTCTGTCTAGTTACGCCAGCAGCTTCTCCTATCTGCTCATCCAAGGAGTTTAAGATGTTTATATAATTAGTGACATGTTGCACTGTCCCTCTTTGAGTTTCAAATGAAGGGCCTTTTTGTCCTGCTGATAATCCTGCATCATTATTCTGATTAGGGTCATAAAAATTAATACCTAGTTTATTATAATACATGTACTGCTCTGTAGACAACTTTTTAGGTATCATTGTCATATCAATATTAATTAATGGTGGTTTATCTGCTGCTAAGATTTCTGTCATCTTATGCATTACCACTAACCATAAATAATAAAAAGGTCTCATTCTACCCATAGTAGATACACCTTTAGCATTCATAGCATTATAATTTAAACCGTAGTAACCTAATCTTACCTTATAAGGGTTTTCTACTGACCTGTATTGAAAACTTTTTGGTCTGATATTTACATAGATATCTTCATCTATCTTAGTGCCTTCCCATACTTCAGGAATCCAACCCCATTCGATTTCACAAGGAGTACCATCAATAGCTTCAAATACGTATTTAGTTTTACTAGTCCCGTTAGCATCTTTATATTTAACTTTAGTAGCTCCTTCTGGTATTTTGAATGTTTCATCCACCATTGTTAATTGTTCCTCTCCTTCTTCATAATAAGTTTTAAAACCTATTTTTCTTTGGGATTTCCATTCAACATGTACTACATCAACATCTCCATCTCCTGATCCACCATAGGAGCCAGGTAAACTATCTCCATCTTTATCAAATACGAAATCTTCAGATTTGTTTAATCCTTTATTATTGTACTCTTTTCCAATTAAATCATTTCTAATTCCTAACCCTCCTTCAAAACTATTCTCTACATCTAATCTAGATTTCTCTGCGTCAGTTAAGTCTTCATAGTAACGATCTAAGATATCAGCTACAGTCATCTTAGTCCTGTAACCTGCATACACACCATCTTGTACATACTCTACTTCTGGAGATTTATGTCCAAAAGCCTTTACTGGATTTAGTACTTCGATGTAAGGTTGTCCACCTATTACACCTACCCAGACGCGTTCTTGTCCTGCAATTAATGCATGTTTAAATGCTGTATTTTTTTTCTTTTTTAAGTCTAAACTCTTTGAGTAATACTGTAATAATTGATCAGCAGCTATTTCTGAACCTGCCCTCCAATTTGTTTTCATGTAAGACTCAATCTTCTCTGGTGGCATTACCCCGTCCATCTGTGCCTGAGCCATCTCTTCAAGTTCTTCAGGTTTTAATTTCTTCCCTTCAGCTTGTGCTGTTATTTGAGCTAGCATTTTTTCTTTCTCGCTCTCAAACTCTGCTTGGACATATGCTTTTAACAATGATGATTTCTTTCTGTCATACTCATCTACTACCTCAGAGTTGACCATAGCGGACTTGTAGTTATACGGACGTTTCCATTCCTCCCCTAATAAGACATTGATCTTATTATAAGTTTTATTATACGGTTGGATAATATCTTTATAATCTTCTCCTTCTATTCCGAATGGGTTACATACCTTATCAAAATTTTCTTGGTCAATTTCATTATTGTACTCTCTATAATTTAATAACATTTCTCTAATCTCTAGTTCTGAATAAGTAGATGCACTATCAATTGCATCTATATTATCTTTTCCCCATTGAAAGTTATCCTTTTTCTTTTTACTATAAGACAGTCTTTGCTGCTTCATACCTCTTCTTACTTCCATTCTAACCTATTTTGTTTTAATATTCCTTTATTTAAGAAATCCAATATATCATCGGATTTATCTTCTTCATTTACTTTCTTCGTATGTTGATTATAAGTTTCTTCTATTCCTATAATACAACCTGCTACTCCCATTACTGCATCAAAATTATCCTCATAATTAAAACTAATCATTTCTTCTACTAGTCTTAAATCATAAATATAATCTAAATTCCTTACAGGGATTCCATTGTTTGTACCTCTCTCTTCTAGAAGCCAATCTCTAAGATATGTAATAGCCTCCGTCTTAATAACTCTATTAGACATAGGGTATCCATACACCACAGATGTACTTCTAACACCTCCACTTCTTTTTTTACTAAGAACTGTAGTAGGTTGTACAGCTAATAGGTTTAATTTCTTCTTTTTTTCAAAGAACTCCTTAACGTTTCCTACTGCATTCTCAAAGTAAACCATTCTATTATGGTTACCGTAGAACATCGCTAACTTCTCAATAAGTTCATTTGTGATATTTCTACCTCCTTCAGGTCTACCTATAAATGAGGCTACTAATTCATTTCCTCCGTATTTAGTAAAATACTTAGGTGTCTTCATTACATATACCGATGTTAAAGATAGCCCATCTTCATCTGTCTTAACTGGATCATGTCCAATAATATACATCCCTTTAGGTACGTTACCTTCTTCATCCTCTATAGGAAATTCATAAATTGTTAAACAACCTTCAGTGTCATCTTTTGCATTAGACGGAAAAGACTGTATAGGAGTCCTTCCTTTCGTGTCTGGTATAAATTGAACCCCCCTCGTTTCATTAGTGTTAAATACTAAATCTCCTACTGTATATTTTAAATGTAAGTCAGGGTAAGATAATAGTTTATTCCTGTGCATCTCTAGTTCAGCCACAGGTAATACGTTTCCCTTTTTTGTTAAGAACATCTCTGAAGGAAGTAAAGGCCAGTACATCTTTTCACCTTGTAATAAAGATGGAGCCATACTTTTTCTTTTTTCTAAAAGATACTCTATACAGCTTTCAACATCTGTATTTCCATTGTCGTCTTTAAAGTCATTAATAGCGTAATAAGCTGGGATGAATAACCCTAGTCTTCCTACCCCTTGCCAGTAATTAGGCATAGAGTAAATCCTATATGTATCAGGCTTTGTCATCAACTGTCTAGATTGTTGAATTTTCCCAACGTTACCAGATGTTCCTAAGTACACTCCTACACCAAACTTCTTACCACCAATGGCTAATGAATTCTTATTTGCTAAGTAAACATCTTCAGTATTTGAACAAAGGCCTACCTCTTCATTGTAAATCCTAACTGGTCTAATACCTACACCTGCTTCTGGATTTTCTACAGTAAATACACCGTGAATAATTTTAGACTTAGTTCCTTCCCAGTCTCCATTAGCACTTCTATACCTATGCTCTAATTCTTTATTACCAATATTCCAAGAACCTGATAAATTATTAAAAAATGGAGAAGGTAATCTGTCTTCCCCTTTCCCGTAACTTCCAGGAAGGGCATCCATACAGTACCTAGCTTTATCCAAGAACTCTTGTGCCTTATCCTTCTGAGCAGCTCCAACAAATATTTCGATTTTATTCTTATTAATATTTTTAATATCTTCCCAATATTTAATACCTTTAGTGATAAATTCATGTAATAAATCCCCTACCGACATAGTATAGGATTTTCCTAATCCCCTAGACCCTAGTAAAAAGAAATCATATGTTTCATTCTCATACAAAGCCAAGCCTAGTGGTTTAGTTTTAGGTATTCTTAAGTAGTCCCAAGGATTCATATATTCCTTAAGTTCTCCTGCTTTGTTATAAATAGACAAAGGTAATTTTTTTAATTGCACCTCTAGTAACCTAGAAGATACTCTCCCTTCTTTTTTATCTTTTAACCAGATAGCGTACTTCTCATTACAAGTATATTTATCATCACCCATGAAACCAGAAAAACCCATACAAGCGTATAGGTAGGTAAATATGATCCACTCAATGTCTCTCAATTTTGGTCTGATTGGTATCCTAGTCTTATTCTTTTCGTCTAAATCAATAATAAGACCAATATTTATATACCAATATAATTTAGGCATCATCCATATCCATTGTCCATCATCGTTTATCCAAAGTCCTTCTATTGATCTTTTTAATTGGGTGTTAAGCCAATACTCACCAAACTCAGGAGTGTCAGGATGTAATATAGGGTGCTCTTGGAATAGGAAGTTTTTAACATTGTTAATTTTCCACCCTAGTAGGTCTATTGGTTTATATGTAAATGTGCTCGGTTTACTAGTCATTTATCTGTAATTGTTTTTAGTAATTGTAAACCCAAATATTTTATAAGTTGTAGTTGACGATTCAAGTATAACTTCTTTTGGATCAATTACTGGGATACTTTCTTTATATTCTTCTTTACTTACTTTTGTTACTTCACCATCATCTATAATATAGTAATTTGATGTAAATAAACTTTTTAACCATTTAATCATTGCTTATATTTAACATTTTTAATAATTTCTTTAGTTCTGATTTGTTTTTTATAGTTAACCCTGTAACTTCTATATCTTTCATTATATACTTTCTATTGAGGACTTCTTAGCTTTCCCTGCTAACCCTTCTTCTTCTTGTTCTTTAATCATATCAGCTTCTGCTCTAGTTAACGTAATTAATATTTTTTCAGTATTAGCTGATAACTTATCTATAAAGTCTGCGGTATCAAAAGAGTATTTAAGACTCATAATAAAATCTTCTCTTTCTTCCCATTTAACCCATACGTATGCATAACGCCTTTGTTTCTTAGAGAGTAGTTGATTAAGATAACCTGCACTTAAATTTTCGTGTTTACTAAAATCAAAAGTTTTACCTTCTAAATAATTATCTATAATTTGGGCTTTACGAATCTCCTGTTTCATTCTGTAGAGTTTATTATGTGGAGTGGGGTCGTTTAACATAAAGATAGCCCACATTACCTGTGAGCTTTTCTTTTTGCCTCTGGACTTGTCCTCAGCTTTAAATTCGGCAAAAGGAGAGATTACCCCTACTTGCGGATTTTGTTTCCAAAAACATTCGTCTACATTAAAACTTCGTAACATGTGTGCCATTATCCTATACTATTTAAATATTCATCATTAGTTAAAGCTCCGTCTGTGGTAGCAATAACACATTCTGTTGTAATTAACATACTTGCAATAGATGCAGCGTTTTCTAATGCTACCCTAGTTACTTTAGTAGGATCAATAACACCTGCTTCTTTTAGGTTTTCATAGACACCTGTTCTAGCATTGTATCCAAAATCTCCTACACCTTCTAGTACTTTGTTAATAATAACTGAACTTTCTTGACCTGCATTCTCTACTATAGCCCTTAAAGGAGCTTCTAGTGCCTTACGAACAACTTGTACACCCAGTGATTGATCTGTATTCTCTACTTCTACGTTATGTAAACTAGCGATTGCGCGTACCAGTGCTACTCCCCCACCTGCAACTGTACCCTCTTCAATAGCTGCTCTTGTAGCAGATAAAGCATCGTCTACTCGATCTCTCTTTTCTTTCATC
>TARA_R110000850_G_scaffold18604_8_pt1 | contig 10378 bp, 9 predicted proteins | sample TARA_R110000850 | Tara Oceans TARA_R110000850 (sample SAMEA4397586) | marine metagenome | biome: Polar Biome; feature: [SRF] surface water layer (ENVO:00010504); material: water (ENVO:00002006), including particulate matter (ENVO:01000060) such as... | depth 5 m | reverse complement strand
CCATAAAACGCAGCTGCTCGAGCATAAACTCAAACACCCCTGAGGCGCGCAACAAGCCCAGTGCAAACAACATGGCCACTAAGTAGGGGATAATACCAATGGCGATGCCAAAGCCCTCTTTAGCACCATCGATAAACGCATCGTACATGCGTACACGCCGCTTAAAGCCGTATAAAAACAGCGCGGTAATTAACAGCAATAACGTTAAATTACCTACCAGTGCCGAGCGCTTGCCTATCTCGCCGTTATCCACACTGGCCGCCAGTAAACCACCAACTATCACCGCCGCCCCGACAAAATAAGCCAGTACCACCGGCGACCATAGTTTGAGTTTTTGCAACCAGGCAACCGTTAACAAACCCACCAGCGTCGAGCAGCTGGTGGCCAGCAAGATGGGCAAAAACACATCGGTGGGGCTCGCCGCACCCAGCTGCGCGCGATAGACAAAAACGGTAGTGGGAATTAACGTGACCGAAGAGGTGTTAAGCACCAAAAATAAAATTTGCGCGTTACTTAAGACACTGGGGGTTTTGTTGTGCACCTGCAAATCACGCATCGCCTGAATGCCCGCCGGGGTGGCGGCGTTATCCAGGCCCAACATATTAGCCGCCATATTCATGCTGATGCTGCTAACGGCTTTATCGCCGCGGGGGACATCGGGCATTAGCCGGCTAAATAACGGCGCCAACCCCCGTGCCAATTTGGCGCTTAACCCGCTGACATTGGCGATTTGCATTAACCCGAGCCAAAAACACATAACCCCTATCAGGCCAAGACAAATGGTTGTGGCAAGTTCGGCCATCTCAAACAGCGAGGCCACCAGTGCATCGGCAACCTCATGGTGCCCCAACACGCTAGCCGATATCCCCCAAAGCAGAGAGATGACGATCAGACTGGCCCAGATACGATTGAGCAATGCTTAACCTATTTCGTTATGTGTGCGTTTGAACGTTCACACTATAAGGCAAGGGCCACACAAGCACTAGCGGGCCATGGGTTTTACGAAATAAGCTTGAGAGGACGCACCTCACACCCGGCGTGGCCGGGTGTGAGGGCAACGGTTACTCGGCAGTAACCGATAAAATGTAGGCGGCAATTTTATCTCGGGTCGCCTGATCCAGGAAGCTGTGAGCCGGCATTACATGGTCGCCCCACTTACCGCGGCTACCCTGAGCAATGGTATTGGCGATGTAGGCTTTCGGATCTTCCAGCGTGCTGTACTTTTGCTTAACCTGTAAAAAGCTCGGCCCCACCGAGGCGGCGTTTTCTTTGTGGCAGGCAATACAGCTGGTGCTTTCGGTCAGATCTTTACCCTGGGCAATTTCCAGCTGTACCTCGTGGCCCACGCCGCCGGCCACCTCGCCAGAGGCGTCACTGTCGGCGATCACCGGATCGACCAACTCGGCATCCGGGTCGTAGCTAATAAAACTCAGCTTTGCGTCTTTGCCGCCAGCCCACCACTGGGTGCCATACTCTAACACCCACAGGCGACCGTCTTTGGTAAAGCGCATATCCAAGGGGCCGGCAAACTTAACCGTAGGCGCAAAACCATCAATTTTTACGACGTTATCGTCATCGTCCAGCGTAACGACTTTAATCCAGCTGCGCATAAAATCGCCGATAAACAATTTGTTTTGGTAATAACGCGGGTACGCCAACTCATCGTCATCTCCTTTGGGGTAGATACCGGCGACCAGCGCGTTGCGCCCACCCTGACCCAACTCGGGGAAACGTTCAGAGCCAGCATAGGGATACCACATAAGCGCCGGTTGCGCCGGCGGTAAAACATCTAACCCGGTGTTGCGCGGCGAGAAGTTTTGTGGCGCCAGTGGGTCAAAAAACTTACCGGTTTTCTCAGCCTGGTAGTCGTACATACGGTAGGGTTTATTGTTAGCCAGCATCGTAGGCCAGCCAAAAAAGCCCGGCTCGGTCACTTTGTTAATTTCGTCGTAACCGCGAGGGCCAAATTCGTCGCTATCGGCTTTTGCATCAGGGCCTATATCGCCGTAGTACAAATCACCGGTGCTCTCGTCGATGGCGATGGTGTAGGGGTTGCGGGTACCCATGACGTAAATTTCGGGCCGTCCCTGCTCGGGCGAGCTAAACAAGTTACCTTCGGGGATCTGATAGCCACCTTGTCGATCCGGGTGAATGCGCAAAATTTTACCGCGTAAATCCTGGGTATTAGCCGCGCTGCGCAATGCATCGTGATAGGTGCCGTCGGGCTTGTTATTCATGGGGCCAGAGTCATTCGACTCGAACGGGTTACTGTTGTCGCCGATGGCGATAAATAAATTGCCCGCGTTATCAAACTCCAGGTTGCCACCCGTGTGGCAGCAGGTGTTGTCCATAGGGATATCCAGCAGCACTTGCTCCGAGGCCAAATCTACCTTTTTATTGTTAACGCTAAACTGCGCCACACGCTGCAGTAGCTCGGCCTGACCGCTCTCGTCTTCGAGGTTGTACATCACATAAATTTGGTTGTTGTGCTTAAAGCCCGGATCAAACGCCACGGCTACTAAACCAAACTCAATTTTCTTTTTCGGTGCAAACACATCAAATTCAGCCATTGTCTGCAGCTCGCGGCTGGCCACATCCAGCCAAAACAATTTTCCCTGACGCTGAGCAATCATGGCGCCGGCGTAGTCGTCGGTCACATCAAAGCTGACTGGCTCGTCTAAGTTGTCGACCAATACCTCGCGGGCAAAACGCCGCGGATCTGGCCGCACGGCGGTGTAATCCAGCGGCTGCCGCTCGCCAATGGCGTAATCGAGGCCGCCGGCCAAATGCTGTAAAAAGCGTGGGTCGCTAAAGGTTTGCTTGGTGTGCCCAAGCCCTGTGTAGAACGAGCGGCCACCGTCAAACGCCTGATACCAGGCAATGGGATGGTAAGCACCGTGACTGCCCCCTTGATAGCTGCGCTCATCCACCACCAGCAGATCCTGGCGCAAATCCGAGAGCCCGCTAAAGTCATACCATTCATCGGCGATGCTAAACTCATGAGGCATTGTCTGGGTGGCAGGGTGGTGCGAATCTACCACCTTAACCTTAGCCCGCTGCACGTTGGACGGATCGCTAGGGTGCGATTCAAAAGCCGCCCCGACCAAACGCCGGTACCAATGCCAGCCTCCCTCGCGCTCGGTATCAGCCGCCGCATGAATACCAACAAAACCGCCGCCCGCCTGAATATAACGTTCCATGGCCAGCTGCTGCTGATCATTCAGAATGTCGCCCGTGGTATTAACAAAAACCACAGCCGCCATCTGTTGTAATTTATCATCGGTAAAAATGTTAGCGTCATCGGTTGCGACCGGTGTTAAGTCTCTGGCCTCAACCAGCTCGGTCACGGCGGCAACCCCTGCGGGTATCGATTCGTGTACCCATCCGGCCGTTTTCGAAAAAATCAAAACCGACTGTAAACGCTGGTCGGGCGCCGTGTCAGCAGCTTGGGTTAGAGGGGCAAGCGATACACTCAGAAGGCATAAAAACGCCAAAAAACGGGAAATAATCATAGTATGGGCACTTTCGGTTGATCGAATATTTTTATTTTGTAGCCGCTAGGTTTATGTCTTTAGGCATGGGCACAATAACCGTTTAAAACAATAGCCGCTTAAAAAACAATCAAGCCAGTCTACCCCAGCACCGGCCACTCGTCATGAGGCTTATCAATTATTAGGACTACTTTAAACTATTCTTAACAATTGGCCTGCCGTTGCCAATCTTGCTAACACCTGGCTTTTACTGATACAGCGCCACATAAACTAACGTTTCACAGCCCATAAAAATATTGCGCTGTGCGCCCCCAAATCCACGCCTGCTCTTCGTCGCTTAAGCTCGCCAGGTAAGATCGACAATCTTTTACCCAAGCATCGTAGCTACCGGCTAAATTAATCACAGGCCAATCGCTACCCCACATTAACCGCGTCGGGCCAAAGCATTGAAGCAAATGCTCAAGTGCGGGCGTGACCGACTTAAAGTCAGGATTTGGCCCCGCCTCGGTTAGCAAGCCGGACAACTTACAAAACACATTATCGCACGTTGCCAGAGTGGCGATATCCCGACGCCAGACGCTCACGTCAGCCCCTGTAAGGTCGGGTTTGGCGCCATGGTCAATAACAATTTTTAGTGTTGGGTGGCGCCGTGCCAGGGTGTATAAATAACGCAGATGCCGGGGGGTAACCAGCGCGTCAAAACTGAGCTCCAGTTTTGCCAACAGCTGGTACTGTTCATCAAATTCCGGACGTAGCATCCAGGCCGCATCGGGAATACTCTGCAACATGGGACGTACACCTTTAAAGACTGGCTGCTGAGAGAGGCACTCTAATCGGGCACTCGCCCCCGCTGACGCAAAATCTACCCAGCCCACCACGGCGGCCACAAAATTATTGTTATCGGCTATCGATAATAAAAAATCAGTTTCCGCATCTGTTTCGGCCGCCTGAACCAGAACCGTTTTATGAATATGATTTCTGAGCAATATACTCCGCAAGTGCTCGGGTAAAAAATCTTGGTAAATCTCGCTTAGCTCTGAGGTTAGCCATGTATAGTCACCTCGCTCACGCAGCCAGAAATGTTGGTGGCTATCTACGCTAACAAATGTATCGCCCCTGTGCCGGCTCATGCTAGCCAGCCTCCGTTCGCTCGAACGGCAGCGGGGCCGACTCGTCAATTAAATGATTAGATTTTAGTGACTGCCAAAACGCACGGGGAATATTTTCATTAAAAAACTCCAGCGTTTTCTCGATATGTTGCTCGCTACCCAGCCCGGGAATAACCGACGCGACACTTGGATGCGCCAATGGAAACTGCAAAGCCGCCGCTGCCAGAGTAACGCCGTAATCGGCACACACTGACTCGATGCGCGATACCTTATCGATAATACGTTTAGGTGCAGGGCTATAATTGTACATAGGCGTGTGGCTCGTGTTGACTCCAGAGGCCAATATACCGGAGTTGTAGGGGCCACCCACAATAACCGAGGTGTTGTGCTGCTCACATTTCGGCAGCAGTGTCCTCAGCGCCTCTTGCTCTAGCAATGTGTAACGCCCAGCCAGTAAAAAACAATCCCAGTCGCCATAATCCAGCGCGGCTTCACACACCTCGGTTTCATTGACGCCCAGGCCTATGGCTTTTACAAGCCCTTGCGAGCGCAACTCATCCAAAGCTTTATAGCCACCCTCCATAGCCGTTTTAAAATATTCGGTATCTTTATCGCCGTGAGTCAATCGCCCTATATCATGAATATACAAGATATCAATCCGGTCTAACCCCAACCGCATAATGCTATCTTCATACGATCGCATTATGCCGTCGTAACTGTAATCGTACTCAAAGTCAAAAGGCATCGGCGAAACAAAACCGTGACGCTCTTGTCGATAGCCTAAAGGCTTAAGCAGGCGGCCCACTTTGGTCGACAAAATATAGTCGCGTCCTTTTAACGCACGCAACGCATCCCCCGTGCGACGCTCACTCAAACCCTGTCCATAGTGAGGTGCGGTATCAAAATAACGCAACCCCATATCCCACGCGGCGGCTAAGGTCTGCGCCGCTTGCGCGTCAGAAACTGCATGGTAAAGATTACCCAGCGGTGCGCAGCCAAAACCTAACTCATCCACTTTTAGGTCGGTCTTAGCAATCGCTCGCTTAGCAATAACAGTTAGGCTCATGGGGCATCTCTTATCGTTATAATGATGATTCAAATACAGTTGGGCGGTAGGGCCAATAGCGTTAAAATTCTACTGCGTCTGCGAGTTATCCTCAACGCCTTCGCTTTGTGTAATCAATAAGTACGCCATCGAGAGCATAGCCACCGTAAAAACCAGTGCAACAGGCCATAGCACTAACCCCAAGACGGAGGCGTAAGGCACAAGGCCAACCAGATAACTTAACGTGCCAACAAGTACAGGTACTATTACTACCACCAACAGCATCAGTTTTTGATGGTGCTGGGTACGCCGCCACGATGCCGCAAAGCTAATGCGTTGATCAACCGCAATGGCGGGAAACACCAGACTCAACCTGCTGAGCAGATATAGCGCCGCCACTAGCCACAGCACAACACCAATTACCGGGATAGTTACCAACATACCAACCACCCCCATCAGTACACTTAAACCCATTAGGTACAGCAAAAACCACCACTCGCGCGCCGAGGGAAAGAAAATCCCCCACGGTGGCACTGAGCCTGCACCCAGCAAGACAATCCGGTGAGTAGTGACGGCGATCAGAACCTCAACAACCATACCCAGTAACCCCACGAGCGCTTGCAACATAATGTCAGGCTCTAAATAGCTGACAAGGCCCAATAACAGGTAAGCGACCACGGGTAGCAACAAAGCTCTCACTAACACCAAGCGCTGTTGCGAGAGACTAAAAATAGCACCAGCCAATACTTTTTTAAAATCCATTTTTATCCTTAGTAAGAGCGAGTGAAGTGTAGACACAATCAGACAGCTCCTTATCTTAGAGACGAGATAATACCCATAAAACTTAACGTAATGACTTTTGAACTGTAACGCAAATAAAAGAGGACGACCTTGGCGGGTGTAGCAGTATTAATCCAACTCTGAATTTATCCTTCGGGGTGGATAATAAATGGCGAGCTTGAGCAATGGGTTGAATATTGGGGAAGCGGTGGGCCGGGCCCACCTCAGAGACTACCGCAGTTTACAGTTGCGGCAGGAAGTTAAGCGTGTAGTTGCGCGTGGTAACCACCACATCGGTTTTGGGATCGAAGGTAATGAGTTTAACCCGCGCCAGCACTTTTGACTCTAAATCCGCATCACGTAAATCCGAGCTGACAATACTCACCGAGGCCAACGAGCCGTCGGGGTTAATCACCAGTTTCAGCACAACTTTACCCTGCAGCGCTGGGTTTTCACGCAGCGCGCGGCGGTAATAGCGATCTAGCGCGCTGGCGTGCTGGCTCATAACCCGGCGAATTTCTTCGTCGGTACGCTCGCCCGCCTTACGCGTATTTTGCGCCGCGCTTGCGGTAGCATCGGCGCCACCCAGAGCGCTCTCTACCTGGGTAGTTTCGCGGCCCGAGAGTGCCACACCACCGGTGTCTTGCGACAGAGCAGAAGTATTGATGCCGCCACTGTCAGCCTCGGCGCCACTGGTAATTAAGTTGCGCTCGGTGCGCTCGGCTTCAGCCTGGCCGCGGGTAATGTCTTCGCTGGCCACGGCTTTGGTGTCAATCGCCTCGCGCATATCCGCCAGCGTATCCTGAAACTGCAGTACGCCACTTACCTTGGCTTTTTCGCGCGCCTGATCCACTTGTGTGACCGGCTCGGGTTCTGGCTCAGGTTCTATTTCTGGTTCTGGCTCCGGTTCCTCTTCAGGCTCAGGCTCTTCTTCCGGTTCGGGTTCCGGTTCAGGCTCTGGCTCCGGTTCGGGCTCGGGTTGCTTAATCTCTTCTTTTTCGAGCAATACACGCGCAAGTTGTGGCGGCAGCTTTTCTTTTTCTTCGCGTTTAATTTCAGGCAAGTTAATCAGCGGGACGATAATGCCTATTAGCGCAAACACCACCAGGGCAATCGCCACCAATTTAATAAAGCGTTTATCGTCGGCTTGACCTTGGCCAAATAACCGATCGTTCTCTGAGTTGTTGGAGTCGCGCAGGGCCATATCAGCTATCGGCTCCTGTACCCGGTTGCTCGGCAGAGTCTGAGGTTTTGTTCACCGCCAACGAGATATCGCGATAACCGGCTTGGGCGCAGGTATTCATAATGCGCTTGAGCAGCGTATAGGGAATGGCTTTGTCGCCCATGATGGTAATCGGGCGGCCCGTTTGCTGTTGCTCTTGCGTCAGCGGGCGGGCACGGGAAGCTAAGTACTCGAGCTCTTGCGTCAACTCGGCAATATTGTTGGCTTCTTCGTCCGCGCCGGCCTCGGCCGCTTGTGCGATATCGCTTATGGCAACAATGGCACGGCCACCCACTAGAATTTGCTCGTTGTTGACTTTAACCACCACCGTAGTCTCGGGCACAGTGTCGGCTACCGAGGCTGGCAGCTCGATGGTTTTATCGTTAGTGAGCACTTCAACGTCAGAGGAGTTGACCAACAAAAAGAACACCAAAATGGTAAAAATATCCATCAAGGACACAAGGTTTAACTTGGGCGTATTCTGATTACGGCGATGATGCTTTGCCATGCGTTTGGCGCGCAGTGACTGCTTCACGATTCACCCCCAACGCCTGTCAGGCAGGTAATTTTTTCTTTGTCGACCAGCGGGTCATTAACCGGCGCGTCGCCCAGTGACACTTTAGGGAACAACACGGCGTCGACTTCTCCAGCTGCTACCACGGCTTTAAACGAGCGCACGGTATCCATGGTGCTAACGATAGTCTGATAATCGGTATCCGGCTGGGCCAGCAGCACGATATCGTCTTTCTCCATTTGGTGCTCGTCTTCCAAACGGATTTTGATTTGCCGCAGAGTCTGTGAGAGCAGCGCAAAATCGTAGCTGCCATCGTCCTTAGTGCAAATACTGGCGGCGCGGTTGCCCGCGGGGTGATTGACTCCGAGGTAGTCGGGGTAAATCACCACCTCAAGAAAATCGAGCTTGTCTTGCTCATCGTCAGACGCGCTGGGTGAGGCCGAATCGGGCAGATTCAGCTCCAGCACAGTAATGCGCGAGAACACCATGCTGAGCAACAGTACCGGTACCAATACGATCATAAGATTCATAAAGGAGGTAATGTTTAGCTCGGCATCCTCGCTATGGCGTCGCCTTCTAAAGCGCATGATCTTCCCTTATGCGTTTGCGTTAGCTTTGGGCGCTGCGGGGCGAGCGGTATTGGTCAGCAGGTTTAAACAACGTACACCGGTCATCTCCAGCGAGTCGACCAGCTCAGTGGTTTTAGTTTGCAGCATGGCGTGAAACAGCAACAGAGGGATCGCAGAGATCAGACCAAAGGCGGTGGTGTTCATGGCCACCGAAATACTGTTAGACAAGAGTGTGGCTTTCTCGGCCGGGTCGGCCTCGGCGACCGCGGTAAAAGCCGCAATCAAACCGATAATGGTACCCAGCAGCCCCAACAGCGTGGCGATGTTGGCAAGCGTTGCCAAATAGGGGGTGCGTTTTTCCAGACGCGGCATAGCCTCTAGTACGCCCTCTTCCATGGCCAGCTCGATTTCATCGCGGCCACCTGAGCCGCCCATGCGCGAAACACCGGCGGCGACGATGCGGGCAATGGGCGCCTCATCGTTACGGCCCATGTTGATGACCGCTTGGTAGTCACGTTTTTTTAACAGCGGCATGACCCGGCCAAACGCTTGCTGGTTAGCCCGTTTGGCCTGGCTTAGTACTACAAAGCGCTCGATGGCGATCACCAAACCAATCACCAGTACAATGGCGATGGGGTACATAAACGGCCCGCCATTTTGAAAAAAGCGCACCACTGTCGAGAAAAAGTCCATAGTTGTCTACCTTACAAATGCCGCGAGTTGTCTGTTAGTTAATCACGCACGCGCCGTGCGCACGCTTATCAAAGCTGTTGCTAAAACGCCGAGTGTACACTGAGGCGTATCGGCCGCGCTACGCTGGTGCCGCCGGTTCTATCGTTTGCGCCGTATTATGCCTGAATTTTACGGCGCCGGTTGTGACGATTGCGGGTCAACCTGTTGCCCGTCAGCCGGCGCAACCAAATCCGTCAAATCGGGTTCGGCCACGGCTGGTAAATATTTTAATTCGCGCAATAATTCTGAGCGCTCAATATGCTCAAACACCACGTGGGCCTGATTATTAATTACGTCGTATTTTAGCGTCGGGCTATCGGGTGTTTGCCACGGCACCAGATACAACACCTGAGGCTGCTCCTGGTTACCGGTAATAATACTTTCGAGGCGTGACTCGCTCTGCGCCAAAGTCATCGCACTTACCATTAACACACTGAGCAGCGCCGCCTGCATTAAACGCTTCATCCGTTTGCCTCCCGCGCGGCAATGCGCCGCTTGAGATCGATAATCCAGCCATTGACGGTATTGTCGAGCTCGCCGCTTTGCTGCTCGCGCAAATAACCACACGCCTCATAGTGAGCCAGTGCCTCGGGCCAGCGCCCCATGTATAAATCGTACAACATACCCTGATTGCAATGAGTGTCGGCAGAGTAGGGCCACAGAGTAAGCGCTTCACTGTACAAGGTGTCAGCTTTGGCAAAGTTACCTGCGCGCCGCTCTAAAGCGGCCAGCTGATTGTAGGCATCGGTATTTAATGAGTTAACCGCCAAAGCTTGCTCAAACGCCTCGCGAGCCCGACCGGGCTTATCCAGTTGCAGCCAGACGATACCCAGATTCAACCAGGGGCCCGACAGCCTGGGCGCCTCGGCTACTAACGCCTGCAGTGTCTGGCGCGCCTCGCTCCAGCGCTGCCCGC
>TARA_R110000850_G_scaffold206794_3_pt1 | contig 10379 bp, 6 predicted proteins | sample TARA_R110000850 | Tara Oceans TARA_R110000850 (sample SAMEA4397586) | marine metagenome | biome: Polar Biome; feature: [SRF] surface water layer (ENVO:00010504); material: water (ENVO:00002006), including particulate matter (ENVO:01000060) such as... | depth 5 m | reverse complement strand
CACCGCCGACTTTCCGACGCCTCACGGCGTCCGAAACTCTAAACGATTGCCGACTGGCAGCTTTCAGACGGTCACAGGTGAAAAACGGACCATCGTTTACGCGGCGGAAGCCGCAAAGACCGAGATTTCGCTATTCCGGGCCGCTTTGCGGTTCGCGAGTTTCGGACGATCAGTCAGGTGCAACGACGCACTCATTTTCCAACACTACGCGTGTATCTTCACGCCTCGCTCACTGGTTCAACGCCTGTAGAGATTGACGCGCAAATATTCAGTGAAGAAAAGGCCGGTTTCTACGCTCCATGATGATATAATGTTTCTCGAATCTAACCAACCAAGCAACGTCCTGTTCTCCGAATTGTTGTCCAATCTCGCGTAATACCCGGTCTTTATCTCAGAGTAGGGGGCCGGCAACCCGGCGAGGACCTGGCGAACGTCGTCGTCCGTCAGGACGGCGTGGGCCTTGTTCAAGAGCGAGATCCGCGTCCAGAGCGGTGCGGAATGCGCGATCAGGCTTTTCGCGACGTCGGCCTTCAGGCCCGAAACGTCGAAGTTGGTGCGGTCGATGATCGGACCGATGAGGGCGGCCCGTTCCGGTAGTTCGATGACTGAATCGAGGTTCATGAGGCTTATCACCGACGTCTTCTTCTCGTCGGTGAGGTCCGCTTCGAGAAGATTATCCAAGAAGTCGTCATCGAGACCGAGCATGTCCGGCGCGTTGATGTAGGACTCGATGTTTGCGGTCACGAAGAGGACTTGCAGATCGACCTCGTCTGCGAGATCGTCGAAGCTCTCCTTGGTGAACGTGACCTTCCGCCGATTGATCAGGATCTCCCGTTTCGAGTCCTCGAGGTTTTCGGGAAACCGCTCGAATGGCTTCGGCAATGCGGCGACGTAGTCCGAGTAGGCGGCGTCGGAGAGGCCTGCAGCGTTCAAGAGGAACGTTCGCAACGGTCGTGAATCTGGATCGGCTGGTATGGGTTTCTCGAGCAGGGCTGCCCGTTCGCTGCCATCTTCCAGATAAGAAATCAGTTGCGCCTCATCGAACCCGCTACCACTCAAGAACGCGAGGCAGTTTTCCCACGTCGGACTGATCCTACGCAGATCGAACAGCATCGCGTGCAGGTTTTCGGGAACCTGGCTTAGTTCGGGCACGAGTACTGACTGGCGCTCGACGAATCTGCGCAGGCTACCGGAGTCGACATCGTCGCGCCGTAGGATCGCCAATATGGAAGATACGTCCTCGTCCGTATTGCCGTCGAGCTTCAAGACGACTTCGTCGAGATAGGCCTCGAATTCGCGTTCGATCCTGCCGTCCAGCATGTCGCTGCCCATTGACCGGAGCGTCGTGTAGTTTCTGGTTGCCAGGGCATGGAGGTCCGATCCGCCCAGGACCTGCCGATAGACGTATTCCACGTTCTCGACCGTGAGCTCGAACAGCCCGGCTTCCACCATCGCTCGTGCGATGGAAGGGTGCTCGCCGATCGCGGGCAGGCTCTCCACTTCGATCTTCAGCAACTTGAGGCGCTGAGGCGGAAGTTCCGGCACGTGTGCCAGGATCTCCGGGAGGCGTTCCGACACGAATGCTGGAAGGTCGTTGTGGAAGACCCGCGTCAGCGGGTTGCGGGCCCGGCACAGCCGGACCAAAGGCAAAGCGACCCGCCCGCCCCGCGCGGGAGCCGGTCAGACAGGATTCAGACCGCCGAAGGCGGGATGGCTATTTCCACTCCTATGAGAACAGCCGCATTCGACACAGCTAACTGTCGGCTTCTTCTCAAATTGTCGGGTTTAAGTCGTCAATATACCTTCATTGTCGGCTTATTGTCGCTCCGTTATCGTGTTAAAGGCATGCCACTATCGTGCCATTGACGTGGCGCTGTCGGAACCATCAGTGCCAATCTTCTCGAACAGAAAGGAGGCTAACCCAATGATAATTGACAGCATTAAGATGAAAAACGCGAGGGATCGCCGCGCGCTAACTCAGGAAGCTTTAGCGCACCAAGCGCGAGTAAACGTTCGGACTGTACAGCGCGCTGAGAATGGGGAACCGATCCGGCACGAAACACTAGCTGATTTAGCTGCAGCCCTTGGAGTTCCTCCCGCTGGCCTTCTTTTGTCTGAAGCGGGTAGCGATGTCGAAGGCGACGCGGAGGACGATATTGCACAAATTCAGGTTCTGAAGCGGGTCGAAAAGGCGGATATGATAATATCGCTTCTAGAACGCGCAGTCATGTCCGTGATTGATTGCAACGCAGATCCTACCGAAAAAAATATGCCTGCACTTAAGGCCACCATTACTGCCCTTGAGGGGCATATTGGGCACGTCTGGGACGAAAATAATCACCTTCCGCTTCGTTTTGTTTCCCTGCTCACAAAGCTTGAGGCCACGGTCGCCTTGAACACTAACCTTATGGAATTGGAACGAGCCGGGCTCGCTCTCTATTGTGCCGCATCAACGGTGTATTTGAGGGTGCCTGAGATGTGTGAAGAAGGTCTCGCGATAAGCTACCGCCAGAAACCTCGTTATGCGACAGCTGCCCGCTTTATGATCGCCCATTATGACAACGAACGCATCCGGGTGCGTGCTGACGTCGTTTGGCCTTTACCGCTAGAACCGGAGTCAGATCAGGATGTTGACGAGGTACCCTTTTAACAACTCCGCTTCGTTCTATGGGTTCAAGTCATACGTTCACGCCGCTCCAAACTTCGCTCTGATCACCTTTGCGCCGTCGCGGAGCTGGTCGAGATAGTCCGACCAGTGCTGCATCATGCGCACGCGCTCTTCCCAGTATTCACCTCGCGTGTAGGCGCGGCGCACGCCGTTGTTCTCCATGTGGGCCAGCTGCCGCTCGATCGCGTCTGCGTTCCAGATGCTCATCTCGTTGAGCAGCGTTGCTGCCATCGCCCGGAAACCATGAGCCGTCATCTCGTCCTGGGCGTAGCCAAGACGTCTCAAGGCCGTGTTCACGGTATTCTCCGACATCGGGCGGCGCGGCGTGTGGAACGACGGAAACACATACCGGCCGTGCCCGGTGAGCGGCTTCAGTTGCTCGAGAAGTGCCAGCACCTGTCGCGAAAGCGGCACCCGGTGCGGTCGGCGCATTTTCATCTTCTCGGACGGAAGCACCCATAGCGCCCGGTCGAAATCGAACTCCGGCCACTCGGCCTGACGCAGCTCGCCGGGACGCACGAATACGTGCGCGGACATCTCCAGCGCGATTTTCGTGATGGTGTGACCGTTATATCCGGCAATGGCCCGCATCAGTCCGCCTGCATTGGCCGGGTCGGTAATGGCGGCAAGGTGTTTGACCTTTGGCGTCACCAAGGCACCGCGCAAGTCCACGGCAACGTCCCGGTCGGCTCTCGCCGTGGCGATGGCGTAGCGGAACACGCGGCTAATGATGCTGCGCATCCGTTTGGCGCTCTCGTAATGTTTCGCCGCCTCTATGCGCCGCAGGACCATCAGCACCTCCTGCGCGCCGATCTCCGTGATCGGGCGGTTGGCGAGCGTCGCGTACGCCTTGTCGAGGAGCCAGCGGATTTTCGCCAGCGTGAGGCTTGAAAGGCCCTCGCGTTCGTTCTTGAGGTACCATTCCTCGGCAATCGCCCGGAACGTGTTGCTGGCCGCAAGCTCCGCGCGCATCTGCTCCAGCTTCCGCTCCTCGGACGGATCGAGCCCGGCCGCGAGGATGCGACGGGCCTCGTCGCGCTTTTCCCGCGCCTCGGCCAAGCTGATCAGGGGCCATTCGCCGAAAGAGAGCGTCTTCTGCCGCCCCATGTATGCGTAGTTCATGCGCCAGAGCCGCGCACTGTTCGGTTTGATGAGCAGATAGAGCCCGCCGCCGTCGCCGAGCTTGTATGGCGTCTCACGCGGTTTCGCGTTGCGGATCGCCAGCGCCGAGAGTCGCATGGTACCTCCTTCAGGAGGGCAATTCGATACCAAGAAAAGTACCAAGAACTTGACGCGGTATGGTATCGACGAGCCCGAATTCCTGCGGACACCATAGCAGAAATAACAAAGCAAAACCAGTCACTTGGCGGACGAAAATGGACGTCCACGGACGGTCGATGGTACCCCCGGTCGGACTCGAACCGACACTTCTTGCGAAACTCGATTTTGAGTCGAGCGCGTCTACCAATTCCGCCACAGGGGCACAGGCGGGAAGCCACTAGCGGAAAGTGGCGGGCTTGCCAATTCCCTGCTTCCGGTCCAGTTGAGCGGCATGTCGAAACCCCCTCGCCGCTCCGGTCCGCCGCGTCGCCCATCGAAGGCAGGCGGACCCGCACGTCCGCCGCTGGACGGAAAGCCGCAGCGGCCGCGCCGCCCCACCGATCGCCGACCTGACGATCGCGCGCCCGAAGGCCCGCAGGCCGCTCAACGAACCGGCGAACGCGGCGGCGAGCGTGGACCCGGGCGGCCTGTCCGCGAACGGACGCTCCGGGTCCGGACGCCTGAAGAACGGACGCCCCCTGAACAGACACGGGAACGGACGCGCCGTGAACGCCCGACCGGTGAGCGAAGCGCCAACGAACGCACAGGTGAGCGCGAGAACGCACGTACGGGCGAACGCAGCGAGCGTCGTCCGCGCCCGGGCGGCGGCATGGGCCAGCGCCCGGCCCGGCGCGCGGATACGGACGAGCGGCCTTCGCGCCGCGCTGACGGGCGTCCCTCGCGGCGCCAGGACGAGCGGCCCTCACGGCATCCCGGCGAGCGCCCCACGCGCCGCTCCGAAGACCCCGCCGCCCCCGCCACGCACCGCACGGGCGCGCCGCAGCGCATCGCCAAGCTGCTCGCACGCGCCGGCGTCGGCTCGCGACGGGATATCGAGCGGATGATCGCCGAGGGCCGAGTCGCCGTCGCCGGCACGGTGCTGACCTCGCCCGCGCTCAACCTCGCCTCGCTGGCCGAGGTGACGGTGGACGGCAACCCCGTCGCCGTGACCAGCGCGACACGGCTCTACCGCTTCCACAAGCCCACCGGCTGCCTGACGACGGCGCGCGATCCCAAGGGCCGCGCCACGATCTACGATCTGCTGCCGAAGGACCTGCCGCGCCTCGTCACCATCGGCCGACTCGACATGAACACCGAAGGCCTGCTGCTGCTCACCAACGACGGCGAACTGAAGCGCGCGATGGAACTGCCCGCGAATGCGTTTGTCCGGCGTTACCGCGTGCGCGTGTTCGGCCTCGTAAACGCCCGCCAGCTGGAAGCGCTCGCCGAGGGCGTCACCATCGAGGGCGTGCGCTACGGCTCGATCAACGCGGACATCGAGCATAAATCGGGCTCTTATTCGTGGCTGCTGATCAGCATCACCGAAGGCAAGAACCGCGAGGTGCGCAAGGTTCTCGAACATCTCGGTCTTCAAGTCACACGGCTGATCCGCGTCGGCTACGGTCCGTTCGATCTCGACGACCTGCCGGTACGCGGCGTCGATCAGATTCCCGACGATGTGGTGTCGCGGCTGCGGAGCCGCCTTCCGGGCAAATGAGGATCATCGCCGGCGCATGGCGCGGACGGCCGCTCGTCGCGCCTGCGGGTGCCGAAACACGGCCCACGGCCGATCGGGCGCGCGAAACCTTGTTCTCGATGCTGACGAGCCGTCTCGGCACCTTCGAAGGGCTGCGCGTTGCCGACCTCTTCGCGGGCACGGGTGCGCTCGGGCTCGAAGCCCTGTCACGCGGCGCAGCACACGCGACGTTCATCGAGACAGACCGCGCAGCACTCGCCGCGCTCAAGGCCAATATCGCGAAGCTCGGCGCTGCCGACCGCACCGACGTGCTGGCGCGGAGCGCGGATGCGCCGGGGACGGCGATCCTGCCGTATGACCTCGTGCTGCTCGATCCGCCCTACGGCAAGGGGCTTGGCGAGCGGGCGCTCGCGGCCTTGCGGCAGGGCGGCTGGCTGGCGCCGGGCGCGTGGATCAGCGTGGAAACGCGGCGCGATGAGGCGCTGGCGGCCGAAGGCTATACGACCGATACGGTGCGCATCGTCGGCAAGGCCAGCCTCCATTTGCTCCGGTCGCTGTAGGGCTACTGCTGCGGCTCTTCTGCCGGTTTCTTCTTCCCGAACAGCTTGCCGAGACCCTTGCCGAGCGCGGTGCCGAGTTCTTCCTCGACCGTTTTCTGCGGCGCCGCTTCGGCGGGGGCCTCCCCTTCCGCCACCGCAGGCGTCTGCGTCTTCTTGCCGCCGATGAGGCTGCCGAGATCGAGCTTGTCGCCGCCCACGGCCGCGTTGATGCCGACGAGCGCGATGCGCTTTCCGAACCACGTCTGCAGAGGGCCGAGCGAGTATTTGACCTCCGGCACCGGCAGCGGCCCCTTGATGGTCGCGGGGATCGCCGGCGCATCCTTGTGGCTGCCGAGCCGGATGGTGGCGACGCTGTCCGCGTACCACGCGCCCATGTCGACATAGCCCTTCGCGGTGACGCTGCCGCCGTCCATGTCGCTCGTCACCTTGTCGATGTTAAAGCGGCCGCCCTTGCCGGTCGCGTCGATCGCGAGCGTGCGGTATTGCGTTTCGCCGCCTTTCAGCGCCGTGCCTGCGAAGCGCGCGAAACTGTCGAGCGAACGCAGGTCGTTCAGCTCCTCGTCGAGCGCCTTCAGATTGACCTTTCGGATCACGCCGTTCGTCGCCGCCATGCGTACCGGCCCGGCGAGCGAGGACATCAGCGCTTTCTGCGAGCGCCCGCGCGCTGTGACATTCGCGGTCATGTCGACGGTGCCCGTCGCGGGCGCGCTCGCCATCGCGGCTTTCAGGAACGGCTCCACCGGCACACCGCTCAGCGCGAGCTTCATCGCCATGCTCTGCGCGTCGCCGGACGTGAGCGTGCCGGACGCGGTGAAGGTGCCGCCGTAGAGACCACCCTTCAAGCCTTCGATACTGAGCGTCCCGCCCTTGGCAACGAGCGCGAGTGCAGGCTTGTCGAGCACGTAGGCGTCATAAAGCGCCCGCTCCGCCGTCAACGAAATGCGGCCATTGAAATTGCGGATCCAGTCGAACGAGAGCGGCTCCGAAGACCAGCGCGCACCCTTCCCGCTGGCTGCCTCTGCCGCGCCGGTCCCGTCGTCACCCATCAGCGCGAGCACGGGCACGACGCCTGCATTCAGCACGGCGTTCACCACCGGCACCGAACCGCCCGTATTGACCGACGCCTCACCCGAAAGCGTCATGCTGCCGATCTTGCCTGCGATGCCGGTGATTTTCGCGACATCGCCCGCGCCCGCGATCTGCATTCCGAGGTCGAGCGGGCCAAGCTTCGCCGCGCGCGGTTCATCCTGCAGCCGCGCCAGCACGGCGCCCGCCTCCGGCGCCTTCGCCGAGGCAGCAAGCTGATAGGCGACGTCCGGCTCTGTCCGCACCCAGCCGTTGAGGCCGATTTCCGCGCCCGCATACGTCACGGCGCCACCGACATCGAGCTTCGACATCGGCCCCTTCACGGTGATCGCACCCTTCACGCCCTCACCCGCAAGGCCGAGCGCGAGGTCGGCGGTCCGATCCGCCGAGAGCTTGTCGATGCTGCCCTTCGCGGTGATCGCGAAGCCCATGGCTTCCTGCACCACCGCCTGCGCCAGTGTGACCTTGTCGGCGGCGTAGTTGCCCTTCGCGGTGATGCCGCCGTAGCGGCTGCCGCCCATCAGAAGCTCGCCGAGCCGCACGTCGAAATTCACGGTGCGCGCGAAGGCATCGTCCGATTTGGCAACGGTCGACGGTTTCGAAACGATACGGTCCCAGTTCACGCCCTGCAGGCCGAGCGTAACGTCGATGGGCAGCGTTTCTTCCAGCGGATAGTGAACCTTGCCGCCCACTGTTTTGCCGTCCAGCGTTCCGCGCAGGTCACCGAGCGTAACGGCGTCGTCGCGGTATTCGATCGTACCGCCGAGCGTCGCGGGCGGCAGCGACGTGTAACCGTCTGTGCCTAACGCCGCGAGTGTCTGCGCCGGGCGCGGCAGGCTGGTGCCGAAGCGGCCTCGGAAGCGCGGTTCGCCGTCCGCTGCATCAAGGATACCGCGCACGACAGCGCTGCCGCCGCCTGCGAGCGCGAGCCGCGTGTCGCCGAGCGTCACCACCCGGTTCGCAAGTTTCACGGGCGCGTTCACGGCGCCAAGCTGCATCGTGTCGTAGCGCGCATCGTTCACGCGCACGAGCAGATCGGCGTCGATCGTTTCGGGAAGCGTGAAGGGTTCCTCGTCTTCGTCCTTGTTTTCGGCGGACATCCAGTCCGCAGCATTCAGCGCGTCGAAGATCAATCGTCCGCTGATCGTCGTCCTGTCGCCGCGCTCAACGTCGAATGCGCCGCCGAATTTCGATCCCGCCACTGTTCCGCTGACATCGGCGAGGCGAAGGCGCTCCGTCGTGCCCTCGATCGCGGCCTTGAACTCGACAGGCTTCGCGTAGGCAAGCGCCTTAGAGGCGTCTTCGCCGCTGAACGCCGCAAGCAGATCACCAAGCTTTTCGCCTTTGAGCGTCAGCCTCCCCGAAACCGGTGTCGCAGCGTCCCCTTCCGCCTCGCCGATCCGGCCTGCGAAGGCGATTGTTCCAGCGTCTGCGAGCGTCGCATCAAGCTTGAGCCCGCCCTGTTCGTAATCCGCTTTCAGCGTCACCGGCATGGCGCCGTAACGCAGGGAGCCCTCTACGGTGTACGGCCCTGCCGCGCTTGCGATGGCGACGTTCATGTCGATATCGTCCACCCGCGTCGGCTCGCCCTCGGGCGACTGCAGGATGAACGTGCCCTTCTCGATGCGGAAATCCTCGATCGAGAGTTCGCCGCCGGATGATCCCTTGTCCACTTTCGCCGGATCAGACCAGTTGTTGGTACCATCGGCGTAGTTGATGATGCGCACGACAGGCGTTTCGAGCGCGATGTATTTTACTTCCGCGCGCTTCGAGAGCAGCGGCAGAAAGGCGACGGCGGCAGACAGCTTCTGCGCCTTCACCAGCGGTTCGCGGCTCGGCCCGAAGCCGGTGACGGTAACGCCCTCGGCGGAAAGCCGCGGGCTCGGCAGCAGCGAAAAGCCGATGCTTCCCGCCACCTCCACGTCATAGCCGGTCGCGTCCTCCACGGCCGTAACAAGCTGCGGTTTGAACCAGTTCCAGTCTATGAAATAGGGCACGGTTGCCACCACAGCCGCCGTTCCCGCCACCGCACCGAAACCGATCCACGTCTTCCGCATTGCGCTTCCGTTCACAAAATGTTCTTCACACTGGCCAAAACAGCACCATAGAGATTATCACAGCGTATGATGAGTGTATCCGTTCCCACCTCGACCCGCGATGAACCGCCCTATCTGAGCGGCCTGAACGCGCCGCAGCGCGATGCCGTGCTGACGACGGAGGGCCCTGTGCTGATGCTTGCGGGCGCAGGCACGGGGAAAACGCGCGCGCTCACCTCGCGCCTTGCGCACATCATCTACACGCAGCGCGCATGGCCTTCGGAAATCCTCGCCGTCACCTTCACCAACAAGGCCGCGCGCGAGATGCGCGAGCGGATGCACAGCGTGATCGGCGACGTGTCGGAGGGGCTGGGCTGGCTCGGCACCTTCCATGCCGTCGCCGCGAAGATGCTGCGCCGCCACGCCGAGCTTGTCGGCCTCAAATCGAACTTCTCGATCCTCGATACCGACGACCAGATCCGCCTGCTGAAGCAGATCATCACCGCCGCCGATCTCGACGAGAAACGCTGGCCCGCACGCCAGTTCGCCGGTGTCATCGACAAGTGGAAGAACCGCGGCTGGACGCCCGAGACGCTGCCCAAAGAAGAAGTGTGGGCGTTCGCGGACGGCAAGGCGGGCACGCTCTACGCCGCCTATCAGGCCCGTCTTGTCGCGCTGAACGCCACCGATTTCGGCGATCTTCTGCTACACATGCTCACCATCTTCACCAAGCACCGCGACGTGCTGGAGCAGTACCAGACGCGCTTCCGCTACATCCTCGTCGACGAGTATCAGGACACCAACGTCTCGCAGTACCTCTGGCTGCGCCTGCTCGCGCAGAAGCACAAGAACATCTGCTGCGTGGGGGACGACGACCAGTCGATCTATTCCTGGCGCGGGGCCGAAGTCGCCAACATCCTGCGCTTCGAGCAGGATTTCCCCGGCGCCAAGGTGATCCGCCTCGAACAGAACTACCGCTCCACCGGCCACATCCTCGGCGCGGCGGGCGGCCTCATCGCGCAGAACGCCGATCGCCTCGGCAAGACGCTGTGGACCGAGGCGGACAGCGGTGAAAAAGTCCGCGTGCTCGGCGTGTGGGACGGTCCCGAAGAAGCCCGCCGCGTCGGCGAGGAGATCGAAAGCCTCCAGCGGCGCGGCGTCTCCGCCGACCACATCGCCATCCTCGTGCGCGCGCAGTACCAGATGCTGGAGTTCGAGGAGCGCTTCGTGCG
>TARA_R110000850_G_scaffold36032_1_pt1 | contig 10388 bp, 10 predicted proteins | sample TARA_R110000850 | Tara Oceans TARA_R110000850 (sample SAMEA4397586) | marine metagenome | biome: Polar Biome; feature: [SRF] surface water layer (ENVO:00010504); material: water (ENVO:00002006), including particulate matter (ENVO:01000060) such as... | depth 5 m | reverse complement strand
CTACACCCCTTAAACCGTCACCACGCCATTCGGTTTGCGGCCAGCACCGCCATAGAGTCAAAAATCGCCGGCGATTTTGACAGCGTTAGCCTGAGTTATATGTATATTTGGTGAAGGCTTAGATTGTTTGAATGATCAGTGCTGTTGTAATACGGCGGTAGCGTTAGTTAAGTCGTATTATATCGTTGCTACCGGATATCTTGGGACGCTCAGTGGCATATGTGCTCGGGTAAGGCCCGAGCACACGCTCCCGTCGGCTGAACTGGTAGTCTTTTGCGTCAACGTAATAGACCCAGACAGTCCAATCAAATTTACCCCACAAATTGGACTGCGCCCATACCTCAGCGCTGTTGCGTAGGATGATCTGGTCCGATACTTTTTTCCACTCCCCGGCGCGTTCAATATTGGCGCGAATCTCCCAGCCAACGATCAGCCGGCTCTGGTCTGGATCAACATTAAAATTGTGATTAACCACGGTAACAGTGCCGCCATGGGAATAGGCGAGCTTTCTGCTCTCGATCTGGACGGAGTGGCTTCCGTTGTACTCACTGTAACCATACAGCCAGGCCTTCGGTCCACAGTTAAGACATGTAGTGATGTGACCCTTTTTCGGCTCATGTGATACTTGAGCGGCGACCGCGAAGTAAAAGTCTTGCCTGTCCAGAACAGCACGCAATGAAATGTAGAGATCGTGAGCTTCTCCGGTTAGGTCACTGCGTACGGAACGATCGGTTGCCAGTAGGTTGCTATTAGCGCTGAGCTTGTCCCGGAAGGATGTAATTGTGCTTTCGTATTGTTGCTGGTAGTTAGACGGTAAAGAGTTGAAACTGCTGTCAATACGGAAGTGCATCTGGTAGAGCTGGCGCAGTGCCACAAATGCCGTCGGGGAGATAGCCACAATAGTGGGTATAGATGCGCAAAGCCGGCTGTAATGGTACAGCTTGGCACGTACCGGTACGCCCTCCTCCTGCTCAATAAAGAGCTGCAACAACTTAAGAATCTCTTCCGGATCTTGCGGCGTTGCGGGTAAGTTTCCCTTAAAACCCACCGCGTCCACAGTAATCGTAATGTTGACGTCGTTACTTTTGGCCGCTCGCTTAAATGCAGTGCTACCTTTGGCGTCGAAGACCTCCGCATCGGCACCCACAGTAGCTTTAAATTTGTCTAGCCTCTCTGCTGAGTGAGTCTCGCACCGATAAACAACCGTAAAGCGCGACCCGCGACGAGAACCGGCCACAAAATAGTCGCCGTAACGCTCTCGAAAATTCTTAGGATTACCCACTTGCGCCTTGGCATCCGCGTTAAGTTCGTACTGGTCAGACTCATCGTATCCAGTATAAGTCGACTCGTAGTGCGCAATCAGCGTCACCGAAGTGTCCGAGAACTTAACTTCATTAAGATAACTGGCCGAGGCGCTAAGATTTACGCCGTCCATGTTGTACCTGCCATTAGCGGAAACGTCGATTTCCTGATCCAGGTCCGACTCCGACTCAATCCACTGGAACCTAGATCGTGCCTCCTTCGTCTCCGACTTGGTCGGATTGCTTTTCTCAATCGCAACGCCTGCCATCAGCTCGCCCGTTACCGCGTTTATTCCGGTGCCGATACTGAACCCATCAGACCACGGGAGATTCGATACGATGCCGTCAAAGTGGGTACTTGGGCTTTGATTATGCTGCTTTGTCATAGATTGTTCCCTCCACTGGAAACACAAACTATCAGTTTTTCGTTCTTCGGTGATTGGCGAAAACCCAGGGGTACACTGCTCTGCTTTGATAGTGATCATGTACGCTTGACCCTGGACGTAAAATGCTTCCACAAACTCAGAAAAATCTAGAATCAAGCCCTCCCAATAGGTGTGGAATGGGCGACCCGATTCAATCGCAGGCCCTTAGCTAGAATAACTAATCACCATTGGGTGCCTCAGGTATTTTTCTGACCTTGCTATAATGACCTTGTCATACTAGTGGCGAACGATTCAGTTGAAAATTAGATTAAACTCGGTGCGCTAAAAAGAGTAATCGACAATTTTTTATTTTGATATTACAGCCAATTACACGGCTTTAAGCTCGGGCCTTGCGGGTACGATTGCTGAAAACAAAGTAAAGTTCTCGCGTGACTAGCAAGTCGTTGCGACTTAATACGGAATTGATTGACACCTAAACCTGCCGTAATTTTCGTGTTCGTGGTATGGCGTATGGGTTAAGTGACGTGAACTCCGTTCTTTGCTATCGCGCCATAAACCTTATTGGAAGCGACCAGTAATTAAGGTCATACACAGTGACTACCAGACTTTCCCCATGCCTCCTGCCAGATGGCCACCCGATGTAAAGTTCCTGCCAGGAAACATAGCCTCAATCTTGTTCACCGTGGTGTATGAACTTTGGCTCAAAGCTTGGAATTTACTGTGACCAATCATAAATGCTCGATTTTCCGTTTCGTTTTCTCACATGCTCTTCAGACTGTCGCAGCTAGGTAAAGCCTTGTCTGGTGACTTATGTAAGAGACGAAAATTGATGACTCTAACTCCGTTACGTTTAACCATCAAAAGCTCTGCCCCTAGGGGACTATGCTTTACGGTACCTAAGTACTGAAACTACTTAGTTTACCCGCTTAGCGAACAATCCATAAAGTGAGTACACAGGTGACATAGGCATCCCACTGCTCTACAGGCCATTCGGTTTTCGGCTAGCGCCGCCGTAGAATCATGGGTTAATAGGTAAGATTGAAACTGTCATCCGCATCAGGTAGATTCGCAGGTGGATTATTTACCTAAATGAGGAAAATACTATGCGTATTCTGGCAAGCATCGCCCTGACACTAGCGGCACCACTCGCACTGGCCGGCCCGCAATGCACCGACACAGACCCGTCCGAGTGGCAGGATCAAGAGGCCTTTCAGCAAAATCTGAAAGATCAAGGTTACAAAATCAACGTTTTTAAGGTTACCGACGGCAACTGCTACGAAATCTACGGTTGGAACAAGGCGGGCCAAAAGGTCGAGATCTACTTCCACCCGGTAACCGGTGAGGCCGTTAAAACCGAGATCGACGATTAATGAGCGCCACCGTCAAATTATGGGACCCGCTGGTCCGGCTGTTTCACTGGTCGTTCGCGGGTATCTTTGTGGCCAACTACTGGCTTAACGAAGAGGGAGACGACTGGCACCAGTGGTTGGGCTACACCGCTGCCGCTCTGGTAGCGGTACGTTTTGTGTGGGGCTTTATCGGCCCCCGCGCCGCGCGCTGGTCCGACTTCTTCCCTACCCCTTCACGGCTTAAAGCTCACTTATGTACGTTAATTAATGAGCGCGACTACCATCGCCTTGGTCACTCCCCGCTCGGCGCGTTGGTGATGATTTTAATGCTACTAGGGTTTGTGGGCCTTGCGGTAACGGGCTTCATGATGGCCGAGATCGACCGCTACTGGGGCGTACAATGGGTCGAAAACATTCACGGCTATATTGCCAATAGCCTTTTGGCCCTGGTAATTCTTCATATCCTGGCGGCAGTTTATGAGAGCATTCAGCTGAAAGAGAACCTTCCGTTGTCGATGGTGACGGGTAAACGAAAAACGCCAAAAGAGTAAACCCATATTCTGGTGAGCTGGCTAGTCTTTCCGGTCAATAAGCGTGGAGCTAACCGCTGCGCTTATGGTTAGGTCTGATCTCTTAAGGGCTCAGCTCTAGCCACACGCTCGCTTGCCGCAACGAGCTGATTTAATCTCCGCAGCTTATTAAGAGATATTTGAAACTGACCGTTGCTCGGCAAGCGCTTGCCTTCAAACTCCTTCCAAACCAGCGCACCTGGCCCATTGTAAATCTCCTCAAACGTCCCATCCGGCAATATTTTAATGATAATGGTGTGCGCCGGTTTACTGCGAAACGCGACAGCGTTGGCTTGAGTCGCTTTAATTTCTACCTGCAGGCCATTTTTACTCAGTGCGTCATAACCCTTATTGGATGCGGTCAGTAACTCAAGGTCATAGGCATCAGCCACCAAGCATTCCCCCAGGCTACCCACCATATGTCCGTCCGGAGTAAAGTGCCGGCCGGGAAACATCGCCTCAAGCTCGAGCACCGTGCTGTAAAGCTGCTTTACTAACCCTCGTAACTTTTTGTGGTCGATCATAAGTTCGCTTATAAATATTGTGAGTTTATGATGAATGCTTGTTATGCGCACCATACAAGCTAAAGGATACGCGCCACATGGCGGGTGATCAGAAGCTTAAACCGAGCGGCGCTTACTAATGTCGTAATCACCCCCTTGTTAAACAGAGCCATATCGTCGTCTTGTCGCTGCTTGAGTGCCGAAAAACAGTGGTCCCGCCTCGCCAGGCCGCCTCTCTAAGAAACTCTAAAGTTGTGAGGCAAGCCGCCGACAACCTTGAACAGGACGAAAGTGGGAGGCTCAGCCACCACCGTTATCGTAGCGTAGTCTACACTCACACTGGCCCTAGCAATATTGGTTTAACGAGCACAGGCACAACCTGCTTTTTTGTCATCAACAAATAACGAGTTATTGCCATGTTTTTTCACAATAAGCGCCTTGCGGCTAAAATTCGGGATCTTGAAGACCAATTACAGGTATTCTCGGATATTCAAAGTGATTTACAGCAAGAGATGATCAGTTTTTCGCTTGATTCCCGTGGGGTGATGAAGGGCGCAAACCAAAACTTTTATGAATCGACGGGTTATAGTGCTGGCGATATTAAAGGTAGAGCGTTAAAAGAGATATTAGCGCCCTCTTCTCTTGATAAAGATCACTGTCAGCGCATGTTTGACTGTATTTCTGCGGGGCGTCATTGGCATGGCGCGGTTCATATTGTTAAAGGAAATGGTGACGAGGCCTGGTTTCGCAGTATATTTCAACCGCGCGCTAAAGAGTCTGGGGAGTTGTCCGAGATGATTACTTACTCTACGGAGCTCACCAACACAATTTCTCAGTCGCGTGAACACAAAGATATGTTGCAGGCACTCAACCGATCTTCGGCCGTTATTGAGTTTACATTAGACGGTACTATTCTCGACGCCAATGACAATTTTTTGCGCTGTGTCGGCTACAGTAAAAGCGACGTTGTGGGTAAACATCATCGCATGTTTTGCACGAGTGACACGGTACAATCTGTCGAGTATGCCGAATTCTGGCAGCGGTTAGCGCGAGGTGAAATTGTCTCCGATCGATTTCAGCGGGTAGGCCACGATGGCAGGATCATTTGGCTCGAGGCCAGCTACAACCCTATTCGGGACGACACAAACAAGTACTATAAGGTCGTTAAATTTGCTACCGATATTACCGAGCAGATGAACCGTGAGGCCGCTATTGCTGAAACCTCGAATATCGCCTACGAGGTTTCTCAAAAGACCGATAGAGATACTGCCGAAGGGATTAAAGTAATCAATTCAACCATCGAAACCATGCAAGGGCTTTCTCATCTGATGCAGGATGCCAGTGCTGGAATTAACGATTTGGATACCCAATCGGAGCGCGTTTCATCGCTAGTTGATAGCATTAAGGGTATTGCCGATCAAACCAACCTTTTGGCGCTTAATGCTGCTATTGAGGCAGCTCGCGCCGGCGAGCAAGGGCGAGGCTTTTCGGTGGTGGCGGACGAAGTCCGTCACTTAGCTTCACGTACCAGCGAGGCCACCGAGCAGATTATTCAGGTGGTTGCCGAAAACAAACAGCTCACCAAGAAATCCGTGGCGTTAATCGAAACCAGTTTGGCTGACGCTCGCCGAGCGCTAGAATCCTCCAGTGAATCGGGGAACGTGATGAACGAAATTCAATCGAGTGCCCGACAAGTCGTCGACGCCGTAAGTGAGTTTAAAAAGACCCTTTAGGGCAACACTATCCGCCACAGCAGGTGTGTCAAAGCCTGGCGACTCCCTGGCCTTCGCCTTGATGTTCCAGAGTTAAGGCTGGGCTTGGATGGCTTTTTTAAAACCCCTCGTTTCTAAATCGCCTAAGTTAATTAATTAACCCACCTAGCCAGCAATCAACAAAGTCAGTACACAAATGCCACAGGCAGCCAACCGCCACGGCCCGCCACTTCCAGGAGGGAACCGCCAGCAGACAGCCATAAGCCGCGCCCGCCCACACCGTATGCAGCGGATGAAAGCCAATACTGCAACGGTTAGGGTCAAAAATCGGATCCGCCAAAAGGTGATCAACATCGATAATCATCGTCGCCAGCATAATCAGTGCCGCCTTCCGCCAATTACCCTTCCAAAATAGCTTTGCAAAAACCACAGGCATTAGTAGGTGGAATGAATAATGAATTATATGCCTGAGTAAGTCGGTGTTGACTTCCATTGGTTTGCTCTTGGGTTGCAGACTGATTTCATTAGTTTAAAGCTCAAAGTGCTGCCTCCTCTCGGGGCGGCCAGACCTTGCCAGCTAGCCATCGATCTCGCTATCTATTCAATGAACCTATTGTTTTACAAGAATGTCAGATAGCTCGTAAGTATAATTTGTCCCTGAACACAGTGATAGCGCTCCACCTTCCGGAAGCGGAGCGCTGTATGCCGCCCATAACATCACCGAAACCTCACTACTTTGAGTGAAATGCACGATTGTACCAGTGTATTTTTCGGTATCGATCCCTTCTATTCCGTAGTCGATGTTTTGCAGTAGTGCATAAGCCCCGAAAATATCCTCCCCGTCCTCAACCAGCGTAATAAGCACGGACGAAATCGTGGTTTCTTCAATCTCTTTGAGAAAGAATACAGCCACAGTATCTTCGTCAAGGATATGGGCAAAAGCTCGCTTGTGAGTATTGCTCGGGGTGTTGCAGCTATGAGCCAAAGGAACAGAAAAAATAAAGAATAAAAATAAGGCGACTAAACCTTGACGATTAAGCCCTATGGCTTGGTGCCGTGTTTCCATGGTTTTTGTCCTATTGATTTTGTACTGTATCTCTATGCCTATACTCCTAGGCTCCAATTCCTACGATACTGGGTTCTTTATATAATATAGCGTGAATCGGAGCGCTTTTCTGAGTATGGCTTTTCACACCATGCAAATTAACCTTTAATATTCATGCCGCATCATCTCAAGAAAATTCCCGAGGCTATGGTTTGTGATTGTGATGATCAAGGCCCAATTTTTAACCATTAGTGGGAGGTGTAATGCCTGACACGATTGCCTTTGCGGAAGGCAACTAAATATTTTTTAAGTCAACTGAGCTTTCAATAACTCACATTTGGCCAAAAAGCGGGATTCAATGTTTCACTACGCCGAAATAGTTTCCATAATTACTAGTGAAATTCCAGGTTACAACATAGTCGCCAGAAATAATTTCTTTAAAGTCATCAATAAACAAGCTATCCACATAAAGCCCGCCTTCTGCATATTCTCCGGCTTTAATCTTTATTTCATATGGATATGCTGTAGAGACGGGATAACTAGCATTAACACAATGGATTAGGTCAGGTTTTCGGCAAGCTATAAAATAGGGCTGATGCTCTCCTCTCCATGGAGCCTGAGTCAACACAACCTCAGTGCTTTGGTTGTTTTTTATTCTGAAATATATTTTTTCGTGCTCATAATATGAACTGATTACAATCTCATTCTCAGCATATGACGGGCAAGCCAACAAAAAAACGCCGGCGCTCCTCAGTAAAACACGGACTAGACTGGAAAAAACAGCGAACCGATAACGAGTTTTTGTTACTGGTCTTATCGACACTTGATGACGCTCCCTTAGTTATCAGTGAGGCGCGACTTGAGCGCTGCTCAACGGCCACTGCCTCTTTTTTCTAACCACCCTGCTTGGCTAATCCTGGTTGATGATGACGCCCGCATTGTGGTTGGTTTGGAGCACAGCGAAAAACCAATCCGACAACATGCGCTTGTTATAGCCTTACCACTGTATTTTGCTTGCGTGGTTTGAGCATTTTTCTTTCTTGATCTGTAAATTGATGCTCTGCATCAACTTTTTCTGTAACATTTCTGGCAATTTCATTCATGAGTTCCAGGCCACCACCAAAGTTAAATAAATAGAGAGGCAAATATTCATTAGGTGATAATTTTAATGTCAGAGTGCAACTATACATCGCGTCAACCATAGCCTGTTCTTTCGGTCTACGATTGCCACCATAAAAGAAATTATGCCATTTTGATTTAGGGAGTCCAGGTATAACTTTTTCCAAGGTTGAAAGATCTACGCTTAGATTCACAGGTTCACCTCTACTGAGTATGCCTCGATCCAGGCTCCATACCTCTTTTTCTTTATATTGCCTTAGCCTGAAATAACCAAAGGTCAACGCAGTCGCTAGAACTATGAAAGCAGCCATTATTTGACGAGTTTCAATGTTATATTCAATCCCCATGTACTCAAGGAGGGTTATTAGCCCTCCTGAGAATACGACAGCACCGAAGACTATTGAAACTAGAGCAAAATCTAATAAAAGAGAAAGCCCAACTCTGAATGTGATTTTTGTTTTCATACTCTACTGCTATAACAGCTTATTAATATGCGAGTTGAAAAGTGCGCCGTGGCAACCTATCTACCCTAGAAAGGTTTTACAAAGCGCTTTCAACACCTTTCTATAAAACAAAGTGAGCCGGCTTTCTTTACAAGCGTTTTAGCTAATCTTTATCACAAACGCCTCACTATGACAGGGCTTTTTAGCTAGCAAGTTTAAATCGTCAGAGATGTAAAGCAGTGAGGAGAAGTGTTCGCACATCACTCCCGATGCATTTTTACTCTACCTTTCCGCTGGCCAACCTGCTGATCAAATGAGTTTATGATAAACCCACCGAATCCACAGGATACAAGAGGAAAAGAGTGCCACGAATTTTATGGTTTGGCAACCGGGGTTTCTGCTAAGGCGGGAACGGAGACTGGGGTTACGGGAAAGGTCGGCCGCTCCTTTTGGCTGAATTCTCGATCGTAGTCGAGAATAACGTGCATCGAGGCTTTGGTCGTGTTTGAGCACAATAATACCTAACCACCAGAATGGCACGCTGGGGCCCCTGAGAGCGAGCCGAATGAAGGCCTATTTTAGGGGGTAAGTGAGCAGGACGCTCACGCAAGTATCGCCGTGCCAGGGATAATGGTATGGACCCACTCCACTTTTAAACCGGCCTCGCGATGGGCCAAAATGGAAGTTGCAAAACACCATTGAACAAAGAGGAGTGGGTCGAGATGAAGATTACAACAGTTGGGATCGATATCGCAAAGTCAGTGTTTCATACAGTAGCATTAAGCCACCAAGGTAGGCTGATTAAGAAAAAAGAGCTCAAGCGTCATCAAGTCTTGGCTTACATGGCTAGGCTAGAAGCCTGCACAGTCGTGATGGAGGCGTGTGGCGGTGCGAACTACTGGGCCAGGGAGCTGATGGCACTCGGTCACAAGGTTAAGCTCATTTCCCCGCAATATGTGAAACCCTTTGTGAAGGGCAACAAGAATGACTACAACGATGCCGAAGCGATTGCCGAGGCCGCTCAGCGCCCTACGATGCGTTTTGTACCGATAAAGTGCATCGAGCAGCAAGATATACAGAATATCCACCGTCAACGAGAGCGGCTAAAAAAAGAGCGTACCGCACTGGTTAATCAGATCAGAGGGCTGTTGACGGAATATGGCATCGTTATTCGCAAAGGCGTAACAGCCGTCATACAAGAGTTGCCGTTAATACTGGAAGATGCGGAGAATCAACTGACGGTCCTGTCAAGAGCGTTATTCTCGGAACTGCTCGAAGAACTGTACCTGTTAAATGAGCGACTCAAGCGTTGCGAGGAAAAGATAGAAACGGTTAATCGGGAGAATGAGCAGTGTCGGCGATTGGATGAGGTGCTGGGCATCGGCCCGATCACGGCAAGTGCCCTGTATGCGGCGGCAGGGGATGGCAAGAACTTTGTGAATGGCCGTCATTTCTCCGCGTGGATTGGGCTCGTACCGGGTCAGCACGCGAGTGGTGGGAGATCAGGGTTACTGGGCATCAGCAAGCGAGGCAACGTGTATCTGCGTACTTTATTGATTCATGGCGCGCGATCAGTGCTGCTGAACTCGGCCCGAAAGACGGATCGTTTCAGCTGTTGGGCACAAGCGTTGTTAGAGCGCCGAGGGCACAACAAAGCCTGTGTGGCGGTGGCCAATAAAATGGCACGCATTGCATGGGTGGTTATGGCCCGAGGCGAGAGTTACCGCCCTGCAGCGTAGTAATACTAGAATGCCAGCTTAGGCTGACAAAACAGCTAACAAAAGAGTTTACCTTTCACTTCAGTTGCAAAAGACAGAACGATCAGATGGTGAGATAGGTCAGACCGGCTCATTCAAACCCTTGCACACGCCGTGGCCTTCGAGGCCGGAGGGATGATTAGGGGGATGAGCGCAGATAACCATCGGGGCCAGGAGGTCAAAAACACCTCCACTCAAAGGCCG
>TARA_R110000850_G_scaffold1267_7_pt1 | contig 10415 bp, 11 predicted proteins | sample TARA_R110000850 | Tara Oceans TARA_R110000850 (sample SAMEA4397586) | marine metagenome | biome: Polar Biome; feature: [SRF] surface water layer (ENVO:00010504); material: water (ENVO:00002006), including particulate matter (ENVO:01000060) such as... | depth 5 m | reverse complement strand
AGTCTCAATTCTCTGAAGATGATTGGCCTGATACAAAAGAAAGACTTGGGTACAAGGGGAACTATAATCAGTTTGTAGCTCAACGTGTCAAGGAACAGAAACAGAATTATAAACCTTTTGTCAAAACTAGAACTATGAACTCTACCGCCTTTAATACCTTTGACCAGTTGGTTCGTCCTATTAAACTCCTCACTGGTCGTGTGTTCGGAGGAGAAAGCTTATCAGAGGAAGAACTTGAGAACCCTTTTGGAAAAGCACTGGACATAGCAACAGGTCAGTTCTTGTCGCCTAAGATTGCTGTACAAGCAGGACTGAACGTGCTTTCAGGTGTGGACAGTAGGACCGGCAAGCCTGTGTATGAGGAATACGCAGGTATAACTGCTAAAGAAAAGATTATAAACGGTTTGGAGGCTCTTTCAAAGCCGTTTCTTGCTGGTGGTACTGCAAAGATTATTAATGAGTATACCCTTGCTTCAACAGCAGAAGAACTCATGGGTGAGGGAAGAGCAGAGAGGGCCAGTGGAAGGCCTTTGAATAAGAATGATTTGTACGTGTGGGGTGCTACAGGCAGTAGGCCGAACACAAGAAACCTGACAATGGAGATGGGCTTTAGCCTGTACAGAGACATGCTTCCTCTGACCGCTTCTAAGCAACGCCTTCAAAATAAGATATTTGAGATGGAACCTCAGTTGCTTACTGATGCAAAAATAGATGAGTTTGTAGAGGAGTACAGGGACAGTCAGGAACGTAGTAGAAAAGCCATGAGGAAGGTAAGCAATAAAATTGAAACGTTTGCTGACATGCCTGTTCAGGTAAAGAGAAGGCGTAACAACAAGGTGGTAGTAGATCAGGAGCGGGTAGGAATCGAGCGTGTTCTTGAAGCTGCCACAAGGTCGTTTACATTTAACGCCAATCCTCGCGTTGTTCAGGGGCTTCTCCCTGCTTTTATACAGAATGTAAGGGCGACTGTAAACTCTCAAGCAGAGAGAGACAAGGTTCCATATGTTCCTGATATAGTGATGACTCCTGAGTTAGCAGAGAACTTGGTTAGAAATAAGAAGTGGACTGTTGAACAGGTGCAATCTCTTTATGAAAAGCTGGGAACCGTGGTCCAGAAACAAGCGTCAAGACCTTTGTATAAAGACAGGGATGATAAGTAATGGGGATGTTTGACAGAGTTACCAAGTCTATCAGAGACGAACTGTCTCAAACCGGATCCCCTCCTTTTGTAGATGCACTGGTAGGAGGCTTGCTTACCAAGGAGGCTGCAAAGGGGATGTTCAATGACATGTCTACTTTGGACAAGGCTGCTCTTGTAACGTCTCCAGTACCTTATGTCGGTACTGCTACGGGTGTGGCTGCAGATTCAGTAGCTATGGCTAAAGACCCTTCTGTTCTCAACGCGGCTGCAGTTGGTACTAATTTTATTCCATTTGCCAGAGGTTTTAAATTTCTTGGGGATGCTTCTAAACCTGCCCGTGAGTATTTTGCAGACAAAGCTCTTGAGGGTTTACAAGACCTTCCTAATTTTGTAAGGGGTTTCTACGCAAGTCCTCTTGCTGGAATGTTTGGTTTGGCCGAATCTGCTGTTAAGGGAATTGGCCACGTAGCGGAACAACGGTTAAGCCCCCAAGCAATAGCAAACCAGAGAGAAGGGGTTTCTGTTAATCTTCAACAAACAGCTCGAAGAGAACTTAACAAGTATGACAATATTCCAGCGAAAGTTAAAAAGCTAGAAGATAAGCTTGCACAGCCGGGGGTTACAGGAGAGCAGCGGAGTAAAATTACTGAGAAGATTAGAAAACTTAGTACGGAAAGATCAATGGCCCTTAAAAAAGTAATGGGTCAGGCAAACGCCAACAAGTTATATAACGAACAGTACGCTAGGCAGCAGCCTAAATTTTTAGCTGCTCTTGACGATCTAGACTTTAGAGGTTTTTCTGATCTAAGTTCTAAATCGTATTATGATCTTGTAAAAGGGTCTACTGATCTTTCAAGAGGTGAGGCTGATACAGCTTTCAGGGAAATAAAGAAGGCGTGGAATGTTGACCCTGCAAAAAACTACCGCATGGCTCTTAGGAACCCAAGTACAGGTGCATCTGGAAAACTCATAGACCCTGTAAGGGCGGGAAGAAAAGACCCGTTCGGTGGCGTGAACAGAGAGCAGCTTGCTTCTGTCTTTCAAGGAGGTACTTTTACAAGCAATAGGAATCTTCTTAAGGCACTTGAGAACGCACCGAACTTAAAGAATCCTGTCAAAAGCAAGGCAAAAATAGCAGAGCTTAGAAAGAAAAATAAAATTGTAATGAGAGACGGCGTTGCTTACGAGAAACTTCCTATTAAGATAAGAAACAAAGCAGGTGTGTTGAAAAACAACGAAGCGCCTATAATCATGGGCAGCATGAGAAGCGATGCCATTGAGTTAGGAGGAATAAACTACGCTACTACTATCAAACCCAACGGCAGAATGATTGTAATGGCTTCGGATGAAAACGATCTGCTAAACATACCTCTTTCTAAACTTAATAAAATTACAGGCGGCAGAACAGCTATCAAAGACACTGCTATTAAAGCTCCTTTTGCTAAGAGCCGCATGATAACTACTGTAACTCCTTTTGAGTTTGACCTTGCAAAGATTGCTAAGGGCGAACAAGGCGTAGTCGAAAGGAGTATGCCAAGGGCAGAAGGTGTTGGTAAGAGAGTGGAAGAAACCATGTCCGCAGGGCTTCCAGCTTCCGGTAGAAAAGTAGGGGCTGGCTCCGGCAGTGCTAGTAATGCAAATCTTAGAACAGCAGAAGCTCTGGCTAATTACAAAGCTGGTATTACAAACGCAGATAGAATAACTGCAGCGGCAAACCAAGGCAAGGTCGCCCTGTTGGCCGGTAAACCCTTAGTTAGACAAGAGGAAGAATAATGGCTAAAGGAATGAAGCACTACTTAAGAGACGGGAAAGAACACAAGGGCGGTATGCACAAGATGCCCAATGGTCAGCTACACTCAGGTAAAACTCATGGTAAAACCAGCCAACGTTTGTATCACTTCAAAGACCTATCGAAGACTGCTAAGGTACAAGCGAAGAAGGCTTAACCCTTTCGAGAACTCTTAACTTCTCAAGTTCTGTATAGGTCGTCCAATCTGCAATCTCCTCTTGCGTTCTCAGACAACCTATACAGACCATACTGTGCGTCCTGTTCTCTAGCTGACACACTTTCACACAGGGACTCTTAGACCCCACAGCTTCCACCGTGACCCGTGATGTCACAGATGTCGTGTGTCTCTAGTCCTTCCTCAAACTCCTCACCCAGCTTGTCTACAGCCTCACTATAGGACACCGAAGATAGAGGTTGTCCGCCCCTGCATCCGTCAGGGTACACCGTGAAACCTCGCAACCTGTGAGCGTAACTAGCAAGAGTATTAGCAAAGTCATCTACAGTGTCCTCGTTGTTAAGCTTGCTACCCCACTCTGGCAGGTTGATCGTGCTACTGATGGACATATCAACATAGTCCTGTACGTCTGCTTGGAACTTCATCCTGCGCTTGTAGTCGTCAGCTAGGTCCAAGGCAGACTCAATGTTCTCAGGGTTGGTGCCATACAGATCAATGATCTCCTGTGCTGCACTGTCTACCACATACTGATAGTGCCACTTGTTACCGCCTTTGAGATACCTACGCTTATAGGCAACAGCAAAGATAGGCTCAACACCAGTAGAAGTACCAGCAAGGATGCCAATGCTGCCAGTAGGAGCGATAGCCCTATTAGCAACAGGACGGCTGACGCCAAACTCATCAGCAGTTTCTCTACTGACCTTATCACTGACACCTTTGTATACTGATAGCCATTGGTGAAGTTCTTCGTTAACTTCATACTTCTGACCTTTCTTGATTAACCATTCATGCATACCCATTAGACCAAGGCCAAGTCTACGGTTCTTCTCGCGTGTCTCATAGACCTTCTCGTAAGGCAGCTTGGCTTTCATAGTACCACACATCAGGAACTTTGTTGCCAGTTCTACCGTCTGGCTAAACTCCTTAAGACTGCTGATGCGTCCCATGTTGATGGAACCAAGGTTGCACACGTCGCTATCATCAGCGGATGTCACCTCAGTACAGGCATTGCGGAGTGTCTCATCTTCCTTATCAAAGAAGTTAAAACTAAACCCCGGTTCAGCAGTCTTCAACGCCTGTCGTACATTAGTTCTGAATGTCTCTCCCACTTCTCCCGTCTTCCAGTACTTCAGTAGCCATTCTGTATCGTAGTTGACACTGATGTTCGTCATGTCCAGTGGTGCTGCGAAGTTGAAGTCCTGTTCTTTGACCTGACCTATGCTGAATCCTGTCTTACCTACGTCCATGTCGTACCAGTTCTTACTGGACAGGAAAGCACCAATGTCACGATGCTGCCAATTAAGGCTGGCATAGATAGCAGACCGACGACTTCCTCCCTGCATAACCCTGCGACCAATTTCGTTCAGCATCTGCATCTTAGGTATGGGTCCGCTAGATAGACCGCCTGTCTTGCTCAGGCCAGAACCCTCTGGACGATAGACCGAATAGTCCACACCGATGCCACCGCCCGTCATCAGGCAGGACTCAGCCTTCCAGCTAAGGTTGGCCCAATCTTCTCGGCTATCCTCTTCGGCCTTCAAGAGATAACAGTTGTTGAAGAACTTGTTGGGACGACCGGCGTAGTACAGATAGCGACCACCGGGGATGAACTTAAGTTCTCGTACCATCTCTGTAAGAGTATCTACTTCTTCCTTTATGAGCAGGTCACCGCATACATCATCAACCAAAGTCTTGGCTAGGTCATGCCAAGTCATGCACCCTTCATGGGCATACTTGTGCTTGAAAATGTCTTCGCTGAACTTGGAGCGGAACATTGGATTCTCGTTAGATTTAAAAGTCATTGTCATATTCCTCAGTGAACTGCTGGTGCGTGAGCATCAAAGAACTCGGCTTCTTGATTCATTTGAATAGCAAAGTCTTCAAGAGCTTCTATTACAAAATATGAAAAGCTCTTTTCATTTAACACTGCTAACTCTTTAAGAAGCATTACTATTTCTCCTGCCATCCCTTCCTTTAGAAGCTCCATTATGTATGCCTCTTCGATGTACTCATCCATGAGGTTCATCCTCCGTTAGGGCGACTGCTGACATCTCTGCTGCTAGTGCAGCGTAGCCACAAATATCAACAAAGCTATCGTCTTTGAATGTCTCCATGCACCTAGCTACCTTAACAAGGATCATCATAACGGCAACATCAGGGGCAGACAACTTAAGCTGATGATCAGTATAATTATTCCAGAACTCTGCAATTCTCATGTGATTCAGAGTAGCATCTCCATAGTCTGCTGCACGGTCACCGTTGATAAGGTCGCTTGCTTCTGCAAGAATATTGTCACGCTTCATCCTACTTCTCCTCTTTCATCAGTGCATCCCAACTTATATTATATAACGTTCTGGCCCGACTGTCAATCTCTTTTGCAATGAAGCTTGTCTCTGCCTGTGCATCTTCAGCCAATCTCAGTTTACATACACGGCTGAAGGCGTACAGTGATCCGGTCCAGTACCACTCAGTATACGCACTCTGAGGCAGCACCATACGTGCCTGTTCAGGAGATACTCCCAGTTCTAACATATGTTTGTATGTCCACAGGGCTTTGTTCAAGGACATGTGATAAGGATCAGTCATTTGATTATGGCCGTTGATGCTTATGATCTCATCAGAAGAACCCTGCTTTTTATTCTCCGCAGCCCCTCTCCAATGTTCAGGTTTATAGAACTCTGGATCGTCAGACACGTACCGCCTACTTACCTCGTTCCAGACCAGCCCTACCTGATGCTTGGCAAGCTGCCGCGCTACAAAGATAGGTGCTTTGATACGAAACTGTAGGCTGGTGTGTGCAAAAGGGGACCAGTGTTTGTGAGAAGCAAGGTAGTTGATAAGCTTTTCGTCACTGTCTTGTAAGTCTGAGTGCTGTTTACTGAAGCTGACCCGCGCTGCATTAACGACAGTCAGGTCAGACCCCATGTAATCTACAAGTTGGACCCTCATTCTTCGTACTCCTCTTCAAGACCTAATACTTCTTCAACATCAATGTCGAAAATTTCTCTGAGGTAACACATCCTTTCTTCTAGCAAATCGTCAAACCTTTCTAGGATGTCTTCACTGCTAATGTTCAACAACTCACAAAGCAAAGTAGGGTCTGCTACTTCGGAAAGCCTCTGAACAAACTGATCATTTGATAAAGGCATCTGTTATGTCCTCCAAAGTGTACCACTTAAACTTCTCCTTCTCGCACCACCCAGCCATTGTCATCTTACTTCCCTTCCTTAGCTTCTTGTTTGGATTGTACAAGAGAAACACTAGCTGTTTCTTTTTTGGGAGACTGTCCCTAATGGCTTTATATTTCTGAGTGTCCCCTACTCTAAAGAAACCTTTAGCTTCCACTAAAATATCAATTCTGTTCTTGTCGTTACGACCTACAAAATCAGGTATGTATTTTCTGTGGACTGTGTAGGGGACTTTCTCAGGTTCATACTCGCAGTACTCTTTCAGAAGAAGTCCCGCAGTCTCTTCAAACTTATTCCGATACGGTATCATTGGACTTCTTCGCACGGGCGGTCCGCACTTCCTTGACCAAGGCCTGTGTCATTCCGCCTGTCTGAGACACGAAGGGTGTACCGTGAAGCTCCCACCCGTCGTTCAACAATGCTGATACTGTCGATTCAAAACGATCATGTCGCGGTGTGTTGACTACTTTAAATTCAATCATAGTTTTTATCCTCGTTGTCTAGGTTTATTTCGGGATAGGGATATCCCTTACGATTCTTAGGAACTTTTACGGTAGTTGTTAAGAACTTTGGTCCAGAGCCTGTAGCAAAAGCTCGCACTTCTGGATAGCAATGTCTCTTGAACTGGCAGTATGAGCAGGTAGTAGAGAGTTTTAAATTTCCTGACTTCCCATCCTCCACTGGAGAGTAACATCTTGATGGTCGGTCTTCCTGCTTGACGGACTTTTTTACATGCTCAATCCTTTCTTCAATGTCACCTGAGAAGAACTCATGCATTGGGTCGTCAGTGTTATCAAGGTCGTACTGTAGGACTGCAAGCTTGCCACTGTCTCTGTCCATTGCAAGCCATGCCCACTTACGATCTCCCTCCGCATGTGCGTAGGCTTTGATCTGATCCACGTATCCAAAGTCATCGTGCTTTGCAAGTGACCTGTCTTTGAATTTCATCAGGCCAAACTTAGTGGTAGACTTAACGTCTGTTACAAGACCGTCGATCTTACAATCCATATGTCCGGTAACACCTGCCACCTTAACCTGCTTCTGTTCATCAGTAACCTCATGGCCTGAGAGCCTTACGAAAAGCAGGAGCATCTCCTCTACCATGTGTCCGTACATAAACTTGATAAGGGTATACGGTTTAATCTTCTCACCGCGATATCCGTTGTACGAATACCATTGTACTAGATCGTTCCTGCCTACCGCAGAGAGACGAAGCTTGCTGCTCTGTCGTGCGTTTGTGCTGGGAAGGAACTCCTTACGCATGATGTCTTTCATAGCTTCACCGAACTTATCAATCTCGGTTTCGACATCGACACTCTTATCAGAGTTGCGATCCTTCATTAGTTTGTAGACATCTTCTACTAAGGTGTCGATTGTCTTATCCATTCTAATCTCCTGTTTTATGGGACGGTCCCAGATTAATGAGTTGATGCCCAGTTGTCTCCGACTTTGTACTCACCGTCCAAAGGACACTTGAGTTCCATCCTAGTACCAGCCGCTTTGATACACTCTACTGCCAACCATCCAAACTTTTCTGCATGAGCTTCTTTAACTTCTACCTGAAACTCATCATGTATGTTTCCTACAAACCTGTAGTCCATACTATGTATGATAGCATACTCATCTAGGATTGTCAATGCTTTCTTCATAATAACTGCACCGGCTGACTGTAAAAGTGTATTCAAAGCAGCGTGTTCGCTTCGTACTATCAGGCGTCTGCCGTCGAGTCCTCTGAGGTGGCCCCGCTTGGTTGCCCGTAGGACTCTTTCCCGTAGAGTTCGAAGAGATGGTGTGTTAGTGAGAAACTTTTCTTTAAGTTTTGCTCCGTCTCGTTTAGAACCGCCGACAACGCTTCCGATCTTGGCATCTCCTGCGCCGTAGAGGAAAGCATAGATAAAAGTTTTAGCGTTGTCTCTTGTTGAAAGGCCAGCAGCTTTCTGGTTTGCTGTATGTACGTCTCCGTGCGTGACTTCATGTGTGTACTCCTCGTCGTTCATGTAATGGGCTAACATTCTAAGCTCCAGACCTGCCGCATCTATGCCTACAAGCTTGTATCCTTTTGGTACTATCCAACACTGACGACATTCAGTGCCGTAGGGAGAGTAAGAGGCAGGGACTTGTGCCATGTTCGGGTTGCTATGGGTCATGCGTCCCGTTACTGCACCAATAGGATTGACCCTACCGTGTACCCTGCCGTCTTCCTCCGCTGCTTCTATCCAAGACTGAACTTGCGCTGATCTCTTCTGCAACATAAGATACTCAGCTATCAGTTTGGCTTCGGGTATGTCAACCTTGGATAAAATTCCTTCGTCTACTATCGGTTGACCCTTCTCAGTAAAGTTCTTTGGCTTCCACCCGTAGAACTTAAGATGTCTTCCGATCTGTTGTCTCGAACCCAGATTAAACTCAGGCCAATCTACCCTAGAGAACGAACCAGCGATGTTGCTATAATCACTACCAAGAAACTTGAGACCAACGCTGCTAAGGGTGTTGTCTTTTTTAATTCTGGGAGTGACTTCCCTGATAAATACAGGCAGCGGGGTAAATTTTTTATGAACTTCTTTTTCAACTTCAATACTCCTTTGTTTCAGTTGTGCTTGCATGTCGAAAGATTTCTCTATGTCAAGCAACCAACCAGTTCGTTCTTGTTTAGAGATGATCTGCTGGACTTTATGCTCCAGTTCTACAGACTCGCCGGGAAACCTACTGAGTAGTTCAGTAAGCTTAGTATATAACTTAGCAGTAACTTCGACATCTATATTACAGTACTTAATCATCTCCTCTGAGAGCCTAGTCCAATCATCATGCTCAGACTTTGGAAACTTAAGCCTCTCTCCCCATGCACGTAGGGAGTGACCTCCGTCTAACTGTGGGTCGTACAGCCTTGACATAACGAGAGTGTCCTCAATCTCTACATTGTCAAAAGAAATACCAAGGTGTTCTTCTAAAGCGGGCTGGTCAAAACCTGTAATATTATGACCAATAATAATATCAAACCCATTGATATACTCCTGTATTTGTTTCCTCTCAGCCGCTGGATTTAAAAAGTTCTTCTTGTATCCAGAATCCAAAGTCATTGTCCCAATCATCCAGATGTTCTTGACGGGGAAAGCGGTGGTTTCGATATCTAGTATAAGCTTCTGTGTCATCTATCAATGTCTCACCATTTTTTAAAGCAACGTGTTCAAGTCTATGGCAGTTACTACATAGTATAGCACACTTAGCAGCTTCGTCAAGAACTTCTTGGTTCAACCTGTTTGACCTCCACTTGGATGCCTTGAGTCCGAACTGTTTTGTCTTAGGATTTCGATGATGGAACTCCAGCACCTCTTCAGGATAGTGTTGGCTGCACACCTCGCATGAGTAGTCTGTCTTGCTCTTGATGTACAATGATCGATTCAATCTTCCGACATCAGAATTCCTCATCCGCCACCCCTTGAATCTCAGGCGCAGCACCGGCAACCATGCGTCCTGTGTCAGTGTCAAAGAACAACCACCCTGCGTGTCCTGTGCGCCCTGTGCGACGACACTTGACGAGCTGGACCTTGGTACAGTTACGCTCATAGTCATCCTCAGATAGCTTGTCGCGGCTCAGGAGGATGGTGTTGAATGCAATCTGATTGATAGACCCTGATCCTTTCATGTCGTACTCACTGACATCGTGAGGGTCTTTGACCGCAGGTTTCCTGAGATGGGATACGATGATGATAGCTGCGTTGGTTTCCTTGGCAAGCTTCAGACAACCATCCATGAATGAGTCTATCATTCCGTTCTCATTCGACTGAACTGCTGCCTGTAGAGGGTCGAGAATGATAACCTCACAGTCCAGACCCTTGATCAGGTAACGCATACGAGAGAACAGGTCTTCGATATCAGACGATCCAGCATGGTCGTCGATGTGGATACGATCAGACTCCTTAACCTCCTCGTAGAAGCCACGGTATTTGGCGTAGTCCCTGTCTTCCTCCTGTATCATCTTGATGTTCACACCACCGACGACACTGACTACGTTCTCGGTCGTCTCTCCTATGGAGGACTCAAGAAAGACTGCCCCAATCCTTCGGGTGGTTTCATTGTACAGACCATACAACAAATTGGTTACGAATGTGGTCTTACCTACAG
>TARA_R110000850_G_scaffold90138_1_pt1 | contig 10417 bp, 9 predicted proteins | sample TARA_R110000850 | Tara Oceans TARA_R110000850 (sample SAMEA4397586) | marine metagenome | biome: Polar Biome; feature: [SRF] surface water layer (ENVO:00010504); material: water (ENVO:00002006), including particulate matter (ENVO:01000060) such as... | depth 5 m | reverse complement strand
GTTTTCTCCATTAACTCAATTGAAAACTAAAAGTGAATACTTATCAGGTAAAATGGGTGTGGGTCAAACTGCAAATCATTTAGTAGATCACGTAATGAATCAATCTCTAAACGTTAGACTTACTAAATGGATAGGAGTAGGAAACAAAAGAGAAGAGACAATAGGAGATAAAAAAAGAACAGTTACTTTCTTTGATAGCGAGACTACTGGTGAACACTCAATAGCTGATAATTTGTCAGCGTTTTTGAATGCTTATGTAGATATTGCTAAGGATCCTTATATTGCTAGAGCCAACCACAACTCTGTTACAGCTAACACAACTTTTATGCTGCTTAGAGCTGGCGCTGATATAAAATGGGTAAACAGATTTATTGGACAGCCAATACTTAAAGAGCTTGTAGAATTACAGATAGAGCAAAAAAGCATTACTGCAGAAAGCATAATGACTAAAGATGAGTCTGGTGAGTCAAGAGCTTCTGCGATGGACAGAATACTTAAGAATTATGGGTTTGATCCTATTCCTAAAGTTGTAACAGGAAGCACTGTTGAAGCTTTAAAGCAAGGTGAATTAGAAGATAATATCAGAAACAGAGATAAGGGATCTCAAATGGAATATGAGATATTAAAAGCTTGGTCAATGTTACAAGAGCAAGGAAAGATATTTGGTGATGCAGTAATTGCAGCTAAATCTGACACGGCTGGTGCAGGTGGCTCTAACATAGACAGAATGGTTAACTCCAATAAAATACAAAAGATTTATAGAGAAGGAAACATTCAAGGGTACGAAGCTAAGTTTAAAGGAACCATGCTGGGAACTTACCAGGAAAATACACTTACTTGGGTAAAAAATATTATTAGAGCATCTGATTTATTCCTTTCAGGAACACTAGCTGCTGAAGGTATATTCAACGCCGTTTCATTTCAAACAGCTAACGGAGAATTTCTTACAGACGCAAAATTAGGAAAAGAAATTGACAATTCATTTTACTCTTACATAATGTCTGGTACTAATTTATTTAAAAACAACTATGCTAAATATGATTATTTAACAACAGAAGTTCCTCAAAAAGTTAAGGAAAGACAGCAGTTGATTTTAGAAGGAAAGAAAGAGAGAAACTATCTTATAGAAGAACTAGAGCTTCAGACTCGTGGTAAGAAAACTTACATAGGAATTAACAACAAAGATAAACCAACGCACTATCAGAATGAAATATATAGAGCTTGGATGAAGCTGTACAACCGTTATTTATACAATGAAGACGGAAGCTTAAACATGAAAGACGTACATCCAGACAGAAAACTAGCAACTGACCTTGCTAAGTATGCATTTACTGGGTCAGGATTTCAAAATAACTTAACTCAATTTTTTACACATATACCTCATCAAATATTATCTGATAGCAATATGGGTGGAAATATAAGGGAATCAATTGCTAATGTAGAAGAGATGACAACAGATAGTAACTTTATTGATCAGCTTCAAAGACACAGTAAAGACAATCCAAAGATAGTTAAAACGTTAGTTGTTAAATCAATGGAAGGAGATGGACTTACTTTTATCTACAAGCCTGCTAAAAACAAAAGTCAAGAATTTGGATCTGTAGCTGGTAATGACAGATTTTTTCCTAACTTTGTAAACGGAAAGGTTTCTGTATTTAACCCAATATCACAATCAGTAGAGACTTCAAATTATCTTTTTGAAAAGCAAGGTACTGTAAGAAGAGAAGACTCAAACGGAGACATGATAGATGTTCCAGTATATTCTAGAACATTTGAACTTGGATCGTCAGAAGGTAAGTACAGAACATTTGAGTACAGTAAAGGCAACAATTTAAAAAAGTCCAACGTTAGTAAAAATAACGTGTCACAATTGTTGAAAGTCAAGATACAGGAAAGAATGGACAAAATAATGAAAGAAAACGAATTTAAAGACAACAGTGGAAAAATAATTGATCAAATTATGGTTGAAAGAATGGTTGAGCAAAGAGTATCTGACACCTACACGGTATCGTCTAATTTAGCCCAGATAATTGAAGATCAAAAAATCAAATGTAAATAAAATATTATGAGTTGTAAAACGTATTTATACAAAGGTAGTGAACTTACTGAAGAGCAGTTAATACAAAGACTTTCTCAAGATCCTAATATAACAGAGGCTTATAGGTCTCAAGAAGAAAGACAAGGTTCTGATTATGAAATTGAAGACAGAGAGAGCTTTCAAGCAAAAGTAGACGCATTGCAGAGAACAATGAATGTTGAGGTCATATATGACGAAAACATTGAAAGCTCAAGGCTTCTTGGTAAAAATGATCCTAGAACTAAAGCTGCAGGAAGGCCCGTAATTCTTATCAACCCTAATCAGTTGTTTAAGACTACTGCGATACATGAGTTTGGACACGTATTTATTGATTCGTTCCCGGGTGGATTAGAAAACCCAAGACTTCAAAAAGCTCTTGATCAGCTTAGAGGATCTGAACTGTGGGCCGAAGTTGAGGCATTGTATCCAGAGCTTTCTGAAAGAATGCTTCATAAAGAGATACTAGTTACCGCGATAGGAAGAGAAGGATCAAATATATGGGATTCAGGTCAGGACAGGTCGAAATGGGAGTCTTTTATGGCTTGGCTATCAGATTACCTTAAGAGAACTTTTGGGCTTGAGAGAAGTGAGATAATGAGCTTATCAAAAGAACTTCTAAACAATAAAGTGAAAAAGATAGACGCTACAAAATTAGAAGAAATTGATCAAAAGTTAAAAAGCTTATTCTTTAAAAAAGACAGCAAGAACAAGACTGAGGCTGAAGAAAAGTTTGACAGCTTACAGAACAAAATTGAAAAGACTTACTCAAACTTGTTAGGTATTGTTACAAAGGTTTATAAAAATCAAATAAAAAATACAGAAAGTTCAAAAAAAGCAGAAAAAGAAAATCTAAAAAAAGGTGGAACAAGATTGTCTTCTATTACAGATCTTCAAGAAAAGTTAAACAGGTATGATAAAGCAGACGCGAGATTAGGGTTTGTAAGATATATGAGCTGGGCAAAAAATGAACTAGACTTTATGGATGCAGAACTTGACAGAAGAGATGATAAAAAGATGATGGATACTGACACTCTTAAAAAAGCATACGACTGGAGTTCGTCATTTACAATAGTAGATGAAATTCAGAACCTAATTGAAGGATTGCGTAATGATGAAAGACTGACAGAAAAAGAGCACGGCATATCAAGAGAACTTGTGTCTGAGCTTAAGAAAGTAAAAACAAAAATAGACTCAAAGCTTATTACTCATTCTAGAGCACGTTATGCAGAGATGTTAATAAACAACGACTCACAAACTGAAGAAGGGTATAAAAAAGGAATAAGAGAGACTTGGGCAGAGCTTGAGGCTGTTGGAGGTTCTGGAATGCAAGAAGGTGAATACGTTATTCAGCAACTAGCAGAAATGAGAGAAGAAATACAAGAGACAAAAAGAGAGATAGCTGAAGCGAGAGCTGAAGAGGATATTTCTTCTATGAGCATGCTTTCAATGGGTCTTTTAACTGAAAAAGAAATGAGCTCAAAAGACATCGCTTTAATATCTAACATGTTAGATAATTCTTCTGGAAGAATGGAAAGGTTTTCTACTGAAGAAGCAACTAATGAAGATGCGTTTCATAAAAAGTTTAGAGAAGATAGTTCTATTGAGAATTCAAGCAGTAGAAACATGAAGAAAAAGTATGAAAAAATGTTTACTACTACAGAAAGTGGACAATCATATTATACAACTGAATATTCTCCAGAGTTTATTGAAAAGAAAAATCAAATGTCTCTTGAAAAAGGCGATACAGAAATACAAGATGAAAAGTATGGAAAAGTAAACGTTACTTTAAAAACAGACAAAGACGGTAATAGAACCTTTGATTACGACTCAACTGTACCTAGCAGTGAAACAGGTAAAGAAATGAGTAGAAGGTTAAGAATACCTGGAGGAACCGATGTGAGGGTAGATGGCTTTGATAGTCTTGAAAAAGGAGAAAGAGCAGTTCACGTTTCGTTTAAGACTGAAGGAGGCAAAAGAATGAAGATAAGTCTTAATGAAGCTATCGCCCGTAGTGAATACGGATGGTGGGTTGCAACCAATACTAAAAAAACCGAAATAACAGTAGACGGCAAAAGAAAAATAATTAAAAAACCTACTGATAAGTGGAAGTCTGACGAATACATTGATTTAAAGAAAAATCATCCTAAAAAATTCAAAGAGCTTGAAAGGTTAATAGAGAATGGAGTAGAAGCTAATGAAAGATACGATCATATAAATTCTATTGTTGAAAACCATGAGGATGCTATGTTTATGAGGCTTCCAGGCGTAATGAAAACTTCTGCATCAAGAGTTGCAGAAGGTCAGTCGATAAAAACAATGACTAAGGATGCGGTCAGCAGGCTTATTGAAAGACAAAAAGATGATTACGATGTTGAATCATATACAGATTTTCAGCAAGGCGAAACGCTAAGAGTGCCTTCTCCGTATAGAGCTAGATTGCAAGAGTCTGATCAGTCTTTTGACCTTCATACAATTGGACTGCTTAATTCTATAATGTCTAAAAATTATCAGGAAAAAAAGAGTATTGAAGCTAGCTTAATTGTGATAACTGAAGTCATGAAAAAGAAAAAGTTTCCTGTAATAGATTCTGTTTCAGGAGAACAAAAAATTGACGCTCAGTCTAAAGACCCTATATGGATTAGCGGATCAGACTCTCAAGAATATAAAAAAGCTTTGTCTGTAATAGAAAATAGACTATACGGCATAACGTCTAAACAAGCTAAATCTATTAAAATACTAGGTAGAACAGTAGAAACACAGCAAGTTGTTAAGACTGGTTTAAAGTATTTTGGAACTGTATCTCTTGTATTTAATTATGCAAACAGTATTATTAACACAGGTACCGGATCTATTTCAAACCTTATTGAGGCTGTTGGTGGTGATGTGTATAATTTAAGAGACTATAAAAGAGCACAGATATTATACAACTCTGATTTAAAAGACATAATGGCAGACATGGGTAGTAATGTACAAAAATCTACTACAAACTTGCTTATAAACAATTTTAATGTTTTTGGACCAGATCACCTTAGTAATAACTTTGAAGAGGGTACTAGGGTTGAAGCGCTTGCTAATATGAATAGTTTACGTCCTATTGCACAAGCAGGAGAGCACATGATGCAGTCCAAAGTTATGTATGCAATACTGTCAAGTATTAAGAGTCAGAATGCAAAAGGACAATGGATAGGTGTTGACGGAAATGTTGTAACAAGTAAAAAAAGTGCAGCAAGCTTAGTTGATATGATTACTTTTAAAGAAAATGCGTCTGGAGGAAAGAAAATGGTTTTACACGAATCAGTTCAAAACACTTCATTTACAACAGGAGGAGGACAGGAAGCCATTCTTAACGAAACCAGGAATCTTATAAGAAGTAAGGTTGATGAGCTCCATGGTCAATACACAAGTGATATTCAAGCACACGCACAAAGGTACATGCTTGGTAAAATGGGATTCTTTTTGAGAAAATGGATGATGCCAGGTTATATTCGTAGGTTCAGAGGATTTAAAAATTCATTTAAAGCTGCTGATACTGAATTAGCAGAAACTGATGAGTTTTATTCTCACGATCAAAAAGAAAATCTAGAAGGTTATTATATAGCTGCAGTTAGATTCCTATCTAAAGTTGTTAAAGACACTAAAACAGATGGCTTTAACGTGATTAAAAGCTGGAAAGAATTAACCTCAAAACAAAAAGCTGGCGTAAGAAAGACCATGGCTGATGTAGGCTTCATGGTATTAACAATTGTAGCTTACAACTTGTTGGCGGGAGATGGAGATCTTGATGATGATGAGGTTTTCTTAGCTTATTTATTAAGAAGACAGCAATCTGAATTAACATTCTTTGCAAACCCTGTTGAAGCTTTTAAAATAGCCCAGACACCTACTGCGGCGGTTGGTAATTTAAAAAACATAGTAAAAACACTAAATTATGTATATCCAGGAAACTGGGGAGAAAAGTATGAGTCAGGACCATACAAAGGTGATTTTAAAATATCTCACATGAGTAAAAAACTTCTTCCTAGATTCAAGAATACAGAAGACTTTAGACAAGCTTTAGATTTTTTAAATTCTAGTAGGTAGGTAGCATTACTAAGTAAAAAAAAGTCAACAAAGAAACCCCATTGTACATACGTACTTTGGGGTTTTTTGCCTAACATAACATTAATCACAAATCACCGAAATTAATATCTTTGGTAGATTACTTAATATTATGCAATCTACTTTTTGCTTTTCATCTTAACATAAAGACGTTCGTACTCTGCGTCTATTGCTGCAGTGTATCTCATTACGTCTTTAATATCTGATTGATCATACAAAATATCGTTTAATGGTCTAAAAGGTATTCCCTTTTGGACAAATAATTTTACATAGTTGTTGCCTGTTGACTGGGCTGTAGCGTAGACTGTTAGTCCTTGCTTATTGCACCAAATCATTGCTTCTATGTTGCGTGAATAATATCTACGCTCAACATCTCTGTTGTGAAGTATCTTTAACTTCCTTTCCTGACTCGCTAATAGTTTTTTCTTGCTCATCTTCACATTCTTTTATCATGTCAACAAGACTTATCTGGATTCCCATGAGAAGTCTAAAACGTTATAGCCATTTTCCATACAGTTTTTTATATGCATTCCGGTCCTATTTGGCATAGAGTTTAAAAAATTATTTACTTTTTCTTGTGACAAAATACTTAAAGAGTCTTTTCTGACTAAAAATGTTTTTCCTTTGCTACAGTTGTATTCAACTTTTTTCCATGAAGAATAATCTCCTTCTTGAATAAATAAAACAGAAACTTCAAAAAATAAATTACTATAGATACTTTCTTTATTTACGTAAACCATTTTAACGTCACTCATTTTAAATGACTCTTTATTTACTTTGCCGTAATAAGTTCTTTCTGATTCTGACTCTATCATTTTGTAAATGACCTCTTTTTTTATACAGCAAAAATTACCTACGCCAGCAGGTTTGCTTTCTTTTCGTTTAAATATCATGTTTTGATTTTTTAAGTTATGTTATTAAAAATAGGGGTGAATACCACCCCTATAGTGTTTTATCTAAATACTCTATTTTTAAGTGATGCAGAATATGGATTCATTCTAAATTTAATAAAATCTTCCTTTTCCTTTTCAGTCCACTCACTCATCATATCAAGGATGTCTTTGTTAGAATCTGACTCTTTGATTTCTGACTCTAATTCACTCACTCTGTTTTTTAATTCAGAAACTAGCACTTCATATCTAGCTTTTAATAATGAATGAGTATCCTTAGCTTCAACTATTACTGAAAGATTCTCATCTTTCATTTCAGGGATCTCTTTGTAAACTTTGATTATTTGTTTGTATATATCCAAGTCAAGATCCATTATAGAGTAAAAAGTCTTGTAATAGAATAAAATAGTTGCGTGAGTATGGTTTAAAGATCTTGAAATACTATTAAAAGTGTGTCCTCGATCTCTTGCTATTTTAGAATATACCTTCTTTGCATAAACAAACTCTCTTTTTCTACCTCCTTTAGATATTTCAAACCCATAAAATTCTTCTACAAGAGTTTTAAGTCTCTGAAGTTCTAGGTTTTTATTAGATAACATTGTCTATACTTCCTATAATTTGCCTTAATTGACTTCTTTCGTAAGTCCCAACCTCAACGCCGTCTATTGTTAATTTGTAGTAATCTTCGGTACTTGTTTCTTCTACTTTAGTTATTATTTCCATGGGTTATTATCGTTTTTAGTTGTTAATTCTTTTATATGGTTTTTCACCACTTCATTTTTTAATTCAGGTTTAGGCGATACTAACGCATCGTCTTTGTCTAGTATTTTAGCGATCCTTGTTCCGTTATTGTATCCTCTTAATTTTATGTAAGAAAATATATGGGCTTTATGAGCGTTAGAAAAACTTTTGTAGTTTCCTTCTAAAAATAAAGCTCTTGCTTTTTTCATTTGTAAAGTAAGTTGAAATTTATAAACAACTGTCTCTCCAAAATCTGCATGGCCAATGTAAAGCGGATGGTTCATCAATCTTCCTTCATATTTAAGGAACTCTTGACTACTATTCCACTTATACATTACACAATAAGTCTCATCTTCATCATTAAATGACACGTATGAGTTAACTAGAAATTGCAAAAAATCAAAATTAACTTCTGCATGAATAAGAGGCAACATATATGTAAGACTTTTGTTTTTAATTACGTCTATTTTAAATGTGCTTTTCATTGTCCAGTTATTGATTTAAGATCCATATTAACAAGTCCATTTGCATTAGATTCTTCTAAAGAATACTCTGCATTATTATTCTGAACACTATAATAGTAGTCATCTAATAAATCAAGAACTCCTCTGTGAGTATATCCGTATCTATCTGTAAATCCATTCATGGCTGCAGTATGCATGTCTTCTGAAACTAGAAACCTCATTGGCTTGTTTGGATTAAGCTTAGATATGTAAACAAATTCAAATTCTTTGACCTTGTAATCCATTAATTCAAAATCATTGTTAGTGATTGCAATTAGCGCTTCTCTGTATAGGGCTCCTTGAATATGATACTTGTGCATTGTATATAACATTGGAAAGTCCTTGCAAGGTGCCTCACCAGTCTTTAAATCTACAGGAATAATAATCTTTAGATTATGATTTACAACTAAACAGTCTAACATTCCTTTACACCTTCTACCGTGAACCACAGTGTCAAATTTGTACTGGTAAATTATCTCTATACCGGGAACTCCGTGGGTAAAATACTTAGCAGTATAAGGATGTGTAATTAAGGTTGCTGCAGTATGAGAACAAGCTAGCCACATTTCAGGCTTAATCAATATCTTGCCACGACATTTAATCTTGTCTTTAAAGTATTCAGCACCAGCAGAAACTACAGCGTTTATAGTTTTCTCTTCAGAATAAGTCTTATAAACCTTAAGTTTTGCTGCCGCGTCAACTATCTCTTTAACATAATCTTTCAGATTGCCCGTCACTTTCTTTTCCTTTCTTCTCCCAAGAGGCGTCACCCCTTCAGCAATTTGCCCTTCCTTTTTGTCGCCAATTCCGCTAAGAATTACATCACAAATGTTTTTAACGTTTGTGGTGGGTGGCTTAGCTGAAACTCCTTTATAAAAAGTATCGACAACTAAAAGTGGTTCAAAACACATCATATCAACTAAACTTCCGTACTTTAAATTAAAACTCTGTTTAACGCCTCCTACTACATCTAATCCTTGTTTATCTATACTAGATAACATTGAGTAAGATGGTATCTCTAAGTCCCTGTACTGTTGTTCAGGGATCTTTAAGTTATGATCTTGTATTGCCATACTATTTTTTTTTAAAATATTTTGATCCAGACTCCTTCGTTTTCCTTATCTACTGAGTAGAGAGGATATTTTCTTGGGTCTGATTCTGTTATTAATTTGCCGCAAATACTCATTGGGACCGGAAAAACATATTTCACATTATCATCTTCGATGAATTTGTGAGATGTCATTAAGTCTTGAAGTATTTCGACACTATTACTAAAGTCAAAAAGTCTTTTACTGTTTCTGACTTGATGATACCCTATTATTAAAGGGTCATCTTTTCCTGCTCTCATTGCGTTGAATCTAGCTCTTAATGCTTCAAATTGATTAGGTCTACTAGAATCTACATATCCTTTTACTAACCTCTTAGAAGAGGAGAAAGACTGTATCCCTAGTTTCCTAATATACTTTGAAACAGTAGGACTAGCAAAGATACCTTTGCTAGTCTTAACCTTACTGTTCTTTAATGAGGGCACGTTAAATGGTAGAAATATTATATCTACCGGTTGTCTTCTATTGTTTAACATTTCCTGTTTCTAATAAATTAATAAATTGCTTGATAGTTTTCTTTCTTATTGTTTACAATAGTTAAATTTGCTTGTAGTCGACTCATAAGCGACACATTGTCCGTTAGATCTGTAAGATTTAAAAGCGTCTTCTCTATTAAACGTAGTTCCACCTATACCTACCCAGAAAGCTTTCTTGTCATACTCTGCACAAGAATCATAACCATCAGTAACTATAACGCTGTTATTTCCATTTTCTTTGATTTTATCGATAACATTATTAAAGTTGGTACCTCCAGTTTTAGAAAAACTGAGTATTGTAATTTCATTTACATTGTCAATCTTATAAAGACCTCCATCAAAGAAATACAAATTCTCAATCATTCCCATTCTGTAAAGAACCATGGCAATACCTTTTGCAAGATCAATCATTCTGATGCTAGAACCTTCAAACTTTTCCATACTATTCATCGATGATGAGCAATCAAGAAATAAGTCTATTTTACCTTTATAAAGTCTAGTCTCATTACCTACGCTCATTATTTCA
>TARA_R110000850_G_scaffold277136_2_pt1 | contig 10424 bp, 10 predicted proteins | sample TARA_R110000850 | Tara Oceans TARA_R110000850 (sample SAMEA4397586) | marine metagenome | biome: Polar Biome; feature: [SRF] surface water layer (ENVO:00010504); material: water (ENVO:00002006), including particulate matter (ENVO:01000060) such as... | depth 5 m | reverse complement strand
CTTTAATCATAGGCCAGGAGTGTCTAGTGGACCGGGGTAAGTCCAATCATAGGCCAGGAGTGTCTAGTGGACCGGGGTAAGTCCACCGCCGTTTTAAAACCGTCCGTGGCAACGGGGTAGAACCCGGGCCGGCCAAGGACATCAAGTGCGAAAAAGACCTCGGAGCCCTCACTTAACAGCTGGTTAAGCTCACCGTCGAGACCATCTTACGGCCCAACATCCGCTCCAGTTCACGAACCTTTTTGTTTAAGGCCTTCACCTCGGATGAACTGACAACACCATCACCGGATTCAATTGTGGACATGCCAACGTCTCTCATCAGCTTCTTCCAGTGGAGCAATAGTCCTGCTGACACACAATGACGTCGGGCTATAAGCGACACCGACATGCTTGGCTGCTCACCTTCTGCCACCATGAACGCTTTCTCTTACGCGGAATAACGGCGACGGCGTTGCAATCCGTTATAACTTCAATTCTCTGGACCTTGGACACTCTTTTGCACTAGGTCTATCCATATGTAGCGATTTTACCAAGGTGTCCGGTCGAAATGAGGACTACTAGAGTCACTGGTAGCTGTCCGTTCGGACAGCTCAAATGCCATTTGCTATTCCATTAGAATCTTTAACCATTAAACAGGTGTTCTTAGGGAGAATGGCTACTATGGATATGGCTTACCATCTATTACCGTCGAATGACCACATGGAAGTCTCGACGGTGTTTAGTGAAACGGACGCGTCAGTACTTGAGGGCGAAGTGATACATCAGCTTGCTGGATATCGCCTCAAGATGACGGAGAGTTGGCCTGAGAGTAAGGCAGCATATCAGTTGCGTGCGAAGATATATGATTCCGAGCTGAGTTGGTCCTGTGCCAATAATGGTATGGAAGCTGACGTGTTTGATCAATATGCTTGCTCTTATGTCGTCGTGGCGCCAACCGATGAGGTGGTTGCTACCTTCAGAATATTGAGTTGGCAAGATCCTTGGATGGCCACGGAATGCTACGAAGGTCGCTTCGCAAGAGAAGCAAAATTGTTCCAAACACCCCTAACTCAAGAAATATCCCGCCTCTGTATTGCCCAAACCCATCGCGATAACAAAATTCTGAATGGACATAGCGTTCTTGATCTTGTGCTTAAAGGAATTCTCAACATAGGGCGGCGAAATGGGAGCAGATACTCGTACTTTATTACGCGGTTAGCTATGAAGCGAGCGCTTGTTCGTCGCGGTTTTGTCATACCATATTCCTCATCATCAAATAACATGCCGGATGGCTGCACTATTACGTCGTTACTTGTCGATAATTATGAATCAGATGTCGAGTTTAAACTAGCCGATCAGGACGCACACTAGCTTTATCTGTAAAGACCGAAGAGTGCCAACGAAAATGGAGTAAATTATACAGCGTTCAATCACATAACCGAAGAGTAAAACAATATAGGTGCATGATGATGCGCGGAACAACGAGCAATATCATACAGAAAAAATGAGGCAGAGAGTTAACGATCAGATAAAGCGGATGTTAATAAAGCAAAGGTAAAAATCATAAGGGAATAGATATGAACCACGGAAAATCCAAGCTCAATGTCGCTATAATTGGAAGTGGCAACATTGGCACTGATCTGCTTCATAAGGTCATCAAGTCAGAGCACCTAACTGCTGCTGCCTTTGTTGGAAGAAACAAAAGCAGCAAAGGCATATACATCGCGCGGGAACTTGGAATATTGGCTAGCGATGAGGGGGTTTTCTTCTTGAGAAGCCATGCTGATCTCTACGACTGCGTTTTTGATGCAACATCCGCGTCGTCACATCAGGTTAATTACCCTATATTTAAATCCTTGGGGAAAAAAACAGTCGACCTAACACCAGCGCGTTTGGGAGAAATCTGCGTTCCATCAGTAAATATAGATGATTGTGCATCATATGACAATGTCAACATGATCACCTGCGGCGGCCAAGCATCCATACCTATTATAAACGCTATTTCAAAAACGGTATCTTGTATTGACTATGTCGAAATCGTTTCCAGCATTTCAGCGTTAAGTGCCGGCATGGCGACCAGGGACAATATTGATGAATACATCAAAACAACTGAGTTTGCCATTCTCGAGTTCTCGTGCGCTAAGAGAGCAAAGGCGATCCTAAATATCAATCCTGCGACGCCTCCAGTTAAGATGCAGACAACAATTTACGTCCATGGAAAATTCGAGAATCCTGAACTAACAGTTCAAATGATTGATGAACGGGTAGAAGAAGTTAGAAATTATGTGCCGGGTTACAAAATAGCCATTGAACCGACTTTTAAAAGCGATCATATGGTCGTCGGTATATCTGTACTTGGGCAGGGGGACTTTCTGCCTCAATACGCCGGTAATTTAGATATCATTAACTGTGCTGCAATCGCAGTAGCGGAACGGTTTTCGAGGGAGATCGTAAAGTCGGAGAGAATTTATGCATAATAGAAGCGTTAAGATAAGCGACCCTTCTTTGCGTGACGGAAATCATGCAGTCGGTCATCAACTTAAATCCGGTGACATCCGAAAGTATGCAGCAGCCGCAGAAAAGGCTGGTATAGACATAATTGAGGTTGGCCATGGAAATGGCCTTGGAGCGTCGTCAAGCCTTTTAGGTCACAGCCTATTAAATGACCGCGAAATGCTAGAAGTTGCACGTTCTGAATTATGTCGAACGAAGCTTGGTGTGCATTTTATCCCCGGTTTTGGCAGGGCTACTGATATCGATGACGCCATCGCTCAGGGCGTAGATATATTTCGTATAGCATCGCACGTTACTGAATCGAATGTTTCGCGTCGCTACGTTGAGAAGGTCAAGGAAGCAAACAAAGTCGCGTATGGCGTGTTAATGATGGCCCATATGGCAACTGATAACCAACTTTTGGAGCAGGCAAAGCTACTCGAATCCTACGGGGTTGACGCTATTATCTATATGGATTCTGCTGGCTCAACACTGCCGCATGATATTCAGAATAAATTCATGTTACTGAATGCTGAATTGAACATTGAAACAGGGTTCCATGGTCACAATAATCTCGGCTTAGCTATTGCGAACAGTATTGCAGCGGTCGGGGCAGGAGCGACAATAGTAGATGCATGTGCCAGAGGTTTTGGTGCTGGGGCCGGCAACACACAATTGGAATCACTTATAGCAGTATTTGAAAAGCTTGGCATAAAGACAAGTACTTCATTTAGGGCCGTAGTAGCTCTTAGCGAACAAGCAGAAGAAATGGTGTCAGGTAACGAGCCTTCGGTAACTTGTGACAGTATCGCTAGCGGAATGCATGGGTTATTTTCTGGTTATTCGAGACATGTGAAGATGATCGCCAACGATTATAAAGTTGACCGGTATGAACTTTACGAGCGTTTAGCAAGTCGAAAGCTCGTTGCTGGCCAAGAAGATATAATTATTGAAGAAGCGAAAATTCTCGCGAAGAATGTTTGTGCTTAGGAGGATATAACGTGGGAAAAACTGTTATCGGCGAGTTCCTTCAGAACGTAGCCTCTAATCCAGACAACTGTGCTGTAAAAGAAAATGGCGATCGGTCTGTAAGTTATAGGGAGCTGAACGCCCTATCTAACCGTATAGCAAAAAACCTAACACAAATTGGGTGTGGTAAAGGTGATATTGTTGCAGTTTGCATGAATCAATCTATTTCATTGGTTGCGATGCTGCTAGGGATCCTTAAAACAGGGGCTGCTTATAGTCCAGTCGATCCAGCTAATCCTCCGCTTCGCCTTAATCAGATTGTGGAGCAGTTACCGAAAGATAGCTTGGTGATTGTTGATGATGCGTCGTTCGACAAGATGAATTCGGACCGTTTTTCTAAGATAAATGCTAACGCTCTGATCGACGGTAGCGATAACGATATTAGCATTGATATTGATCCAGATAGTTTATGTTATGTTGTGTTCACGTCAGGCACTACCGGAATTCCAAAGTCCGTGGCTATCAAACACAAGAGTTGGCACAACCTGCTGACTTGGTTCCGCAGCCACTACGAGTTAGATGAGACCTTCGACAATATGCTCGTAAGTGCTATCGGTTTTGACATAAGCCAAAGATCGATTATGTGCCCTCTGGTAACTGGGGCCACTCTTCATCTAATGACCAGTAGGTACTTTGATCCACAAAAGGCTCGCAAAATATTCGAGAGCCAAAAAATAAGAACCTTACACTGTGCGCCTAGCTCTCTATACCTAATGATAGAAGGAAATGACTCCTTGCGTTCGTTAAATTACGCGTTCATAGGTGGCGAAGCGCTCAACTTAAATAGAATCAAAGAGTGGTGTAGAGTTTATAAAAATTACCAAAAACTCATTCATCAGTACGGGGTTGCTGAGTGTACGGATGTTGCAACCGCGTACCAGCTTAATGCCAATGATCTTCAGTCGGATGAGACTGTCCCTGTTGGAACACCTGTAGCCGACAACCAAATATTTATCCTAGATGACAGTCGTTCAATAGTTAGAGATGGTGTGGTTGGTGAAATATGTATCGCTGGACCAGGGTTAGGCGAGGGCTATCTCAACAACGCCAAGTTGACGCAGGAAAAGTTTCAAAGAATTACTGTTGGTAGCAATGAGATTCGGATCTACCGAACCGGGGATTATGGCTACATCAACCGTAAAGGGCAGCTTGTATGCAATGGTCGCCTAGATAACCAAGTAAAAATTCGTGGTATTCGGATTGATTTGGGAGACATAGAGAATGCATTGAAATCTATCAATGGTATCGAAACAGCGATTGTCGTGAATGTCGGAATAGATGATTGCCAAAAGTTATGTGCCTTTCTTTCAACCAAGTCTCCTGAGCTGAATATCGATAAATCATCATTAAGAAAACAATTAAGCAATCACCTGCCATTGCATATGGTGCCGGACACTTATGAAGTGCTCCAACACTTTCCATTAACACAAAATGGAAAAATTGACCGAGCGAGATTGAAGCTAAAAGCAAGTTAAAATAGTCCAAGGAGGATATGTATGTCTGAACAATTTCTAGTAGATGAAGTAGTAGAACCTAATAAACAGCAAACTTTTCGCGAGGAAATTGCGAGATTCCGCCGAGATGGTTTTTTAGGGCCGATTACCCTTTATAGTGAAGACGAAGCAGCGGAAATTATACGTCGTGCTAGGATAAAGAACCATGATCGATCTAAAGCGATATATAAGGATGTCTCTGTAAACTATGACCGACATTTTGATATCCAGGAGTTAACTGAACATCATAGTAACCCCATTATCCTAAAGTATCTAGAAGCAATTTTAGGAAGGGATGTATTGTTGTGGCGTACTGAATGGTTTCCAAAATATCCTGGATCAAAAGCGACAGAGTGGCATCAGGTTCGCGACTACAGTTATGCGAATGGAAAACCACAGATCATGCCTACCGAGACGGACTGGAACTCATTCGTTGATATTACTGTGTGGACCACTTTCACGCCGGCAACAAAGGATACCGCCTGTATGAAATTCATCAGGGGGTCCCATACTAAAAACTTCTATGACGAATCAAAGGCGACTGAAGCTGGCCGGAATACGGACTATGATGTACAGCTCGCTGATACCGGGTTCTTTGGATACAACTTTGAGGATTTTCAGGTAGACCCAGATTGGGATCCGGAAAGTGAAGACGTGGTGACAATGGAGATGCGACCGGGGCAGGCCGTAATTTTTACTGCTTCCTGTGTACATGGAAGCTTCCCAAACACGAGCGAGCGTGAAACACGCATGGCACTGGCTGGAAGGTACGTTCCGACGCACGTGCGTGTTTATCCCAATCAAACTTCGTTCAGCGCACATGGCGATTCGTTCGATCTAACTAATTACAAAGCGGTGCTCGTAGCTGGCGAAGATAAATATGCGCACAATAACATTACGCGTTTGAATGCACATGGTAAGCCATTTAATAAACTGTAAGGAGCATATTATGAAGCAGGCTATCAAAGCGATCTGGCTTGACGAGCTTAACCTCAAAACGGTCAATGACGACGATGACTTTTTTGACTTGGGAGGGCACTCTTTAACAATGGCTCGTATTCAGGCAAGGCTGAAGGAGAACTTGGGTGTCGAAGCGTCGATGGAGCAACTATTTTCTAATCCCACGATCGACCAATTGACGAATACGCTCAGTTTGAGCGAGCGGCAGCCAGCGTAAGATCGTTGTTGATAAGGCCGGCATTCTGTTGATTTAGGTGCAGTTTAATTCAACGTTTGCCGGTTACTAGTTTTCCCCTATTAACCCCTTGATGATAAGAAGATCTTGAAATTGACTACAGTTTACTCTGATATCGGCGTGGTGGTTTCGAAACCCTCTAAATTGAGGGAGTACCTAAATAATTTATCATCCTTTCTTTTAGAGGAAAGTGAAGTAAATAATCTTAGCATTGGAAATCCATCTTTTGTCTCGCCCTTAGCTGAGTTATGGGCTCAAGAATTCGCTAACGTAGTCGAGCAAGAGTTCCAACTTGTCGCGGGGAAGTATAGCCTATCTAGGGGTAATCCTGATCTTATTCAAGAATGGAGAAATTTCTATAATAAAAAATATTCAACAGATGTTAAAACAGAAGAGATAGTTATTGGCCCCGGCAGCCAGATGCTGATTTTTTGTGTGGTGAACATACTGTGCGGAATCTGCGGGAGCGAACGTAGGAATCTAGTCTTGCCAATCCTACCAGATTACTCGGGCTATTTTTCCTTGAGTTTAAATCGAACAACTGTGGTTGGACTGAGTCCGCTTATCGAAGTGTCGGGCGACCGAGGATTCACTTATAAAATTGATTTCAAAGCCCTAGAATCGCTGCGTAATATCGGTGCGATATTGCTTTCGAACCCTATGAACCCTACCGGCAAGGTGCTGAGCGAAGATGAGCTTAGTCAACTTATCGATATTGCAGTTAGAAAAGATTGTTTTTTAATCATTGATAACGCTTATGGTAACCCGATTCCTAAAGTTATCGATTATTGCCATAGACCGTTAGTTCACGAGCGGGTCATTAACCTATTCAGTCTATCAAAAGCAGGGCTGCCCGGTGAAAGACTTGGTATTATGATGGGGGATAATGAAGTATTAAATAAGGTTAGTTCGTTCTTGTCAAACTCTATGCTTCACTCTTCCCAGCTTCCCCAGGTTGTCTTGAAAAACCTTCTCAAAGGTGGTCGGTTGGAAGATACGATGAGTAACAGCGTTACGCCGTACTATAAGGAAAAATACGACTATGCCCATTCGCTCCTTTTAGCCCAACTGCCACCCGGACTAAGTTGGAGACTATATTCAGGGCACTCCGGTATGTTTATCTGGATATGGATTGATGAACCGGGCTTCGATTGTGAGGAGTTCTACGAGATGCTCAAGAAAAACAGAAAAACCATAATCATGCCTGGCTCATTTTTCTTTGATAACGAAGATCGTATTCATTCGAAACAGTGCATTAGGGTTAGCGTAGTCTCTAGTAAGGAAGAAATTGCTAGAGGTGTGGTGGCGATAGCTAAGGAGTTGTCGAATTATGTTGATTAAGACTATTTCTGCAGAGGCTGGAGCTGAATTAAAGGTGGGCTACCTTTTTGATGACGAAAACGAGCATACAGTGCTTTTTTTTAATGCGGTGGGGATGAAGGTGGAAACTCTTTACCAAATGGCCAAGAGATACTTTGAAAATGGTGTGAACTTTATTACATGGGAACATCGTGCTTGTCCAGGAGACGGCTCTCATGACAGTGATTTTGTGATGAATACGCAGCTAAGAGATGCCAAAAACATCGCTGATGCTTTTAAGCTACAGAGTGTCAATATCTTCGGATGGTGCACTGGTGCTTCTATAGCAATAAAGTTTATTGATGAGCACTCGTCATTGGTGCGTAAAGCAGCTTTTATTGATGGCGCCTTTCTCTTTGACGGCGTGCCGGGAGGCGATCTCGGAAACGCAATGTTTGAGATGTGCACTGTCATTAATGATAACGAAAGTTCCTTAGATTATTTCCATGAAGCAACACAGCCAAACGACCAGAAATTAAAGATGTTGGGTTTAGAGCGGGCGAAGTGGTTGGAGGAATTGGTGATCTATCCCTATATGGGCCCTAAGGCGCGGCTTCGAAATTACTGTAAGGCAATTGTACAGTCATGTGCATTTGATCCGATGGATAGCCTAGTGCGCATTTCATGTCCTTGCTTGGTATTTGGTGTAAAAAACGACAGAATGGTCGACTATGTAAATGCTGTTAGAGCTTATGAAGCTATAAAAGATTGTCGGCTAATTCTCACTAAAGAGGGCGGCCATTACAATTTTTTCCTGTCGCCAGAGCTTCAAACACTCGCCCTTTCATTTGTCAAGAACAGTAATGGCGGTAGTTTCCTGCCAAACAAAGAGGATTTCGCATGCGCAAAGTAATTTACTGCCATGACAGTGAGCTAGGCCTCGATTGTGAAACGAAGTTGAGGCAAGAGCTGATACAAAACCATCTCATCAAGAACAGCCATGTGTCCAAGCTATCGCGGGGGGAGCTGGATCCAATCGGTACACTGAACTTTTTATCTGAACAGGGTTTGCTCAACGCGAAACAGGACGGGTCGTACAGTATCATGTACTACCCTAGCCCCGAGGCTGTCCTTAAGGCTGGCAAAGATCTTGCGTCTTGGAACGAGGCGCTGGCTAAGAAAATGAAGAAACTAGAAAAGTGCATGACCGGCGCTATTTTTACCCTTGCTGGCTTTGAAGGTGTGAATGAACTAGAGGTGTTCATCACAGATTGGTCCCCTTGTCCAGCGGCAAGCGCAGTAGCAATACATCCGCAGCATAAATTTCTGGCTGAAAATAATGTAGATCGCATCATCGGCGATTATTTCACTGGAAAGTATGTAAGACATCCACTTAACGGTGACCTCCTACCTGTATGGGTCGCTGGCTGGGTAAACCCTGGTTTTGGAACTGGAGCTGTATTGGTCAACCCTGCACACAGCGAGGTTGATTATACTTTCGGTAGAAAAGTGGGCCTTCCGATCAAGTTTGCCTTGCACAAAGAGGGGACGACTTTCTCTCCGCAATCGTGGCCGGATCCGACGGTTATTAAAGACGGCAAGGTCGTCAATACCTCTGCTTACGACGGGATGACTTGGGAGGAGGCTACCGCTGCGTACTTCGAAAACTTTGCTGCGAAAGGGCTTGCAAGGGCGTATCGAGACGTGCGTCTCCCAGGAAAGGTTGTAGCGAAGGTCACGCCGGCGCAGGAAGGGGAGTATCTTTTTGATCCGGCTAGATGCTGCTTTAGTAAACCCAGCGATGATCAAAGGCAAGGCCAGATACCTGTCAACGTTGAACTAAACCCGCTTATTACGACCGCTACGGCCTTCCGATCTGAAGAAAACCTTGAGCTTATAAGCGCAAATTCTAAGTCTAAGGATGAGCTCACTTACTTGGCGTGTATGTATTTCGATGTCACAAATAGAGACAATTTGGCTCCGAATTACATTGTCGGACGCGTCGAGGGGAGTGCTGATCGGCCAAAGCACATTTTGCACACGGCGCTATTAGTTTGCTCTGAAAGGCACGATGTTGTTGTGCTTAATAACAAAAACATTGATCAGGTAAAGAGCCTATTTGACGTCCTAGTTAAAGCACGCGAAAGTCTTTCTGAAGAAGGCCTTGAAGTTCCAGATGACTTGATCACCGGGGCTGCAAGCAATCCTAATTCCTCGTTCAGAAACGTTTATACTTGGGTAAAGGAAACTGTTAAGGAAAATAAGTCGATATCCAAGGATAGTTTTTATGCTCTTTGCGATTCGATTCTACCTGTAAAACTGGAGGATGTATGTTAGAAATATTTTTATACGGCATCGGCGTTATGTATAGTCCAGGTCCTGTTAATATAATGGGTTTTAATGAGGGGTTAAAAGGTAAGTTTTTCGAGTCAATGTGGTTCTTTGGAGGAGTTGGCGCTGCAATGTTGATCCTTTGCATCGCCTTGGGTTTCCTCGGCGAATACATAGTCAAAGAGTCCGCCTTGCCGTACCTTGCGACCATCGGTTGCGCCTACATTGTCTATCTGGCTTATAAAATTTATCGGTCGACTTCAGAGCTCGATATAAGTGCAGACAGACAAGACATAGATGCCAGCAAAACAACCCTGGGATTCAGTAACGGGTTGCTGATCCAGCTACTGAACCCAAAAGCTATGCTGGCCCTGGTGCCAATAACAACAATTATGTTCCCGGCAACCGGTGTTATTGGCTCCCAGATATTGTGGTATGCAGCCGCCATAGGTTTACTAGCGATGTGGGCACCAGGTAGCTATTCCTACATTGGGGCGCTTATAAATAAACGCGGTCCTAGCCGGAACTTTCTTAAAGCGTTTAACTACTTTATGGTTCTATTGTTGCTAGGTTCGGCTGCTATTCTTTTCTATGAGAATGTTCTT
>TARA_R110000850_G_scaffold189247_7_pt1 | contig 10442 bp, 8 predicted proteins | sample TARA_R110000850 | Tara Oceans TARA_R110000850 (sample SAMEA4397586) | marine metagenome | biome: Polar Biome; feature: [SRF] surface water layer (ENVO:00010504); material: water (ENVO:00002006), including particulate matter (ENVO:01000060) such as... | depth 5 m | reverse complement strand
GACTGCTCAGATCAGTTGAGGCGTCCGCGGCTTGCGCGACGCGCGCCAGCTCAGCCAGAAATTGCGGCGATCCACCGAACAGCGCGCTGGGCTTTTCTGTCGTGATATCCCGGATCATGGCTGCGGGGCTCGGAACACGCCCCATCATCAGGCTGCCGCCGGTCAGCAGCGCGGCGGCAGCAAAAATCTGGTCGCTCACATGAAAGAGGACGGGCAGGTAGGTGCAGACACGAAAGTCTGATTCGAATTGCAGGCCTCTGGAAAAACTCAGCGCCTGATTGAGGCCCGCCATATAGGTGTAGGTGTGCGAAATCATCACGGCCTTGGGCATGGACGTGGTTCCCGACGTCATCAGGATTTCCCAGATGTCATCGCCGTGGATGCGTACATCCGGCTCTGTGATGGGTTGGCCTTGCATCAGATCACGCAGGCCGGGGAAGCCATGGCATTCACCACTGGCGTCGGGAATGACGGCTACAAGCGCAACGCCAGCAGTCGCAAAATTATCCTGGGCTTTGCCGAGCAGGTCGGCATCCGCAATGGCAGCACGAGTGCCGGTATGTTTGAGCGAGTGCACAATCATGTCCGGAGCCATCATGGTGTTGATGGGCACCACAACCAGGCCGGCTTTGGCGATGGCAATCTTGACCAGGAATGCCTCGTTTGAGTTGTCACAGAACAAGGCCATGCGATCGCCCCGGGCATAGCCCATGCCTAGCAGCGCGTGGGCAATCTGATTCACGATGCGATCGGCCTGGCGATAAGTCACTCGGACAATTTCTGGGTCGCGGGCGGCGCAAGGCGTGGCAATGAGGGCTTCCTTGTCCGGCTGGCTCCAGGTCATGCGTTCAAACAAGTCGCCCACGCTGATGCGTTCCCAGCGGTTGTCAGCGCGCCGATCAAAGACCTTTTCAACGTCAATTGTCATGCTGTTCTCTCTCCAGTCTCGGGTGCCCGTGGATCTGTGTCCGGAGCCCATATCACACCATAAGTGATGCGGGCTCAATAAGGAACGGTGCATAAAGGTCTGTTCACGGCGTCCAAAATATATAATAGTGAGTACAACTCACTAAATTGAATGCGAGGGATACTGGAACTTGGAGGCGAGCAAGCACACGCAGCAGGCGCGGGGCGTCAGATCAGCGCGAGCTCCTCGGATGGGGCGGGACGAGCGCATGATTCACATCCTGGCCGAAGCCCGGCAGCATTTCGCGCGTCATGGCTTTCAGGCGGCTGTAGTCTCGGATATTGCTAAAGGCGCCGGGGTCTCCGAAGCAACCGTCTTCAAGTACTTTCCCAGCAAGCTTGATTTGCTCAACAGCGTGATTGAGTCCTGGTACTCGGAGCTGTTCCGGGACTATTCCAAAGAACTGGCTTTTGTCAGCGGCGCAAGGGAGCGGGCCCGCTTCCTGATCTGGCGACACCTGAATACCCTGCATGACGACCCGAAGATGTGTCGCCTCATGCTATCGGACGTGCGCATGCAGCCGGGCTACGAGAAATCTGTCCTGTTTCGTATGAATCAGCGTTATACGGGCCTGTTCATGCGGGTAATTCGTGATGGCGTCTCTGAAGGGGTCTTTCGAGATGACATTTCAGTAGAGCTGATTCGGAACATGGTGTTCGGTGGCATGGAACACCACGCGTGGAGCTATCTCTTTGGAAAAGGAAGCCTCGACGTCGAAGCTGTGACCCATCAATTGACCAGCGCAATCTGCGCCGGAATCGAGTCCGCAGCTCCGGCGAGCGATCAGGCGCAAGTCCGTCGGCTCTCCGGAATCGCTGCCAATCTGCAGAAGGAAGTAGATCGTATGACCCAGAAAAAACGGAGGCCGTCGTGAGACAGACAGACACAGATGTTTCGAAATGGCCGTTCTCCTCAGTGCTGGTCGCCAATCGCGGCGAGATCGCAGTGCGTATCCTGCGAACCGTGCAGTCGCTGGGCCTCAGAGGGCTTGTGGTCTACCACGCAGCCGACAAAGCAACTGCTGCGGTGAGGATGGCTGATCAGGCTATCGAGATCACCGGGGCAAGCCCGGTGGCGGCTTATCTTGATGCGGAACAGATCATTGCAGCTGCCATGAAGTCAGGTGCAGGTGCAATCCATCCCGGTTACGGCTTTCTGTCAGAAAACAAGGGTTTTTGTGAGGCGGTTGAGGCTCAGGGTATTCGCTTTGTCGGGCCAACCGCCGCGCAGATTGATTTGATGGGCGACAAGGTGCGGGCGCGTAATTTTGTGGAGCAGGCCGGCTTTCCGGTCGCCCCAAGTGCCATCGAAGACGACGCGCCAGACAGCTTTCTCGAGCGCTCCAGAAGTCTTGGAACGCCTTTGCTGATCAAGCCCAGTGCCGGCGGTGGCGGCAAGGGCATGCGCATTGTCAGGGACCTGTCGTGTCTGGAGCAGGAAATCGAGAGTGGTCGCTCTGAAGGGCTGCGCTATTTTGGTGACGGCCGATTGTATTGCGAGCGATACATCGAGAATCCGCGCCATATCGAGGTCCAGGTACTCGGTGACGGGCAGGGCGGGGTTGTCCATGTTCTGGAAAGAGAATGCTCCGTGCAGCGTCGTTTTCAGAAGATTGTTGAAGAAACGCCTTCGCCGGCGTTGAGCGCAGAACAGCGACATGCCATCTGTGAGACGGCCGCGGGCATTGCACGCTCCATCGACTATCGCAACGCGGGCACGGTGGAATTTATCTACGGTCCCGGGGGTGAATACTATTTTCTGGAGATGAATACCCGGCTTCAGGTTGAGCATCCGGTCACCGAAGAAATCACGGGTATCGATCTGGTGTTGCAGCAGCTTCGGGTGGCCGCTGGTGAGCGTCTGGAAATGGAGCAGGCGGATATCAAAGCGCAAGGTCATGCCATTGAATTGCGCCTGTACGCAGAAGATGCCGCGCGCGGCTACACGCCCACTACCGGGCCCATCCTCACGCTAAAGCCGCCACGTGGCGATGGGGTGCGTTGGGACAGCGGCATTTTGCAGGGTGGTGAAGTCACATCCGCGTTTGATCCCATGCTGGCCAAACTCATTGTGCACGCGCCTACGCGCTCCGAGGCCATCAAAAAAGCTGATCAGGCGCTACAGGACACGATACTGCTGGGGTGCAAGACCAATGCTGCTTTTCTGCGCCGGCTCATCGCACACCCGGCGTTTGTCAGCGGCGATGTGCATACCGGCTTTCTTGACGCCAACCCACAGATCGCTGCCGAAGCAGAATTGAGCCCTCAGACACTGACCGCCCTGCTGGCTGCAGCGAGCCTGAGTACGCGACCCATGCGCGATGTGGCCGACGCCGTTCCCGACATGCATGCCGCCATCGGCGAATGGAGCAACTGATGCATCACGCATTCAAACTTGTCGATGACATACACAACGTCGCCTTGTCGCGCTCTGCGCAGGCCTACCGTCTGCATTCGGACAATGGCACGCATGAGATCAATCTCGAGACTGCGCCGGATGGCCGGACATGGCTGAGCCTTGGCGAGCAACAGTTTGAAGTCACGATCGCCACGCACGGTGATGATGTCTTTATCCACCTTGGCGGCGAGACCTATGAGCTTCGCTATCAGCATCCGCTGGACCGTCTGGCCGCAGAAGCTGGCGGAGCGGCAGAAGATCGGGTTCTGGCGCCCATGCCGGGCAGCATCATCAGCCTCGCGGTAAAGGCAGGAGACGCCGTCAGCAAGGGTCAGAAGCTGCTGGTCATGGAAAGCATGAAGATGGAGACCACCATCAACGCATCTCGCGATGGAATCATTGCTGCCGTGCATTTTGAGATGGGTCAGAGTTTTGACCGCGACGCCGCACTGCTGAGCCTTGCGCCCATGGAGCCATCCTCATGAAGCGAATTGAATCCCGACTCAATACCGGCTCTGCGGAATTTCAGGCCAATGCTGCACACAACCGGAAACTCGCCGAAGCGTTTCGCGAGAAGCAGCAGGCGGCGCGCGAGAAGCGACCTCAACGCGATATTGATCGCGTCCGCAGGCAAGACAAACTGCTCGTCCGCGAGCGTCTGAAATTACTGCTCGATCCCGGTACGCCTTTTCTGGAGTTCTCGTCGCTGGCCGCCAATGAGGCCTACGACGGCGAGGTTCCTTCGGCGGCCTGCGTGACCGGGATCGGTATCGTGTCCGGCAGGGAAGTGGTCATCAACGCCGGTGATCCTTCGGTCAAAGGCGGGGCCTGGTATCCGCTGACGGTAAAGAAGATCGTCCGGGCGCTAGAAATCGCCATCGAGAATCGCCTCCCCGTGGTGCATCTCTGTGATTCTGCCGGTGGCTTTCTGCCCCTGCAAGCCGATCTGTTTGCAGACAAGCACATGGCCGGGCGCATCTTCAGAAACCAGTGTCAGCTCTCAAAAATGGGCGTCCAGCAGGTCTCCGTAGTGCTCGGTCACTGCACGGCCGGCGGTGCCTACGTGCCGGGGCTTTCGGACTACAACGTGATCGTGCGCGGGACCGGCGCGATCTTTCTGGCCGGACCGCCTCTGGTCAAGGCGGCAACCGGAGAGGATGTCAGCGTTGAAGAACTGGGTGGCTGCGATATGCACACCAGCGTCTCCGGAACCGCGGATTACCCGGCGTCCTCGGAAGAAGAAGGCATCGCCATTGCGCGCGACATCGTTGCCCAGTTCAAGAAGCCGCAGAAGGCCAACGTCCTGTGGCAGCCACCTGAAGATCCCTTCTACGATCCTAGCGAGCTGTACGGCATTCTTCCGCAGGACATCAAGGCGCAGTTCGACATGAAGGAAGTCATCGCGCGCCTCGTCGATGGCTCTCGTTTTCACGAGTATCAACCCAACTACGGAAAGACCCTGATCTGCGGCTATGCGCATTTGTGGGGCTGGAAGATCGGCATCATTGCCAACAATGGCGTGCTGTTCAATGACAGCAGCCTCAAGGGCGCGCACTTCATTACGTTGTGCAATCAGAACCGCACACCGATCCTGTTTCTGCAGAACATCACCGGCTTCATGGTGGGGCAAGAGTACGAGCGTCAGGGCATCACCAAAGATGGTGCCAAGATGATCATGGCCGTGTCCTGCAGTGAAGTGCCCAAGTTCACGGTGATGTGCCACGGCTCTTTCGGTGCCGGCAATTACGGCATGAGCGGGCGCGCCTTCGACAGCCGCTTCCTGTTCTCCTGGCCGCAGTCGCAAACCAGCGTCATGGGTGCGGAGCAGGCGGCAAACACCCTTGCGGACATCAAGGTCCGTCAGCTGCAGCGGCAGGGCAAGCAACTCAGTCAGGCCGATATCGATGCCATACGTGATCCGGTCCTGGCGGATTTCAAGCGCAAGCAAAGCGCCTACTTCACCACTTCGGAGATCTGGGACGACGGTATGCTCGACCCGGTCGATACGCGCAATGCCCTGGGCATCTCGCTGTCAGCAGCACTGAACACGCCGATTGCAGAACCCGGCTATGGCATTTTTCGGATGTAAGAAGATCAGCTTTTCCGGCGATTCGGCAATCAGCGGGTGGAGTACGTGCTGCTTGATCCGCTATGTATTGCCGAGCATCGGCCCATTAAAAATAGAGGAGAGACATCATGATCACCATTCACCATCTGGGCGTTTCACAATCCGAACGCATTGTCTGGCAGTGCGAAGAGCTGCAGATTCCTTATGAACTCAAGCGCTATCAGCGCGATCCGCAGACACGTCTCGCCCCGCCCGAATATCGCGCACTGCATCCCGCAGGGACTTCGCCGGTCATCAGCGATGGCGACCTTGTGCTGGCGGAGACGGGCGCCATCATGGAATACATCAATACCCGCTACGGCAAGGGTGAGCTCGTGGTGGCGCCGCACGAGGCCCGGTACGCCGACTACCTGTTCTGGTTTCACTATGCCAACGGCTCACACCAGCCGCACCTCATGGGGCAGATGATTGCCAATATCGCGGGTTATGCGGGTGACAACCCGGTGCTGAATACCGTGCTGGGCCGCGTGGATCGCGGCCTGGACATGATGGAAGCACAGCTTGCCAAGCTGCCGTATCTGGCTGGCGAGAAATTCACCTCTGCTGACATCATGATGTTCTTTCAGTTGACCACCATGAATCATTTTGTCGAGCAGGACTTGTCGACAAGACCGAATCTGAGTGGGTATGTACAGCGCGTCTCGCAGCGACCGGCTTACCGCGCCGCGATGAGCAAATGTGATCCGGAGTTGCTGTCCGCCATGCCGTAAAAATATGGCGTAGGCGTCGCTTAATCCGCGCTGTTGCGATATCGACGTGGCGATGTGCCGAAAGCTTTGCGGAACATCGAACTCAAATGAGACTGGCTTGAGAAGCCGCACTGCAGCGCGATGTCGGTCAGTGCAAGCCTGCTGCTGGTCAGCAGCTCCCTGGCTTTTTCGAGCCGCCGTCGCGTGAGGTACTGGTGGGGTGCCATACCGGTGGTTTTTCTGAACGCGTCAGCAAAATAGCTGCGGCTGAGCCGGGCTTCCCGGGCAAGTTCTTCCAGCGATACGCCATGGCTGATGCTCGCCTCAATGCGTTCGATGCTGCGCTTGAGCGTTTGTGCGGGCAGTTTCTGGCGATGTCCGGCTTGCCGGGGTTCGGCAACATGGCGATTCAGCAGGTGCAGCGCGAGGCTGTCAGCAACACTGTCCGCATAAAGACTGCCGCTTTGCGAGGGGTGTCGAATCTCGTGCTCCAGGCTTTCCATGATCGCTGAGACCAGTGGATCCTGGATGCCGCATTGAAATCGCAGTTCCGGCTTCGAGACGCCGCCATTGGAATCGTCGCTGTCAAAGAAGCGCGAGCCCAAATGCAATGAGCGTGAATGCACCTCTCCGCGAACGCTCCAGCCGACCGCCGTTGCCGGTGGAATGATGGTGATCAGGCCCGGATGAGTTTCCTGGTTCCAGCGGCCACCAATACGCACCGGGACCGATGGCGCACCGCCCACGTGATAGACGATGACCGTTTCGTCAAAGGGATCAAACTGGGCCTCCTCGCATTGGCCCTGCCAGGCAAACATTGCAAGGTTGTTCCAATGGGTGTCGGCGCTGCTCAGGGCGGGCTGAAAGCCGATGGCGCAGCCGATGGACTGTCCCGACCGCGCGAAGGGGTGGGCGGGACTCGCCTGCATGTCTGAATCTGAAGCAGTCTGCATATCTCCATCCATCCTGCGGCCTCTAATGTGACGCCGACGCCGGAGCGCCGGTCGGGCCTGATGCCTCGATTCTGGACCGCATGGTCAATTCGGGCAAGACAGAAACTTCCTGCAAAAAAGCGAACGTTTCTGAAAGACGCCCAGTCTTGCGCAGCGTTTCAATCATGTCACTTAGGCTAAGCCCTGATCTGAACCCGGTCTGGATCAATGTGCGAGTGCAGCATTTTGAAGCAAGACCCGCGTATCCAAAGCATTTAAAGGATGTGCAGCAGACGGAGCGGTTCGGAAGCGGGGCAGTCTGATGATTCTAAAAATCCAACAGGAGGAGCTGCGCCATGACACCGAATCTCGGGAGTCCGCTGCCTGCAGATGAAATGCTGCACCACCAGACCGCCGACCTGATGGGCCGCGTGTCTGAATCCGATCTGGGCTGGACCGAAAAAATCTGGTTCTCCATTCCCAAGAAGGACGGCAGCCTGCAGATCGATTTTGGCCTTGGGCGGTATCAGAACCGCAACATCATGGATGGCTTTGCCGGCATTTCACGCAACTGCGAGCAATGGACCGTGCGCGGCAGTCGCGTGCTGGCCAGCGATCCGGTGGCGACATCGGTTGGCCCTATCGAGTACGAGGTGGTTGAGCCTTTGAAAATCCTGCGTGCGCGGCTACAGGAGAATGAAGTGCAGCCGATCTCATTCGAGATCGAGTTTGAAGCACTCAATCCCCCGTTCTGCGAAGACCGCCATCTGCAACGCGACGAAGGCGGCTACCGCGCGGTGTCCGATATCGTGCGCTATCACCAGGCCGGTTCCGTGAAAGGCTGGGTTTCGGTTGAGGGTAAGCGCGAAGACATCAAGACCGATGACTGGATTGCCTTCCGTGATCATTCCTGGGGCGTGCGTCTGGATGTCGGTGCATCGCCAGTTGATCTCAAGCCAGCGCGCGACTGGGGTGACAAGAAACTGGCCGAAGCAGCCTTCCTGCTGCAGTGGTCGCCGATGTTCATGGAGCGCCCCAACGGAGAGCGCTTCGAGTACCACTACTACCTGCAGATGCGTGATCACAAGCCTTTCTATTTTTCCGGCTATCGGAATCTGTCGGATGGCACGCAGGAACGCATTGCACGCATTCGCCCGAACCTGCGCTACGACGACGTCACGCGGCGCATGCTCGGCGGCACCATCGAGTTTGACATGCTCAATGGCGAGAACCATGCGGTGGAAGTAGAGGTTCCCGGTGAGTCCGGCTTTCATCTGGGCACCGCCTTGTATCTTGGATTCGAGGGCAAGAAGCACGGCATGTATCGCGGCGAACTGTTTGTCGATGGCGAGAAGATCGACAACACCAAGGATCCGGAAACCTTGCGTCGCATTCATCAGCTTCGTGATTGCCCGATCCGGATTCGTGAAGGCGATGCGGTGGGTTACGGCATCTTCGAGTCCGTGCTCATTGGTCCGTGGCCAGAATATGGCCTGACCTCCGAAAACTCCTTTATCTAGGCCCACGCCATGCCGCGCGATCTGGATCAGATGACTCGTGGTTTGCAGGCCTACCTGCCGCAGGGCGGGCAAATCACCGGCATCGTTGCGCTGTCGACGGGCCATTCCAACGAAACCTATCTCGTTGAAGGTCTGGACCGAATCCTGCGCATGCCGCCATCAGAGGAAGGTCTGCTGCCGCCATACGACATGGCGCGGCAGCACGCGATTCTCGATGCGGTTGGCAAGGCGCACAATGGCCCGCCAGTGCCCATGATGTTCGAGCTGTGCACGGATGCCGCCGTCATCGGTGATCCCTTCTTTCTGATGCAACGGCTGGAAGGCGAGGCCTTTGATCACCTTGCACCGGACTGGATGCGCGATGCGCCGGCCAACACGGTTTCGGCCATGTGCAAGCAGTTCGTGGGTGCCGTCACGGCGCTGCATGGCTTGCCTGCCAGTCTGATGCCGCCGGGCTCACGCGATGTGGATCAGGAGGTAGCGCACTGGTTGCAGGTGGCGATGGACGCGGAAGCGGATCCGGCGCTGATTGATCTGCTCACTGATTTGCGTGCCAGTCCGCCTGCAAGCTCTGGCGAGATGACGCCTGTGCATGGCGATCCCAAGCAGGGCAATTGCCTTTGGCGCAAGGCCGAGCTGCAGGCCTTGCTGGACTGGGAGATGGCTGGGGTGGGAGAGCCGCTGACGGACCTGGGTTACCTGCTGCAGTTCTACGATCAGGGCGAAGTTGCGTTTGCCAATGCCGGTTTTGAGTTGGATGGATGGTGGTCGCGCGAGCAGGTCATTGCGCACTGGGAGGCCGCTACCGGGCGCACCGCGCGTGATATCCGTCGCTACGAGACCCTGGCGATTGCCAAGGTCACGGCGATCATTGCCCTGGGTTTTCATCTGGCACGCACCGGGCGCGCCAGTGACCCGCGCTTCGCTGCCTGGGGCGATGTGATTCCGCTGTACCTGAGCCTGGCTCAGGCCCGTTCCGAGATGCAGTAAGCAGGGAGATCACCAACATGAATGGACCCAGCCCGAATCTGGCCAGGGATGCAGAATCCTTCTACGCAAACTATGACCATCTGGACCCGCCGCTAGGACCAGACGGCACGCCGTTCGCCTATTACGAGGCGTTTCGTGATGCCACCCTGGCCGCGGATCAACCCGTGGGCTGGAGTGAGCGTCACGGCGGTTTCTGGGTGATCAACAGTTTCGCCGAGTGTGACCGCGTGGACCGTGACACCGAAACCTTCTCCAACGACGGCATCATTTTTCCAAAGTACGCCGTGACCGAACCGCTAATGCTGGCCGAACAGGACGAGCCGGAGCACATGCGCTCGCGGCGTCTGGTCAACCTGGCCTTCATGCCGCGCGGCGTCACCGGCCTGAGCGAATCCATTCACACCGCGGTGCATGAATTGATGGATGGCTTTATCGAGGAGGGTCGCGCCGACGTGGGACGCATTCTTGCGGACCCGGTGCCCGCCATCCTGACGGCAGTGATGCTCGGGTTCCCGCCCGAAGATGGTCCCTTGTTTGATAGCTGGACAACAGCTTTGACGCATGAATTCATCAATGATCGTGAAGCCGCGATTCCCAAGATCGAGCAGATGTATGCTTATTTCGAAGCCAACATCGAGCGCCGACGCAAGGACCCGGGCGACGACATTCTGTCGCAGGTCATCAATTCTGAAGTCGATGGCGAACGCCTGAGTCACAAGGAACTGCTGGGTTTTTCCACTGTGCTGCTGATTGGTGGTATTGAGAACTCGGCCAAGCTCATCGGTACGGCACTGTGGCGCTTGGGCTGGGATGTGGAAC
>TARA_R110000850_G_scaffold41334_5_pt1 | contig 10463 bp, 22 predicted proteins | sample TARA_R110000850 | Tara Oceans TARA_R110000850 (sample SAMEA4397586) | marine metagenome | biome: Polar Biome; feature: [SRF] surface water layer (ENVO:00010504); material: water (ENVO:00002006), including particulate matter (ENVO:01000060) such as... | depth 5 m | reverse complement strand
GTAAATCGCATTTCCATCTTCATCTAATCCAGTAAATGTAATTTCTCTATTTATATTCGATACTACATTTCTGAACTGCGCAATCTTTGGGTAACTAATATGTTTCTTCATTTTCACAATTAATATTTTCGTTTAATTCACCGTGCTATAGACAACATTATCTATAGGTAATTATTACAACTGCGGAGTAACACATGATAGAGATGTCAATGCAGCGGTAAATATTAAAAACTTTAGTTTAAAAAATATCTTGTCAGGAACTGATAGGAAAAATCATGACGAACTGCCAACATTAGTTGGAGTGATGACTCATGAAGCCCAACTCATCGGCTCTGCCGTGGGTGGGTAGTTCACTTCACTTCATATTATCTAAATTTAGTGCTACAAGCCATTAGAGTCAACCTCGTAATTAACGAAGTCTACGGAACACAAAAACTCTTCCATTTGGTATTCGTCTGCTAACTTATTTGTAAGGTGTTTCATTATCTCATCCTTAAATTCTTCTTTAGCTTGTTCTATTTGTTCACCATTAAACCCATTATGATTAGAGAATGATTTTAGTGTTACGTTTACCTGTAGATTTATAAGCATTTCCTCATCTACATTTCTAGTTCTTTGTGACATATTTTTAGCTTTAAATTAATGGTATCATAATCTTGTCTATAACAAATCAGTTTTCAATGTTACATAGTATAATTCTTCATATGTTATCTCTTCTCTCTTGTACATATCGTTCAATCTATTCACAATAGCGTCTGAGTATATAGCGTAATCCAAGTCTAATGCTGGAGTGTCAAATATTGTTTTTCCGTTGTAGGTTTTAATATCCCCACCATCCTTTAGCATTTCTGCTATCTGACCTTGTTTTGATCTCTCACGTGAGCGACTAATCTCTTCGTTAATTGATACTACTAAATCCTCTATTTCTTTTCTCATAATATTTAACTTACTCTATGAACTACCAGTATCATCATGTGAGCGTTTGTTACACTCACCGCTATAGTGTATTACCGTAGTTGTCCTTTGGCTCTGCAATAAACAATATCGTAATCACGCCTCCATCACCTTTCAAGTTATTCACTCCAAAACATTCATTTGTGAATATCCTCCTGTCGCTATCACAGTCATCAGTAGATATATCAATACTTGCCGTAACTTCAAAGTCCTCTGCCTTTAATAGTTCTTTTGCTAATTCGTGTGATGTCATAATTTTGGCTTTAATTTGAGCTTATCTCATATTGTAAATGTCATGCATCCTGTAAGTAACACTTCCATACTTCACATAATATTCACCAAAAACATCATTGTAATGCAAACTACAATTTCTTAATCTTACATTGCTAGATTTAAACATTCCGCCATTTCTATTCAAATCAACTATTGCTGCATCCCAGTTTGATAATAACTCGGAGGAAACAATAGGAGATAACACGGTGCAAAGTTCACTAACGGGTTTCAAATGTGTAAATCCCAATTCTTGATTTAGATCAATATTGTAAGCCTTCATTTTTCTAAACATAACTTCAGACAGTGTTTCATCTTCAAGTAATAAACTGTCATTATCATATAGTTTCAAGCTATCTAATATCGACAACATACAAGAAGCCATGTTGTGTAGCTCATCTTTATCTTTATCTTTATCATGTAATGCCTTTGCGTTTAAAGTATCGTCTGTGTTATCCATTTTTTAAATCTTCTTTAAATAATTCTCCTAATTGTTCTATATTGCAGTTTATATTAAAAATTTTTAATATTTTCCAAATAGGAGTATTATCTCGTTCTTGCTCTAATTCACCAACTTTTTCTAAAATGCCTTTTCTATATTCGCTAAGTTGTTAATGATTTGTTTGATCCACTATATACAAGGCTACATATTTCTCTTAACAATATCTTGTATATTCATCAACTCATCTTTATAGCCGCTACCTCCATCTTTGTTGCAGTAATCCATTTCAAGGTGCTTCTCTATCTTAGATAGTAGTTTAACTGTTTTCACCTTATCGCTGGAATGCTTATCTACCCACTTATTGTATTTTCCAATAACCTTGTTTAGTTGGATTCTGCTTTCTTTCCACCAGCCAATACTAACGTTCTCGTTCCATTCGTCTATTTTGTCCATTATATTTAATTCAGTTTAAAAAAAACACTTCTCACACAGCCTTAATGCTAATCTTTCCATAATTTATCGAAATCGTGTATATCCTCAACAAGTTTCATTTCCAACCCATCATCAACACAATGAGAGGCTAAATGGTAACCATCACTTTCAAAGTAACTCGGTTCGCCATTATATTTTTTTAATCCACTAATTTGTATGGTATCACAACCACTTTCACAAGAAGCACTTGCTTTGTTTCCAAATTTGTCTTTCACTAAATAAATCATACTATGTACTTTCATCTTATTCGTTTTATGTTCTTAAAATAGCTGTATAGCTCATATGTTATACGTATTTAATTTACTTTTGTTTCATTTTTCGTTTTGTTTTCACACAGCCCTACACTCTTTTCACAACTATCTCTTCAACCCAAACACAAAAATAAACAAAAAAATCGCTTCTAAAATTAAATGATTGACTTTTTTAGTTTTCGTTTTTCAAAACATTAATTGCTTTAGCATATTCATCCGCAAGTTTTTTGTGATACTCAGCGGTTGTGATTAACACACTTATTTGCTGTGGGTCATTCTTCCACCTATCTTGTGGGTACTTGCTAAAGTGCGTTGAGATTTGAAATTCCTTTTCTAACACTTCTATTGCGTTTTTCATTCTTTATTTTTTAGCTAAACTAACTTTAAGTAGCTTATGTAAATTGTGTAAGTAATTATATTCTCTTGATCGTTTATTCTGCAAGAAATGCCAAGGCTCACAACTAAAAATGCCTTCGATTATTCCTAAAAACTCTTTTTCGTCATGCCTATCTAAATCATAGCACATTAAGTTTTTGTGCATTGTAGTCATTATATGCAAAGCATCCTCTTGACTGTATGACCTTTCTATTTCTTTAATCATTTCTCTCATTTCTTTTTGAGCAGAAGCAAATTTGTACCAAGGTAAATCATAAGCCAGTTCTTCTTTAATGTATTTTCGAACTGCTTTCGCAGTAGCTTTAGAGCAAAAAACATCTTCTGTATCACAAAGTTTTCCTGCAAAATAATCGGGATTAATTCTCTGAATAAACTCTTCAATGCTAGACCCCATTGACCCCCAGTAAAAAGACCAAGAACCAAACTCTAAGTCTGATATTATTATTTTACCTTTTCCTAATTCGTAATTTTCAAATATAATATCTGCTGTTTTCACGCTTAATCTATTCATAATGTTTTTTTTGTAATTGTTAAAAATTCGTGTAAATTATCTTTACAAATTAACCCAAATCACCGCCCCTTGTGGGTGTTCATATGGTATCGGTTCATCATATCGTTTAGCAAACCCTAAACCCCAAGCATACTTCCATTTTTTCAAAAGCTCAGCATCTTCTACTTGGTGAAATTTTAACTGACTTGGATGGTTAGATATGGGTTTCTCTGAACAGTACATTAAATAAGCCTCACCAACTATCGTTCCGCTACCAGATTCAATAAGAGATATCTTCCCCCTTACTTTAGTTTTAGTTGTTCTCATTTCCCACACCTTACCTTCATCGAATATTTTGTCAAGCCAAACTTTTTTAATAATCAATCCTTTTTTCACGCCTCTTCACATTTTAATCTATTACATATTTCGTCAAAAGCGTCAAATATTATTTCTAATTGCACACTTCCTGTTTTGCATAGAGGAATATTTTCGTAGTCTATGTCAAGAGGGTTACTTCCTCTAAAAGCCTCATAGGTGTATTCTAATTCATCATCTGTGTAAGATAACAAATCAGTAAACCATTTTTTAGCCTTCTTTAATTTATCCCCATCATACCCTTGCTCTTCTAAACCGCCATCAATTAATTCTTGTATCTCTTTTGCAGTTTCCTCAGAATCATATTTAGCGTGGTCTTGTGAGCTGCCAATTTTTAGCTTTTCATTCCAATAACCCTCAGAAACAAAACCCTCAGCAGAAGGGTGAAATGGTCTGCAAAATATCCAATTACCAAAATCTCCAAACACAGACAGCCCTCTATTGTCATTTACAAATTTCACATAACCCATATTACTATCACCTTCTCTAAAGTGATCAACTCTTATTTCGTTTCCTTCTTCACTCTTAAAAATTTCTACTATATGAGTGTGTTTGCTGAAATCCCAATTTGTTCTTTTTTTCATTTTTTCACAATTAATTTTACCACAAAATATAGTGGCATCTAGTTCGACATATATTCACTCACGTAATAATTTTCACCATGATAACCATACTTCTTGCCAGCGGCTTCAGCTTCTTCCTTGCTATTAAACGAAGCAAGTATCACACCGTCTTTATCTTTCCCATGCGCTGGCTCTTTCTCATAAACCGCAAATTGTTCTTTTTTTAAATTTTCTTTAATCTTTTCGTATTCCATTATTCGTATGTTTTTGGTAAATTAAATACACTACACCTGATAATATTGCGTTTGTAATTAACTTCAAGGGTCTTCCGTTGCACCAGTAGCAAATAATATTAAGGAAAAATAAAATTAAGAAAGAGATGAGCAAAAGTAGTTTTTTGCTTTTCATGTTTTAGTTTTTTAAGTAATTATTTTCACAAAGATAGAAAAATATTTCGTACATTTGTTTGATGAAGGCAGAAGATTTAAAAAAAGATAATATTGTATTTTTCAACAATGAGATTCATTGGGTTTTATCCGTAATGCAGCATGAGGTTTTGATTTGCAATCAAAAAAAAGAAGAGACTACGATGGGCATAGGTGAAGTGGTTGGTGTTCGATTAAACCCTGTTTGGATGAGACGTTTAGGTTTTTCTTATAGCAACCCAGAGAGCGAAGGTGATGACGGATGGGATGGTGTTGGCACTTGGGAGAACGAAGGAGCTAAGATATGCTTTCAGGGGAACAAGAAGATATCGGACAGCATTCCGTTGCACTACGGGCGTAATATGGATTTTAAGTTTAAATTTGTCCACGAGGTGCAGAATTTACACTCAGCTTTAAGGAAAGAGTCAGCGGAGATATCGTTCGAGTGAATATGTTCGAAACAAAGACTATATGGTGAAGTGTAAGGTGGTTTAAACTAAAAAATGACTAAAATAACTAAAATGAATACAATGATAGTTGATGGGCAAGAATTCGTTCTTGTCCCAAAGGATAAATTTGAAATAATGAATTTACCTACAGACAACAACGAAGATGTTGACACATCTGATGGATCTATAAACAATTTATCATTCGAATGTTGTTCAGAAACAGACAGTGACTTGTTTGTTTTTTCTGTGTTGGCGGATGAAAAAGATGGAGAGCTTACGGCAAACGACATGGCTTCAATCACATGGACAAACAAAAGAGTTCCTAGAGCAGAGCAGGAAGAGCAATATTGGGATAACCTTTCATGGATTGTTTCGCTAGCTCATGAAAGTAATCGTTCAAATATTAAAGAGTTTCCGTCAGAAATTAATCAATACGGATTTAGGGTAGTTCAGGAATTAGTGAAAAAAGTAATCGACTTAGGTTGGGTTAGATAACGAAAAAAAACAAGCATATAATGAAAAAATATTTTTTAATATTATTAATGGCAGCTTTCTCTTCTTTCATTACGATTTACTTCATTATGACGAGACAGTCTGTTGATACTTGGAATGAACAAGATATGATTTTAGTTTTTAACACTACTGTTATTTTACACCTCTTGCTCTCTAAGCTATTGTACGAATCAATAATAAGTGAATGGAAAAAATAACAGCAGCTAGCCTCAGAAAGAAAGCTAATGAAGTACTTTCTTTTGAAAAGCGTCTTCAAAAAGTTTTGTTTGAACTTGAAGATTTATCTTTGCTAGGAAAATATGAAACAACTAAATATCCACATGTAATAGATGAGGATGTGAAAAAAGAACTCCAAAATAGGGGTTTTGAAATAACTAAAAGAGAAAGAAGATATAATCTCTATGGAGCCTTAGAAAAGGTAATAGATATAACTTGGAAATAACCAACCAGCATTCTTGAGTTAAATGATTTCGCATTCACATTACCGACAACCCACCAAGAGGAAAATGGCATCAATAGTGTAACATTTCTTTCTTTTTAACGTTAAAAAGATATGCATAACAAAGTAAAACTCACATGGGGTGAACACACGGTTGAATTAAACCCCCCAAACGATATTGATGTACTAGAAACTCTTTGCAAAAAGGTAGAAAACCTTGAAGATTTCAAACACCTTCTGTCTTGGGCAGGAGATGAATTATCTGAAATATTCGGTATTGAGGACTTCATGGTCATAACAGACTACGATTTAAAAACTGAACAGGCTCAGTTTTTTGCTGTGGAAAAAGAGGAAGACAGTTCCCCTTCTATATATGACGATGAAGATGAAGATGATGAAGACGTTGGTGATGCGCCAAAAATGTTTTTACAGGTTCATGATATTGAGCAAACCAAGGATGTATTTCCAAAAAAAGTTTACGACAATTTAGTGTCGATGAAATGCAAGCTTCTAATTTTAGCATGGAAAGATGTTGGTATGACAGAATTGTGTGATTATTTTGTAACTGAAATACATAACGATCTCATTTGGAGGTTTGGTATATTCGAGCCTCGTCAAGGAATGATGGGGTATGATGGAGAACATAATTACAAAGAAATGATTTTGAGTCTATCTAAACTAGGATACAAATTAGTAGATTAAATTAAAAATTAATGAAGAAAACACACCTATACATTATCTTAGTAGTACTAGTTTTCTCGTCTTCATCTTGTAGTAGCAAAAGCAAATGTGCTGCTTACGCAAACATAGAACTTCAACCCGAACAACAGTAGCTTTGTATAATCATTTTTTTGTTGTATTTTTGTTTTAAATACAAAAAAAATGTTTGAATTTGAAAAAGAATTAAGAGAAAGTACACTCAAGAAGTACAGGTTTGAAAAAGAATTAAGAGATAATGCGCTCAAGAAGTATAAAAGAGATAATGCAACCTGTGATAAAGAGCAATTCATTGCTTTATACATTAGCGCTTGTGTTTACGAACTCAAAAAGAGACCACACAAGTATTTGACTCCTTTTAAAAAATGACACCACTAAAATACGATAACCAAACTTTCTACTACAAAGAGATTGCGCATGCTGATGAATCTGGCTCTTGGGTAACCACTTTGATTTTTGATTCACCTACGATGAAACGCCCAAAATATTGGATTTTTGGTGAGCTAATTGAAGTAGAGAACCGAAACCCTTTAGGAGAAATGAATTTTGCTATCACAAGTATCCATAAAAGCAAATCTGACATTAAAAAATCACTGGCTAAGATTTTGGGAATAGAAGGAAGGCGAGAAGAAATAAACAAAGGAGACTTGATATGAAAAACATTAAGATAATGCCAGCAGACGTGCATCCATATAATTTCAAAATATATCTTAAAGATAGTGAGGTCGAGTTTCTTAAGAAGCATGATTTTTCAAGAGACGTTCCAATGAGTAAACTCTCGGAAGAAGAATCCCTTATTGTTAAAAAAATGGATGCAAAAGGAATCCTTAGGTCGCACTCAACCTACACTCAAGGGACAGTTTTGTACACACAATTGATTTCGCAGTTAAATTGATAACAAGGAACGACTATCTATTAATTCAATATATTTGCATATGACAATTTTCATAAGAGATAAAAAAAACAATTCAATCCTTAGTTTGGACGTTGGCGTTCAGGCAAGAGAAGACAAATCAAAATTTGTCGAACTCTCATCCGTTGTGGATGTAGAGTACTACTCCCGTTTTCTTCTCAACAACTTAGATATTAAAAATGAAATTATTTCTGATTTCCAAGAGTTATCAGAATTAAGAGGCTGGTTGTGGGAGTCATACTTCATGACTGGAAAAAATATTGGGTCAGAAGAACAGTACTCAGATGTCCTTTCTAAATTAAAAGAGATGGTGAAAGAGGTTGTTACTAAGTACTGTCTTTACTACACAGAAGACTAAACAAAGAAATAGAAATGAAATTAAGAGTAAAAACATTCAGAAACCCAGAAGGATCAGGGGCTGATCGGTCAGTAGAAAGATGGCTTGATGGTCAGTCTGAAAAGGGCGATCACATTATGATTAATGAAATCAAACAAACAGCTAATAATAATTGGTTGTTCACCACCCTGTTCTACACCAAACAGGACAAGAATATTGTAGTGAATGATGAGGAGGAAACTCCAGAGTCAATCACTAACTTCAGAGTGAAGAAGTTCATTGAAGGAAAAACGCTTAATTTCAATCTCTTCTTAAAGGAAGTTGAAATTAAGTTTCTTAAATCTAATATTAATCGTTTCTCTAACGGGAAGGGAATTATTATAAACGAATTTGAATCGGAAGAACATTTGATTATGCTTCAAGATTTGAGAGAGAAAGGAATTCTTTACACTTACAAGAATTCTAATAAAGAGGATGTCTTTAGGTCAACTGTCATTTGCGAGTATTTTAATGATTACTATTTGAGTGCTGACAAATCAAGTGAAACCTAACGATAATAGACGTTAAAAATTTATAAACTTCAGGTAAACCTTACTCCTGAAGATGCTATGATTACTCTAGGCATAACGCCTTCTATACTGAAGGGCAGAAAATGTAAGGCACAAACAATTAATCACATATTATGACTCTTTTATTTTGCGGTATCGTTGGATACTTTGTTGGAGCGTACTTTACTAAGAAAAGAATCACTGGAGACGGTAGATTCTGGTAAGCTCAAAACATTTGTACTGATTACAAAGGGTTAAATCGGAGACGACTACTCTTTGTAATAAGTGCAAATTAACGTAAGTGAATTTTAATTCAAATTCAAATAGACACAAAGAAATACTAAATGGATATAAAAGAAATACTAGATGAAATTGCTTCCGAAAGCAGCACTAACCAAAAGATGATAATCCTTGAAAAACACAAGGAAAACGAATTATTGAAAAAGGTTTTATATAAAGCTAAGTCTCCTAGAATTAAGTTTTATATAAAACAAGTTCCAGAACACAACATTATTCTCACCAAAGAAGAAGACCAATATACTTTGGAACAAATTCTCGTTAATATTGAAGCTTTTTCAAACCGAGAAATAACAGGAAATGCTGCTAGAGATTATCTCAAATCTCTACTAGAAAAAACATCTGAGGATAACAATTACATATTGCAGCGTATCATCGAAAAGGATTTAAAGTTTGGAATGGGGCGATCAAACATCAATAAAGTAATTCCTAATTTGATTGAACAGACTGCTTATATGGGAGCAAAGTCTTATTCTGAGAAGCTTGCAAGGAAAATATTTGAAGAAGACGGAATAGGTTATTCTCAGGTAAAAATGGATGGCCGTTATTGCAATGCTATACTTCAAGAGGATGGCGAAGTAGAACTAGTGTCGAGACAGGGCGAGACAACATATGTTGGTAATGCTCCTTTTTTAAAAGAATTAGGCTTAATCAGAAACATGGTTTTGAACTCAGAACTTACGGTAGATGGTTATGATCGATTCACCGCTAATGGCTTGATTGCTTCTATTGTAGACATTGAAGGAAAGAAATCGAGAGGAGAAAGGACTCAAGAAGAAACTGAAAAGAAAATTGCCTCTTTTGAAAAAAAGCATGCTCCATACCAAGAAACAATTAACAAGATTAGATGTACTGCTTGGGACTGTATAACTTTAGAAGAGTACTTTGAAAAGAAAGCAGAAACACCTTACAAAGAAAGACTTTCAACACTAAAAAGCTTGCTTCTAGACAATAAGTCACCAGAGGCAATGCTGTCTATTGTTGAAACAATCGAAGTAAAGTCATTTAAGGAGGCAATGGAGCATTTTCAAAACACTTTGGAGCGAGAGTTAGAAGGGACTATTTTAAAGTCAACCACTGGCGTTTGGAAAGACGGAAAACCTTCTTTTCAGGTGAAATTAAAATTAGAGATAAATATTGATTTAAGAATAATTGGTTTCAAATATGGAGAAAAAGGAACAAAGAACGAACATGTTATATCTACAATTAACTTAGAATCTTCTTGCGGTAAACTAAAAACCAGCCCATCTGGAATGAAAGAAATCATGATGAAAGATGTTACTGATAGACAAGAAGAGCTTTTAGGGACTATTGCAGAAATTCGTTGCTGTGGTCTTTCTCAGAACTCTAAAGGAGATTGGTCTACACTTCATCCGTCTGTGGTTAAGTTAAGGGATGATAAGAATACTTGCGACTCACTAGAGTCAGCAAAAGAAATAGAAGAAGCCGCTAAAACTCTCACATAATGGCGATTATAACAGACGGTGGTGCGGAAGGATATAATTCGGTTGGGTTTTTACCTAGTTCTCAAACAGTTAAAGAAAACAAAATGGCGGAATACAAAGTAACAAGAGAAAATGTAGATGATGTAA
>TARA_R110000850_G_scaffold212726_2_pt1 | contig 10471 bp, 10 predicted proteins | sample TARA_R110000850 | Tara Oceans TARA_R110000850 (sample SAMEA4397586) | marine metagenome | biome: Polar Biome; feature: [SRF] surface water layer (ENVO:00010504); material: water (ENVO:00002006), including particulate matter (ENVO:01000060) such as... | depth 5 m | reverse complement strand
CACCTCCTTTCAAGCGTGCAACAGGCACGAACTTTGTCCAGAACCGTTCCGGACGAATCAAAGTTAAGCATGATTTGCGCCATTACAAAGTTAACTTCGCGGCTTTTTTGAATGACTGTTTCATGACGCACAAAAAACGCCCGGACCTTGGGCCCGGGCGCGTTCAGTTTTCATACGCTGATCATGTGTCAGTCATAGGCCAGCGCGCCGACAACCAGTCCGATGATGGCCCCCGTCGCGACGGAGGCGAGAATCGCGTCTCCGCTATGATGGTCCCGCGCCCAGTAGTGTCCCGGTGGCGGCGCGTAGAGGCCGTAAGTGTGATAGTCGCGGATATAGACCGTATGCTGGTGCGGGCGATACCAGCCACCGACATGGTAGCGCGGTTGGTAGCCACGACGATAATAGGGACCATAAGCCCGGCTGTAGCGCACATAATTGTGACGGGGCGGTGCATAATGGCGGTGCGAACGCGCGGGCGCGCGATAGACATGGCGCGGCGCGGGGCGGTAGTCGCGGCGCGGGGCATGGTGGCCGCGATTGTAATGGCCTCTATTATTGTGGCCATTATTATAGCCTCGATTGCCACGATTATGGTCACCGCGGTGCCCATTGTCGCGTCGACCATTGTCCCGGTGTCCCCGGTCTCCACCGCGATGGCCGCCATCATGATAACCGCCGCCGCGATTGTGATCGCCGCGTCCCCGTTCTGCATAGGCAGCGGGAGCGGCAAGAAGTCCGATCGTGGCCGTCGTGGCCACCAATGTAGTGAGTGTCTTGAACAGCTTCATATCGGGCAAAGCCTCCGAAGATTGGCCCCTTGGAAACCGTTTCCGGGGCAGCCATTTCCCGCATCCTGCGGGCTTATGACAGTCAGGCTAGGCCTGCGGGGCTGAACTCTGGCTGAACACCGTGTTAAGGAAACTCCATGGCTGAATTCGGCGACATCCGTATCAATGACGAACTGACACTGCCTGCATGGGAAGTGTCGGAGGCATTCGTGCGCGCGTCCGGGCCAGGCGGGCAGAACGTCAACAAGGTGTCGACTGCGGTACAGCTGACCTGGCACGTCGAAGCGTCATCTCTGCCACCTGATGTGAAGGCGCGCTTCGCCAAACTGTATGCCAACCGGATAACCAAGGATGGCCGACTGATGCTGGAGGCTTCGGAGCATCGGAGCCAGGCGCTCAACCGGGAATCTGCGCGCAAGCGGCTTGCCGAGATGATCCTTCGTGCCAGCCGTCGCCCGAAACGGCGCATCAAGACCAAGCCGACCTATGGCAGCGTCAAACGCCGCATCGCCACAAAGAAACGCCGAGGCGAGATCAAATCCCTCCGCGGCAATGTCGACCCGACAGAGTAGGGCGCGCTAGCAGCAGCCGCCCACCGGCGCGGGGCCGCTGGCGTCTTGCGTCTCTGCAAATACGTCCGGCGCGGCGCAGCCGGGGAAGACGCCGAAATGGGTCTTGCCGTCGCCGACCACCTCGAAGAATGGCGCAAAGCGGGTTTCCATGAGCATGGCGAGCGTGTTGCCGCAGACCGGGAAGACGCGACCGGCTTCAATCTCGTGCTCAGCATCCAGAATGAAGACGCGCTCCATGCCTTCGACGCCGCCCTTGTAGATGACAGCCTGGCCGTAATCCTCGCAGGCCGTCTCCAGACCGTCGAGCTTCATCAGGCGTGCTGTGACCGAGGCAAAGCGGATCGGCTCGACCTTGGCCTTCAATTTCGGATCTATGATGGCAAGGCGGCGATGGTTGACGACGCGCGGATCGGCAAAGCCAGCCGCCATCGCGATGGCTTCATAATCGTTCCAGTAGAGCGCCCCCGACAGGCATTCGCCATACAGGACCGGATCATCAATCAACTCCTGCGGGATCCGCCTGTCTGCATAGACGTCCGAGAAATAGAGCTCGCCGCCGGGTTTCAGCAGGCGGTGGGCCTGCCGGAAGACTTCCGGCTTGTCCGTGCAGAGATTGATCACGCAATTGGAGATGATGAGGTCAAAGGAATTGGGCTCAAGATCAAGCTCGCCCAGCTTTTCCAGTTCGCCTTTCACAAAGCGCGTATTGGGCGAGTCGTAGCCAAATTGCTCGGCGTGCCAGGCCTCATGTGCGCGGGCGACGTCCAGCTGCTCATCCGTCATGTCGACCCCGGTGACGTGGCCGGTCGGGCCAACCAGCTTGGCCAGGGCGAACACGTCGCGTCCGGCCCCGCTGCCAAGGTCCAGCACTTTCAAACCTTCCAGCGCGGCCGGGATGGCGAGGCCACACCCATAATACTTCGCGGCCACGTCATCATGGACGGCGGCGAGGGCGGCCGAGACATGCGCCGCTGGACGAGACTCCGTCGTGCAGGCATCGGTCTTCAGGTCCGACGAGCTTGTCAGCGTCTCGCCGTAATAGATTTTCACCACATCCTGCATCTGGTTCATTTGAGTCTCCGCATTGATCGGGGCGACCCTAGGCAGGTACGCCAGTCGTTTCCAGTCACGGATATGTGTGCGAGCGCGCTAGCCCTTCTTGTTCGGCTTGCCGCGATACGGGCCCTTGCCTTGGGGCTTGCGCGCGCCGTCGGCCTTGTCAGCATAGGGGTTCTTGCCCTGCCGGACGAACAGGCGGATCGGCACGCCATGCATGTCAAAGGCATCGCGCAGATTGTTGATCAGATAGCGCTTGTAGGTTTCCGGCATCTGGTCACCGCGCGAGGCGATGAGCACGAAGGTCGGCGGACGCGCCTTCATCTGGGCCATGTAGCGTGGCTTGATGCGCTTGCCCTGAACGCTTGGCGGCGGATGGCGCTCAACCGTGTGGCGCAGCCAGCGGTTCAGATCGCCCGTCTTCACGCGTGCGGTCCAATCCTGATAGACCTTGACCACGGCTGGCATCAGCCTGTCCGTATGCCGACCAGTCAGGCCGGACAGGAACACGACGGGTGCACCGCCAGCATTCGGCATCAGCCGGTTGGCAAGATCCCGGATATGTTTGGCGGCTTCATCCGGCTTTTTCACCGTGTCCCATTTGGAAATGACCAGCACGACGCCGCGGCCTTCGCGCAGGGCGAGGTCGGCAATCAGCAGGTCCTGTTTTTCCATCGCCTCGTGTGCGTCCATGACGAGGGCAATGATATCGGCATATTTCAGCGAGCGGATGGTCTCGCCAGTCGACATGCGTTCAAGGCGCTCCTGCACCTTGTTCTTGCGGCGCAGGCCAGCGGTATCGACCAGGCGGATGCGGCGGCCTTCCCATTCCCAGTCAATAGAGATGGAGTCGCGCGTGATGCCGGCTTCGGGACCGGTCAGCAGGCGGTCCGATTGTAGCAGCTGGTTGATCAGCGTGGACTTGCCGGCATTCGGGCGGCCGACAATGGCCAGTTTGATCGGCTTGTCGTCTTTTTGCGGCTCGGGTTCAACGTCGACATCCGCCGCTTCAATGGCGGCGACGAGATCATCATCGGACACAGAGAAATCGTCGATATCGATATGGGCGAGCTTCTCGATAATGTCCTCGGCGGCGCGGGGATCATAATCCAGTTCGGCCTCCTGCAGGGCGAGCTCGAACGCTTCCTCGCCCAGTGCCTGACGAATGGCTTCGTAAAGTTCGGCCATGCCCTCGCCATGCTCGGCAGACAAGCCAATCGGTTCACCCAGGCCCAGCGACCAGGCATCCATCACGCCGACCGTGCCCTGTTTGCCTTCAGCCTTGTTGGCCGCCAGAACGATCGGGATATTGGCCTTGCGCAGCAAGGCGGCAAAGTTCTCGTCTTCCGGGGTGACGCCGACACGGGCATCAATCAGGAAGAGGGCCAGTTCAGCCTCGGCAATGGCGGCCTCGGTCTGTTGGCGCATGCGGGATTCGAGACTGTCGTCATAGGAGGTCTCATAGCCCGCTGTGTCGATCAGGACCAATGGCAGGGAGGCAAGACGCCCTTCCGCCTGCTTCCGGTCACGCGTCACACCCGGCTGGTCATCGACCAGCGCGATCTTCTTGCCGACGAGGCGGTTGAACAGGGTCGACTTGCCCACATTGGGGCGTCCGACGATGGCGAGTTTCAAAGGCATGGCGGGGCCCGCTCCTATGCGTTCAGGCGAGGCGCGCCAGCCCGGCGCAGCCTGCTACTGAATCGCAACCAGTTTTGCTTCATCGGTCAGCAGGAAGACTTTTCCCTGCACGGCGATGGGTTCGATGTAAGTCGTGTCCTTGATATCCAGAGACGCGGTCTGTTCGCCCGTCTGCGGATCAAAGGCGAGCAGCTCGCCATAGGACGAAACGATCAGGATGCGTCCCGACGCAAGAAGCGGACCGGAATAGCTGATCCGTTTCTTCTTTTTCTTCTCGTTCTTGTACTGCGGCAGCTCGGTGACCCAATAGGCGTCGCCTGAGCCAGCATCCAGCGCCGCCAGAGTGGCATTGGTACCGATGACAAACAGGAATTTCCCGCTGAGCGCTGGGGCTTGGGTCGAGCCGATGGGGCGCGCCCAGACGCGATTGCCGCTGCGCCCGTCAATCGCGACCGTGATGCCGGACTGGCTCGACGCGAAGACGAGGCCACCGGCCAGAACCGGGCGTGAGCCGATATCGTTGATTTCGGAAATCGGTGTGAAGCGGCCGGCCTGCGAAATGGCATCCGTCCAGAGGCGACGGCCATTATTGGCAAGATAGGCAATGATCTCGCCAGAGGAGTAAGGCGCGATCACGAAGTCTTCGATGGCGGCCGGGCTTGGGCTGCCGAGGACGCGGGCGGATTCCGCAATTGCCTGATCGCTCCAATCCGTCTCGCCGGTCTCAAGGTCCAGCGCGAACACTTCATTATTGTTAGAGGCGACAAAGATCGTGCCGTCCTTGACGGTCGGGGCGCCCGTCATGGGCACGCCAAGCTCGCGCTTCCACAATTCGGTCCCGTCTTCGGCGCTGACGCGTGTGACATAGCCAAAGCCACTTGCGACGATCAGCGTACCATCTGTCACGGCAAGGCCGCCGCCGAGCGCGGTCTTGTCGCGCTTGGTCAGGCCTTTGAGTTCCTTTTTCCAGAGCGTGCGGCCGCTGGAGATTTCCGTCGAATAGATCGTCTGGTCCGCATCCAGCGTGTAGATGGCAGTCTCGCTGGCGACCGGTGGCGTGGTCACGGCAGACTTGTTGCTGGAGCCTTTGCCGACCGAATTGCGCCAGGCGATTTTCAGGTCAGGCGCTGCGTTGACGTGGCCTGGTGCCTTGGCGGGGGTCCCGCCTGCTTCCGGCCAGGATGCCATATCCGTGGGAGGCAACAGTTCGATGGATTCCGTGGCCAGCTCAGGCTTGGCCTCAACCGCTTCCTCCGCGAGCACCATCGTGACACGGCCAGCCTTGTCGAGCTGTTCCTTGTCGTCATTGCCGGAATCGCCGAAGAACGGAATGCTGCTGCAGGCCGTCAGGGCGATGAACGCCGTTGCGGTTGCGGTCAGCTTGAGTGGGCGTGAAAGCCTCATTGGCCGGTCTCCTCGATATCGGCAGTTTCAGCGGGCGCTTCGCCCTCAACTGGTGTCTCAGTGTCGCTTGCGGCCGCTTCTTCAGCTGGCGCTGGCGGGATCGCAGCAAGGGCGATCTCGGCGCGGCGCTTCACGCCTTCGGGCGCAGCCGCATCAAAGCGGAGACGGTTGAACTCGGTCCGGGCGCGGGCAATGTCGCCGCTCTCGAAAGCTTTCGCCGCGATCAGTTCACGGGCAAGCGCGCCGAGCGGGCCTTCATCCTCGACCAGGCTGCCGAGCGTCGCTTCAAGGTCTGCCATGGACTGGGTATCGACCGAGAAATACGCGGTCTTCAGGATGGACAGGCGCTCATACGGGCTGCCTTCCACGGCAGCCACGGCCGATAGGGTGCGGGTTGCGCCATTGGCGTCGCCGCCGCCCTCATATTGGGTCTGCGCCAGATATTGCGCTGCCAAAGGCGCGATCTTGCCACTGCCTTCGGCCAATTCACGGAACGCGGCTTCGGCCTCGACGTAATTGTCTTCTTCCAGCAGGGTCAGGGCGTTCTCGAAGGCGAGCGCGCGTTCTGCCCGGGCCTGTTCAGCCTGTGGGCGCAACACGAATTCATTCAGGGCCACCGCCCCGATGAGCAGCGCTGCCGCGCCATAGATAAAGGGCCTGTAGCGTGTCCACAGGCCTTCCATCTTGTCCTGGCGCAGGCTTTCATCGACTTCGTCAAAAATGTCGCTCAACGTGGCGCTCCGATCGGGTAATCTGACTTCGGGGGGAACCTAGACGCGCCTGCGCCCAGCTGCAACGTGTCAGGGCTGTTTCGCCTCAGGTTTTCGCAGGGAATAGGTCTCGGCTTCGCCGGGGAATTCGCGGGACCGGACGTCGACAGCAAACTGGCCGAGGGCGGTGTCGATCTCGCTGCGGAGGTCGGCGTAACGGCGCACGAATTTCGGCGCCCAGTCGAACAGGCCCAACATGTCCTGTGTGACCAGTACCTGGCCATCGCAGCTGGCGGACGCGCCGATGCCGATTGTGGGGCAGCTGACGGCCTTGGTAATCTCGTCGGCGAGATCGCGCGCAACGCCTTCGATGACAATGGCAAATGCGCCGGCTTCGTCTGCAGCGCGCGCCTCATTCAGCACGATGTCGCGTTCGGATTCGGTGCGGCCCTTGGCGCGGAAGCCACCATCGACATTCACCGCCTGTGGGCGCAGGCCGACATGGCCCATCACCGGAATGCCACGCTCCACAAGATGGGCGATCTGGGTAGCGGCATAGGCACCGCTCTCGATCTTGACCGCCTGACAGCCGGTTTCCTTCATGATGCGGGCGGCATTCAAAAAGGCCTGATCTTCGCTCGTCTCGTAGCTGCCAAAGGGCATATCGACGACGACGAAGGCCTGCTGGCTGCCGCGCATCACGGCCTGACCGTGCAGGATCATCATCTCCATCGTCACGCCAACGGTCGAGGGCAGGCCATGGACCACCATGCCGACGCTGTCGCCAACGAGGATCAGGTCGGCATGCGGGTCCATGATCTCGGCCATTGGCGCGTCATAGGCCGTCAGGCAGACGAGCGGTTCACCCCCTTTGGCGGCGGCGATATCCTTGACGGTTTTGCGGGAAATTCGGGTTTGTTTCGACATGGCCAGCGACTTAGCCTGCCTCAGACCGGCGGGCAAGCGCATGTGAACGGTCGCTCCGGCGCTGGCGGATCAGCTGCGGCCTTTGGGGAAGTGCTGCAGGGCGGTGGGTACGTCCACCCACTCATGCCGGGTTTCTTCCCAGACCGAGCGGATCGGCCCGGGAAAGCGCGGATCTGCGATCGCCCCTACGGCGATACCTGCTGCTTCCGGGTGCTTTTCCGTGACCCAGTAGACGGTCGACCCGCAAGTGGGACAAAAATAGGTCGTGAAGGTACCCCCGCTGTCAGCTTCGCGTGTCCAGGGGGTAGCCTTGCCTGTAATGGTCAAAGCAGTGAGCAGGTAATATGCCCCCACTCCGAAGGGGGAGCCGGTGCGACGCTGGCACGCGGTACAGTGACAGGCGACGACGGCCGGCGTGATATCGTCAGGCAGCGTGACTTTCAGGGCGCCGCAAGCGCATTGCGCATCCATGTGACTACACTCCCGGCACGACAGGCACGCCGATCAGCCATTGATGCAGGTGGAAGACGAACGCGACATACACGCCGGTCCCGATCACCAGCGCGCCAATGTCTCCCATATTGGACACCGCCACATCAGCCGGCGGGCCATTGTCGCCGCGCTTCTTCACTGCGATCCGGTCGATCACGGCATAGGCGAGGAAGCTGCCGAACAGGATGATCGAGTTCCACTCGCCATTGGCCAGAAGGTGACCAAGCGCCCAGAGCTTCACCGCCACCAACATGGGGTGCTTCAGGGCTTTCTTGATCCGGCCTGTCGGCAGATTGGCAGCGACGAGGAAGATCAAGGCTGGCAGCATCAGCGCCATGTTGACGTGTGAGCCCCAACTGGGCGCGAAATAGAGCGATCCCATCCAGCGCGCTGCGTCATAGCCATAGATGATCAGGACCAATCCGATCAACGAAATCAGGCTGTAGAGCCCCATATAGGGGCCGTAGCCTATACGTTGTTTCAGATCCTCTCCCGATTTTCGGCTTCGAAACGCGGAAAACAGATGGACCCCAAAGAACACGACCAGCCCGGCAATCAGATACGGCATGACGATTTCCTCCCGAGCGGGAGTCTATGCGGAGTCCGGGATGTGGGAAAGTGGAAAGCCTGAAGGCGGCCTCAGCCCTCGGGCTGATCCTTGAGCCAGACTTCGACATTGCCTTTCAGCTTCAACGTGAGAGGCTTGCCCTTGCGATCAAGCGCCTTGCCAGCCGCAACGCGGATCCAGCCTTCAGATACACAATACTCCTCGACATTGGTTTTCTCGGTTCCATTGAAGCGGACACCGATCTCGCGTTGCAGCAAATCTGCATCGTGAAACTTGCTGTCTGGATCGAGGGCGAGGCGGTCTGGGAGCGTGTCGGTCATGTGATGCTGTTTGCCAGCGAATGCGGGAATTGCAAGAGCCCAGACGCAACTTGATGGCCCGAAATGGGAATGAAGACATGGTTAATGGAAAGTAGTGGAATCATTTCCCCACTAAACCGGGCTTTATGGAACTGTCGCTATTGGTTACCGCAGAACAGAACAGGCTGATATGCGAAGTATATCCGACATCAAGCATTACCGTACAATGCTCCAGAACGCGCGAACGCTCGAAGAAGCGGTCGTCATGGAGCAAATGCGCGCGACCTCGAGAAATTTGTCAGCGCTCTACGCGATGTTGTGTGTCGCGTCGCTGTCGCTCGGGATGAGCTTCCTGAACCATGCGCCGTTATACCTGACACTCGGCCTGCCATGCCTGTTCATCGTAGGGAGTATCCTGCGGATCAATCACTGGCGCGATTCACAGGCTGAATTCACAGATCCCCTGCGCGCCCAGCGTGATTTCGTGGTGATAGAAATTGGCTCGCTGATCATCTTTGCGGTCATCGGAGGCTGGATTGCTCTATTGTGGCCCTACGCGATCGGTCGGCAGGAAGCGCAATTGGCTCTGTTTACCGGCCTGATCGGCCCGGTTGGCATGATGTGCTCAATGCCGCGCCCGCGTATTGTGGCAGCTGGCTTGTCGGGGACGTTGCTGATATTCTGCTTCGTCTTCGTGCGCCATGATCCGTTTTACTATGGCTATATGGCCGTGCCGATGGCGGTGTCGTATGCGGCATTCCTGAAAGTGTCCCTGACTTACAAGCAGCGCATCGCGGAATCGGTGATGCTGCACAATGAGCTGGTCTCTGAGAATGAGCGGGCTTCGGGCCTGGCGGAATCCAATCGCTTCCTGGCCTTGTCAGATACCCTGACCGGCCTGCCGAACCGCCGCCGCTTCTTCGAGCAGATAAACCTTTTCTTCGAGCGCAGCCCGAATGGGGAATTGCCGATTGTCGGACTGGTCGACCTGGACGGCTTCAAGCCCTTGAATGACGTGTTCGGACATTCGGCAGGGGACGCCATGCTGGTGGAAACAGCAAACCGCATGAAGGCAGCGGCGGCCCGCTATGGTGGTTCGGTCGCGCGCCTTGGCGGAGATGAGTTCGCGTACGTCCTGCCGTGGAACACATCGCGCGAGGAAGCCATGAAGTTCTCGCTGGAACTGGTCGCTTCGATCAGTCACCCGGTTGTCCTGCCGAGTGGAGATATCAGCCGCGTATCGGCCTCGGTCGGCATGTCTTCGCGCAGCTTTGATGTCGCCTCGGCAAAAGACCTGCTTGAGCAGGCAGATTTTGCCCTGTTCCGCGCCAAGGAAGCGACGTCCGGCCCCGTGGTCGAGTTTTCGTCTCATCATGCCGCCAGCAAACGCCGCGAAGTGCTTGTGCACCAAGCTTTCAAGAATGCGGATCTCGACAAGGAAATTCATCTGGTTTTCCAGCCGATCATCGACACACGCGATGGGGCCATTCGGCGTTGCGAGGCACTGGCGCGCTGGGACAGTCCGGAAATTGGTATGGTGCCGCCGGGCGAGTTCGTGCCGATTGCCGAGAAAGCTGGCATGACCCAGGAAATGACTCTGGCAGTCTTCCGCAAGGTGATTGCCCAGTTGAAGGTTTGGCCGGAAACGGCACGTATTGCGGTGAACCTGTCTGCGCAGGATGTGAACAGCCGGCAGTGTACGGACCTGCTTGCCTCGATGCTGATCCGCCAGCCGCCGAGCCTGCGCCAGCGCATTTCGATTGAGGTGACCGAATCCTCTTTGCTGACGGATTTCACCGAGGTTCACAACAACCTGCTGAAATTCCGGGAACTGGGTGTGAAGATCGCGCTGGATGATTTCGGCACGGGCTTCTCGTCCCTGCGGTACTTGCAGGAATTGGAATTCGACATTGTGAAGATCGATCGAAGCTTCATTTCGTCAATCGACCACAATCAGAAAAGCTTTGGCCTTGTCCGGACGATCAGCCGCCTCTGCCGGTCGCTGTCGATT
>TARA_R110000850_G_scaffold169326_3_pt1 | contig 10472 bp, 9 predicted proteins | sample TARA_R110000850 | Tara Oceans TARA_R110000850 (sample SAMEA4397586) | marine metagenome | biome: Polar Biome; feature: [SRF] surface water layer (ENVO:00010504); material: water (ENVO:00002006), including particulate matter (ENVO:01000060) such as... | depth 5 m | reverse complement strand
TGGGAACTTACGACACTCTGTAGATGGTAGTAAGGTATTGATGGGACGTATTAATGAGAATGATGGGTCTACGTACTTTTTAGGGTTGCCTAGATACACTCATGCACAGGCTTCCTTACTGATGCAAACGACAGAATGGACACCAGTATTTAACTTTTAATAAATTAAAAAACACTTTTAAATATATACAATGGGAAATTTTGCAGCAGCCAATATTAAAGTAGACGATCAAGCATTGATTGTTAGTAATGCCTTAACAGGTATTAACGCTGTATTAGGCGCAACAGAAAGGGGTGAAGTAGGTGTATCTTACTTATGCCGAAATTGGGACGAATACACACGACAATTAGGGGGACTACTTGCACCTTCTGTATCGTTGTTTCCCCAATATTGTAAACGTATCTTAGATGCAGGGGGGATTGTTCGTGTGGCTAGGAATATGCATTATACAGATGCATCAGATATTAGCACGGCTACAGGTATTAAAGCTATTGGTGATAATGCAGGGGCTAGAAATTTTGTAGGTAAAGTTATCTATTTTGAAGATGCTACTAAAACTATAACTTTAGCAGGGGATTATACAGATTTCTTACTTCCTGCCGATACTGTAAATATAGAACTCCCTAATTCAGGTGGTACGACAGCAGACGTAGTTGTTAGTGCAACCCTTGTAGGTGGTAATACAGTTATAGTATTAACCTCTTTTGTAGGTGGTGCTGTAACACTAGGATCAACTTTAGAATGGGCTGTAACTTTTACAGGTACATTAACTATGCAAGTTAAAGATTATGGTGATTTTGCTAATGGTAAGCTTTGGTTTAGAGTAGCTGAAGCTGCTAGTGGTTTAGTAAATGGTGTAGATATTTTTATTGGCTTAGATGGTTATCCTTCATTGGATGATGAATTGAGGGATATAGATGCAGGTATTACTACTACAATAGATCTATTACTACTAACAAATAGTAACCGTTGGGTTAATTTTTTATCCAACTCTACTAACTTAACAGTAATACCTAAGACCTATTTTACTTCAGGGGCATTTGATGTGACTACTATTAATGCCATGGATATTATTGGTGATGTAAGCAGTAATACGGGTATGCATTCATTTGATGATAAAACGGATTTTGTACGTTTATCTGTACCTGAATATGCTGAGAATGGTTTAGATAATGCTATAGTAGATTACTGTTCTGCTAGACAGGACTGTATACCTTTCCTTAGAGTTCCTACAGGCTTAACATCAAGTGCTAGTATAAACTACCGTAATGCAACAGGATTGTATTCAGGGGGTGTAGCTATTGATACTTGGGAAGCTATTATGACTATGACAGATATTAAGATTAAGGAGGAGTTCTCTGATACTGATATTTATATCCCATCATTACCTGATATTTTAGCTTTGGCTACAAATAAAGATAATCGTGAAGGTGCTTGGGGTTCTTTTAGTGGTATCCAAAATGAAAGTGGTGCAGGTGTAATTAGGAATACTTTTGGTGTTGGGGTTAAGAACCTTGGTAGTACAGCTAAGATCCTAGATGCTAAAGCTGTAACAGCAGTAGGTTTAATTCCAGTAATTGACAAGCAGACTAGACTATTTGGTTTAGCTACTATGTGTTGGGGTAATTCTACTTTGCAAAAATCACAGGATAGTAAACTTCAGTTTGCCCATGTTGCCGAGCTAATGGTATATATTCGTAGAACAGTAAAACCAATCATTGAGGAGAACTTATTTACTCCAAATGATGTACAAAGTTGGAAGCGTTTATACCGTACTATTAATCTATTGTTACGTACCCTGGTTACCCAACGTGCCTTAGTTAGTTTTAATTATATTGGTGACCAGAATGTAGATACAATCGCAGGTGCGGTTTATAATAATCAAGCCGATATTGCCAACGGTATGTATAAGTTTAAAGTAGAGTTATCACCAACAACTAAAATGGAGGTTATTGAAGCTACTTTTACCATTGTAAATAATACTATTGGTGTAACTGTTTAATCAAAAATAAATTATGGATAAGAAAGTACAACCAGTTAAGGTATTTAACTGGGTAATTGAGATAGATGGTATTGATTCCTTCGAGTGCCAAAGTGTTACTATACCATCCCCTGAAATAGGTAAGATAGAACATGGTGCAGGTGGTGTTATTGTAAAGACAGCAGGTATGGTTAATGTAGGTGATCTTACATTCTCCAAATTAAAGCCTATTAATGTAGGTGATGCAGGTGCTTGGAATTGGATGATACAAGCTCAGGATTCATCTACAGGAAATGGAAATTTCCCCCAATTTTATGAGAAGGATATAACAATACGTTCCTTAGCACCCGATAATCAGACCACTTTATACGCTTGGGCTTGTGAAGGTGTATTTATTACAAAGATTGAGTATAATGAGTTGAATAAAACTAGTGAGGAGAATTTACTAGAGACCGTGACTTGTTCTGTAGATTCAGTTTCTTTACTTACAACACCATAAGATATTACCTAAAATGTTCTTGTAGCCCTCTATATTAGGGGGCTGCTACATTTTTTAGTATCTTTAGTATATTATTAACCATAGAAAAAAGACATTTTACTATGAATAAATTAACCGTTTCATTTGTATTACCTTCGGGTGTACCTTGTGTCTGTACAGAATTGTATGGAGACCATTACGATATTCTTACCTCTAAAAGATTTAAAGGTGAGGACATGATGTTAGAGTTTATCTTATCCTTAATGGTAAGTGTAGGCTCTAAAACATTTAAGAAAAACGCTGAGTTCCATGCTGAAAATAAGAAGTTTATTCAAGCAATGAGAGCCAAAGATAAAGAACATATTTTAGCTACTGTTCGACAGGCTTCGATGGATTATGAAAAATCTTTTGAATTTATTTATAAATACCAAGATTCCAACGGTGCTAACCGTGAAAAGTTACTTAAAGTAACTTTAAATGATTCTGATTCAGAAGCTACCCTAGAACACCTAGATAATCTAGGGCGAATCTATGGAGTAGAACATAAGGACTTCTACAAAGAACTAAATAAAGATGGCACATTTTATACCACACCCTCAATAGACCGAGCTACTGAGTATGCAGATTTACCCCCTTTCTACCTAGTTGAATTACCTAAGATAGGTAAAACAGTACGTGTGGATTATCTAACAGGTAAGGGGGAATTATTCCTATCCAAACAAAATAAATTGGAACTATCAGTTAATAGTTTGATTAGTGCTAGATTTCCACAATATAAAGATGGGGAATCTTGGATTCATCTAAGATTAGGAGACCTGCCTATGAAAGATTTATCTATACTACGTAAGGAAATTAAAAAACGTGAGGGTGCAGTTGATTTGGAATTGACCTTTAATAATCCTGATAAAGAGTCTGATGAAAGGAAAGTAACCAAAAATTTGATTACTGAAACGGCTTTTTTCTTCCCTTCGGGGGCAGTAGGCTAATAGACTTTAATAGTTATTGGTGTAGTTTGTCCTACGGGGGGTTACCTGTTACGATGGAGCAATTACACTCTAGGACTTACGAGCAATTAAACCATCATTTAGAATGGTTGCAAGCTCAAAAGAATAGAGAGAATTCAGAAATAGAAAAGAATAGAAAATAGTTTATTATGGCAGCATCATTAGGTAGTAGTGGTCTAGGTATGGGTATTGTCTTTACCTTGAAAGATCAGTTTACAGGAGTAGCTAAGAAAATACAAGCTGAACAAGCTAGACTAAGGGGTTCAACTGAAGGTCTAGCTAATGGCGTTTCTAAGTCTATGAGTAAAATAACTTCTGCTAAACTACTAGCAGGTGGTGTTGCTATTCTAGCACCTTTAGGGGCTATGGTAAGTATGGCTGCCGAGCTATCAGATCAGTTAGCTAATGTACAAAAAACAACGGGGCTTACTGATAGAGAACTTGGTAAATTACGGGACACGGTAGAGGGGTTTAATACTAGAACATCTATTGCAGACTTACTAGAAATTGGTACAGTAGGTGGGCGTTTGGGCGTTGCCAAAGATGAACTAAATGGTTTTATAGAGACCGTTGATAGGGCAGTTGTAGCACTTGGGGATGATTTCTCAGGGGGTGCAGAACAGATTGCTACTGAGTTAGGTAAAATTAAAACCCTATTTGGGGATACTAAAAATTTAAAATTTGATGTAGCCCTTAATCAAATAGGTTCTGCTTTAAATGAATTGGGTAATTCGGGTGCTAACTCAGCCCCTAGTGTTGCTAACTTTACACGTAGGCTAGGGCAGTTGGGTAAACTAGCACCTACATTATCCCAAACATTAGGATTAGGTGCTACCCTAGAAGAGCTAGGTATGAGGGCAGATATAGCAGCAGGTGGTGTTACTAATATCCTAACAGTTGCAGGGCAAAATCAACAGGCATTTGCCAACCAGATGGGTACGTCCGTAGAAGCTTTTAGGGAATTAATAAATGAAAGTCCTAACCAAATGCTTATAGATTTATCTAAGTCCTTTTCAAATATGGATAATGCTTCTACTATTAAGGCATTAAAAGATATGAAGCTAGGATCTCAGGAAAGTATAAAAGTTATACTAGGGCTATCAGGAGCTACAGACCTATTAGTATCAAGGCAAGCTTTGGCAGCAAAAGCCATGAAAGAAGGACTATCTTTACAGACTGAATTTGATATTAAGAACAGAACCTTACAAGCAGAGATAGATAAACTAACTAAGAAATTTGTAATACTAGGGCAGCGTATTGGTACTGCCGTAGCCCCTATGTTTATGGGATTGGCTGCTATTGTAGATGGTCTAGTAACCTTATTCACAGCATTAATTAAATCACCTGTAGGTAGTTTTATTCTACAAGTAACTACTTTTGTAGCTATGGGTGCGGTTGCTTGGGGTGCTTATTCTCTGATACTTAAACCCGTAGCAATGGGTTTAAAATCCGTTGCTATGAACGCCTTAAAAGTAATGGCTTCTATGATGCCCTTAGTAGCTGTAGTAAGTGTTGTCTTAGGGCTAGTATTTGCAATTAGGCAGGGTGTAAGAGCGTTTGAAGATTTTAACGGGGAAGCAAGCTCTCTTAGTGGATCAGGTTTATTACTTGCTCAAATAGGGGGAATTGCAAAGGGTATAATGGAGATTGTTACCTCATGGGATAACGTATCCGAAACATTTCTTTTATCAAAAGGATTAGCTAGTAAATTAAAGAGTCTAGGTATACTTGATTTTGTAGTTAACTTAGGAACTTGGGTAGTTAGGATTATAGAGTTAGTTAAGGGTGCAATATCTACTATTACTTGGGTATTTACAACATTGTTTAATGCTGCTAAATCAATACTAGGGGTATTTACTCCAATAGGTAAATTTTTGATATACCTAGCAGGTCTATTAGGTGCTAATACAGATCAAGTAAAGCATTGGGCAAATGCAGGTAAAATTTTAGGTGTGATTATATCATCTTCTTTAATTTACTTCATAGCCTTATTTACCTCTATGGGTGTAGCTGCCTTAATAAATATTGGTGTTGTATTAATTAACTTAGCCTTGATGGCAGAAGCAATAATTGTTACTGCTGCTTTGTGGATAGGTCAATTTATACGTATGGGCGTTACAGCACTTATGGCGGTGTTACCCTCTTTAGTTACCATAATTGGTAGTCTAGCTAGTATTGTAGTAGGGCTATTGGTTACGGCAGGTATTTGGATTACCCAATTTATTATAATGGGCGTTACGGCATTCATAGCTATACTACCACCACTATTAGCTATCATAATTACTTTAGGTAGTATTGTAGTAGGTGTTTTAATTATGGCTGCTATCTGGATTGCTCAATTTATAATCATGGGGATTACTGCTATAATAGCTATGTTACCTATTATACTCGTAGTGGCTTTGATTGGTTTAGCAATATGGGCAGTTATTAAAATAGCTCAATGGTTAATAGATAAATTCCATGAGCTTTGGGGGGAAAGTGAGGGGTGGTTAGACTTCGGTAAGAACATGGTTATGAATATTTGGAATGGTGTAAAATCTATTTGGGGTTCATTTACAGGGTGGTTATCTAGTGCCATGAAAAGTATTCCTGGGGTAGGTCAATTTTTTGAGGATCAGGAAGCGACCTCTACAGTAAACCAACAAATTAACCCTGCTACTGATAACCCAATTGGTGATAGTATGGCTACACAACAGGGATTGTTAAGTTCTCCTATATCCCAAGCACAAAATATTACTGATTCAGGACAGGGGGAAACAAGAAATATTAATCTAAACCTAGATGGTAGAACCATTGCCCAAATAGTAGAAGACAAGAACAGTATAGAACAAGCTAGGGAATAATGAAAACAACAACAGGAAACGAGTTATACTTTGTTAACTATGAAAATCTAAGTAGATTAGCTTTTCAATTTGTTCCTATGGAGGTAGGAGAAAAAAGGGAACAATCTGTATCAGAACATAAAGTAGTAGGGCGTAACCATCCAGTTTTACAGTCTACTGGTGGTAAAAGTACTATGTCTTTAGCTATTAATCTATATGGTGAAGATGTGGCACAAAGAGCTAAATTCTTTAGTCAGTTTACTATGCGTGATGAGTTAAACTCTAGTCCTCCTAGACTAAAAATAGTTTGGGCAGGGTTAATACCTGATAATAGTTTATGGGTAGTTAAATCTGCTAGTCCTGTATTTTCGCTGTTTAATCCTCAGGATAACTTTGCCCCTAGAATGTGTATAGTTAGTTTGGATTTAATACAATGGACTCCCTATAATTATTCATTTAACGATGTAAAACTACGGTAATGGCTGAGATATTAAATTTAAGTGTTCGTAAGTTCAATATGTATCGAACAGGTAAAGTATATAATTTTCCTGAACAGGGGGAAAAGATGTTAGAGCGTGGGGATTTAATTTATAACCCAAGTGTTTTAGATAAAACACATACTGTTAAGGATAATGAAACTATTTGGAATATAGCTTATGAAGAGTACCAAAATCAGGTATTAAATCCTAGTAGGTATTGGTGGGTTATTGCTAGGGTTAATGATATTTTTGATCCTTTTGATTTATCCGCTTTCCAAGGTAAAGAAATTATAATACCTTCATTATCAAACATAGACCTTGTAAACTAAAAAATCCAACCCTACATAATAGGATTGGATTACTACCATAATAACAGACAATTATAAATGGATTGACTCTAATATAGAACTATTTATTTAGTCCCCAAAATAATACAATGATTAAAACACCTTTTATTCAAATAAAAATAAATCCTAAACAGGGTGAATCATTAGATATTAGTTATGCAGTAACTAAGTTTATGTATGAGGAGTCTATTAATAAAGATAACATTGTTGAATTAAATATAGTAAGTAGTTATGTTACTATACTAAGTAACCTAGAGCAGGTACAGGAGGGGGCAGAATTAGAGTATACTTTTGGTTATATAGGGGGTGGTAAGTCTCCTACACATAGGGCTATTATTACAGATCTTGACCATAGTTTTGATTATAAGAATATAAATATGACCATTCGAGCCTTAGATAAGGGTTCTGTACTAAAGAAAACTAGTAGCTCTCAAATGTATGAGAATGTTACTAGTACTGATATTGCCCAGTTAATCGCTACTAGGCATAGTATGGGTATAAATATTGATAAGACAACTAAGGTATGGGCTAAACAGCCCCAAGGTAACTTAGATGATTTAACGTTTTTACGTAAGATAGCTTCTCAGGAGAAGTCAGGAAACTACATAGTGTTTATAAAAGATAATATACTTAATTTTGTAAGGCGTGGTTTAAATACGTCCTCCCTGATTACTTATACTTATGGTGAGGGGAACAATGGTATACTACTATTCCAACCACGTTTTAGGGAATCTACTGCTACCCCTGATGCTATGGGTAGTTCTAGTGTAGGGTTTGACCCTTTGGAAAAGTTATTTAATATTGTAGAAGAGAAAGCAGAGTCTGAAAATGAGGTAATTACTACAGGGGATTATCACCTAATATACTCAGCAGATGGGGAACACGTGGCTAATGGTACAGACAATGAGAGCTTTTCTACAGAAGGTGCTAAGACCGAAACAGCTACAAATGGTAAATCCTTTGTAGATAGTGGTATTGAAAGTATTGTAAAGACTGGAAAACAATTTGTTTCTGGGGCTTTTGGACAAGATTTAAAAGATAAAAATGCAGGAAACAAAAAATCTAAGACCACAAAAATACTAGAAGCTACCCTAAATCTTGTTGGTAATCCATTACTAAAAGTGAATGCTTTATTGACAATGGCAAATGTAACTAAGAGATATAATGGTAACTGGTTTATAGTATCCTGTAGACATACTATAAATGGTACTAGTTATCTTACTGAGACTACTTTAAATAGGAACGGTAGTAAGAAGCCTATAGTGGGTAAGAATACTAAGACAGCAGATCAGGCTAATAAAACAACAGGTGATAATAATTCTGTTAATGATGAGGTTATTATATTAGAATATGATGCTAATGGTAACCGTACAGCAGATATTACAACAGCTAATAATTATGTACCACCACAAGATATTTAACTATGAATGTAAAGCAATTTATACATACACTTTTATTATATGGATTAGAGTACTTTGGTGTATACTATTCTAAATATGAATGTATCGTAGTAGATATAAATGACCCTATGAAAATGGGTAGATTAAAAGTACAACACCCTGGACTATTTGGTAAGGATACATCTGATTGGTGTTTTCCTTCAGGTATGTTTGCAGGTAAAGATAAATGTCTTTTTTCACTCCCAAGCATAGGGGATATTGTTTGGCTATCATTTAAAAGTGGTAACTTACAGTATCCTGTTTGGGGGTATGGGCTTTGGGCTAAAGGGGAATTACCAGATGAAGCTACAGAGGACTATGGTAATATTGATATATGGAAAACTAAATCAGGTTTAATACTACAATTTAATAATACAGAAGAAACTATTAAATTTATTCACCCCAACGGTTTAGAGGTAGAGGTCAACAAAACTAAAATAAAACTAGGGGGTACAGACCACAAAGCAGTATTTGGGGACATACTACAACCTGAATTAAATAAATTAAAAACTAATCAGGACTTAATTCTAAGTGCTATTCAGACTGGTATTACAGTTCCCCAAGATGGTGGTTCTAGTTATAAGGCTTCTATGAGTGCTATAATTGCAGGTACTTCTAGTGTAGATTTTAGTCAAATAAATTCTGATACAGTAACATTAAAGTAACTTTAATTATGAAGGTATTTAATCCAATAGGTACGGCTATGAGTAACCCTGTTCAACTGGGTGCAGGTAAATGTATAATAACAAATGGTAGTCGTACCATAGTAGAATCTGTTATTGATATTCTAGGAACTTCTAGGGGTGAAAACTTTATGGTAGAAGATTATGGTAGCCGTTTAGAAGAAACTTTATTTTCTCCAAACGATCAAGTTACCTTTAGTATTATTAAACAAATGGTTATAGAAGCCCTCAATACTTGGGAGAAAAGGATAAGTATTGATGAAGTTACTGTATCTAAATCTAAAGAATTTAATATAAAGTGCAATATTTATATTAAATTTACAGTAGTATCAACTAACCTAACAGATAGTTTTATCTATCCGTTTTATGAAAAACTAGCAACATAATGGCATTTTTAACTAATATATGGAGTAGGTATACAGACCGTACAGCCGACCAAATGAAAGACAATGTAGTAACCAATCTACAAAGTCAAGTACCTGAAATTACTGACCATTCAGAGAGTAATCTATTTATTAAATTAGTAAATATGTTTACTGGTTTATTAGAGGGGCTAAACTATAATATTGATAATGTGGGTAGGGAATCTCACATGGATAGTGCTAGACTTTATAGTAACGTTGTTAGGTTGTCAAGATCTTGGGATTATCGTATATCCTCCCAACAAGCAGCACAAGTACAATTAACAATTAGTTATATCAGTACATCAGTATTAGCTTTCCCTGGTGCTACTATACCTTCAGGTTCGATAGTACAAACAGCTAACGGTATTCAATTTGTAACCGTAGAACCTTTAGTAATTACTTCTGGTAGCTTTTCAACTGCAAAAGGTCAAGTATCTGCTACTAACGTTATAGCTATCCCTTATACCTCTTTGGGTACTTCAGATGGTACAGCGAATCAAATACTAATTGTTAATGATAAGATTTCAGGATTTACAGCAACTATTAGGGTAGGTGGTATAGATATTTATGAATCTGTAGAAACATTTGCCTACTCATTAGCTACTGATAAACATTTTATCCAGACTGTAAATGAAGATGGTGAGGTTATTATTAAATTTGGTGATGGTACAAATGGTATTGTACCTACTTTGTCGGACTCTTTAGAGATACAATACAACCAAACTAATGGTATTGATGGTAATGTATTAGGTCAAACCATTGTTCAAATTGTAGGTGGTTTTCCTGTAGTAAGTAATTATACAGTATCCGTTACTAATTTAGAAGCAGCCGTAGC
>TARA_R110000850_G_scaffold74024_1_pt1 | contig 10474 bp, 4 predicted proteins | sample TARA_R110000850 | Tara Oceans TARA_R110000850 (sample SAMEA4397586) | marine metagenome | biome: Polar Biome; feature: [SRF] surface water layer (ENVO:00010504); material: water (ENVO:00002006), including particulate matter (ENVO:01000060) such as... | depth 5 m | reverse complement strand
GTTTTGCTGAAGTAAGTACGGTATCTTTAAACATAAATTCAAACACATCTAATGTATCTTACATATATATAAACACCTCAGGTTTTTATGTGGTAACCATTTCAAACGCACAAAATTTTCTTTCAGGTATTGGTAGTACTGGTAATCTACCTTCTAGTAATTATTACTATGACTACAACTAGTAATTCATTAAATAAATAAGTGATAATAAATTATGGCAGCATTAATAGAAGTTAAGTATTATAATAGTTTTATTTTACGTAAAACCCTGAATGCAGGAGGCACAGCAGCGTGGGGTGGATCTAATGGAAACAATACTTATCCAGCTGCTACGCCATCTGTTACTGATGATAAAAACTGGGGTGTGGAAGAATCACGTATAAGAGGTGGTTATAATAATGTTCAATCAGGATATGGAGTTAAGGCTTATATTGTAGATGATAATCCAAATGCATCTACTAGAGTTAACACTCTTATATATTCTGGAATATTTAATGCTAGAACTGGAACAAATAACACTAATGTGTTTTCAGTAGGTGAAGACATAACTAAAAGTGTAGATCCAATAAATGGATCAATACAAAAAATATTTGCTGAAGATACCCAATTACTTATATTTCAGGAAAAGAAAGTAAGTAGAGCCCCAATAGACAAAGATTTAATATATTCAGCAGAAGGCAGTACAACATTAGCTTCTAGTAATACAGTTATAGGGACTATAAATCCTTACACGGGAAACTTTGGTATAAGTAAAAATCCAGAAAGCTTTGCTGTATATGCCAATAGAAAATATTTTACTGATAAAGACAGGAATGCCGTATTAAGATTATCAAACGACGGATTAACAGAGATATCTAATTATGGTATGATTGATTTCTTTAGAGATGAGTTTGGTTTACTAGACAATGGTAAACTAATAGGTGGTTATGATGTATATAATAAACAATACTCATTATCTATTCAACCAACTTCTTTAAAGGATGAATCTTTAAAACCATATAAAACATTATCTTTTGATGAAGCTATAAATGGTTGGACTAGTTTTTATTCATATAAACCGGCATCAGTTATAAGTTTAAAAAGTAATTTCTATAGTGCTGGTCCATCAATTATTTCTGATGACACCAACCCAAACACAGCAGGTTTGTATCAACACTACATTACTTTACAGCCAAGATGTAATTTTTATGGTAAAGACAATAAAGCTAGTGTAGAGTTTATATTTAATCCTAAAGTTAGTGCGTCTAAAGTATTTAAAACAATAAATTACGAAGGAAGTAATGGGTGGCAGGTGGACAGCTTTATATCTGATAGTACTGGAATAAGTTATCCTAACCCTGATATTGATAATTATAGAATTACAAACACTAATGATTCCACCGCGCTAGTATATAGTTATAACGAAAGCACATATGACTCTTTAGGAAATACTTTTGCTGATGTATCAACAATTCCTATAACCCAAAATACAACTTCACTAATTCCACCATTATTTCATTCTGGTTTTACTAGAAAAGAGAATAAGTATATGGCTAACTTAGTAAACAACAGTGTTGTAGCTCCTGGTGAAATTATATTTGGTAATATAATGACAGGTATAAAAGGTTATTTTGCCACAGTTAAAATATCAACTGATACATTAACTGATCCAGGTGGAGTAAAAGAATTATTTGCAGTTTCATCTGACTATGTGTCTTCTGCTTATTAAATAAAATTAAATGAAATTAACTACACAAAGAATAGATCAAATTGAAAGCTTTAGAAATAACATAATGACTTTTGAGCAACAATTACTTGCTTTGCCTACTTCTTATGGTGAAAGCGACAAACCTGGAGGAGAAGAAGTTACAAAAATAAATCCATTACAACATAAATTTGTTGATGGAATGTATATAAGAGAAATATTTACACCAAAAGGACAAATTTTCACGACGGCTATACATAAAAAAGATCATATGTATTTTTTTATGCAAGGTGATCTTTCTATTCTTAGCGAAGATGGTATAAAAAGAATAAAAGCTCCATATTATGGTATTACAACAGCAGGTACAAAAAGAATAGTATATGTTCACGAGGATACAATATGGATAACTGTACATGAAACAAAAGCAAAAACAGTGGATGAAGCAATAGAAGATATTGTAGCAAAAAACTTTAAAGATCCTAAGATTAGCATAGAAAATATGAGAAAACATTTGAAAACTAAAACAATATAATATGAGTGTTATAATAAGTAGTGCTGTAGGTGCAGCCGCAACAGCATTAGCGGTGGGTGCAACGGCCGCGGGCGTAGTAGCGATAGGTACAGGTGCTAACATGTATTCAGCTACTAAAGATGCTAAAAATGCAGCTAGAGCTGCTAATGGTATTCAAGGTGAAATTGATTATTTAGAAGATAATAGACAACAAATAATAAACCCTTATGAAGGAATAACTGATTTATCTGGTATGATGACTGATTTATCAGGTCTAAAATCAGACTTATCTGGTACACAATCAGATATATCGGGTATGGCTGTAGATTTATCTAGTATGGCAACTGATCTTTCAGATTTAATAACAGACACAAGTGGTGGAATATCTAATCCAATGGCTAATCTTAGTGTTGCAACGGCTGCAGCTGAAATGCAAGCCGAAGAAGCTGATATAGCTTTAGCAAATACTCTTGATATGTTATCTGCTACTGGAGCATCTGCGGGTGGCGCTACGGCTCTTGCGCAGGCTGCACTTCAAAGTAAAAAAGGTGTAGCTGCTAGTATTCAAGGTCAAGAAAAAGCCAATGCAGATTCTGCTGCTAGAGGAGAAGTAAGAGTTCAAGACACTAAAATGCGAGAACAACAAAGAATACAGAACGCAGAGTTTGGTGAAGCTAGTAGAATTCAAAATCTTGAAATAAGTGAAGCTGGAAGAATCCAAAATATAGAAATGGGGGAAGCTAGAAGGATGCAAAATATAGAAATGAGTGAGGCTAGAAGGATGCAAGATGTTCAGTTTGGTGAAGCATCAAGAGTACAGCAATTTGGTATTAATGAAGCGGCTAGAATACAACAAGTAGGAATGCAAGGTGAAATGTTTAAATATGCGGAACAAGATAGAAGAGAAATGCAGCAATTAAATAGAGCATCATCTGAATTGCTTGGTTTTCAAGCGGCTGAAGCACAGGCAAACGCAAATTATGCTGGGGCAATAGGTGCTGGTGTTGGTGCTCTTGGTAATATAGCGGGTGGTTTAATAGGCTCAGATAGAAGACTTAAAGAAAATATAAAATTGATTGGTAAATCTTCTAGTGGTTTAAATATATATTCTTTTGAATATATAAATAAGTTATTTGGCGAAGGAATTTGGCAAGGTGTTATGTCTGACGAAATACCACAAGAAGCTGTTGAAAGAAATAAGGATGGTTATGATAGAGTTGATTATTCTAAACTAGATGTAGAATTTAAAAATATTTAAAAATGGGGGCATACGAAAATCCTAATTCAGCTGGACAGCGCGCAAAAATGAGTCAAATAGCGCAGCAACAACAAACTTATATCAGTGCCATGATTAGAGGTTTTGGTATGACTGCTGCTAATGTAATAAATTCAAAAAAAGAAAGACAAACAGCTGAGTTTAATGCAACTCAAGAAGCTGAAAACAAAAGAGAGCTTAAGCTTTTAGGTTTAGAAGATAAAGTTAGAATAAATGCTGGAAAATCAGGTATTAGTAATGATTCTTTTTTTGAAATGGCTAATGGAAATATCAATAATAAAGAGAAATGGACAACTGCTTTAGGCAACGCTACAGATGTAGAAAGTAGGCAAGAAGCAAGTTATCAACTAGATATGGCTAACAAAAGATCTAATGCTATAAATCAATACATAGGAGGTTATAAAGATTGGTTTAAAACTTATTCAGGAGAAATAAGTGGAACAAATAGAAATAAACCTGGAGGTGTTTATACTGGAAATATAGGACCAGATGCTAGTGAGTTTGATAAAAAAACCTATAAGAACTGGGCACTTAAAAATGCTTTAGTTGGTGTACAATTAAAAGGAGATGAAGATGCTTTATTACCACCTGTAGAATTTTATCAAAAAGAAGATGGTACTGTGATGGGTAAACTAGAAGGGTATGATGATTTTGATATCATGGCTACAATAAATGTACCACCTGTTCAGGTTTTTGATTTAAAAAAAGATCTTACTAAACTATTTAATTCAAATAATTATTTGGGTTCGGATGGGAAAGTTAAAGATAAATTTTTAGATCTTACGAATCCAAAAATTAAAGGGGAAACTTTTACAAATGCTCAAGGTGTAGAGATGATAAGAAAAGACATACCTGTATTGCCAGGAGTAATGAATGCTTGGATTGGTCAAGTTGATCAAAAATTAGCTGGTATTTTTGGGTCAATAAACAGTAAAGAAGACTTCCGTAACTTACAAGCTACATACTTAAGTATTGCTGGTGATAAAGACAGGGATGGTAAAAGAGATGTAGATGCTGATGGTAATCCTACTGGAATTGAAAACTTACCACCTTTAGTATTTAAAGATGGTTTTTATCAACTAGACCCTGAATCTGAGCAAAGATTTAGAAATGCATATTTAGAAACTGCTACTGCTGACTTCTTTGGTCCAGGTTATGTTGAAGTAAAAGAATTTGCTCCAGCTAAGCCTAAGGTAAAAAAAGGTAATGAAATGCTTAATAATATTATAGAGGTAGTTGATAAAAAACCTCAAGAACAAGTTAGTTATATAAATGACAATCTTGATCCTACAGAGCAAAAAATATCATACAATCCAAAAACCCAAATAATGACTGAAACTACATTTGAAAGACAAAGTACGGGTAGTAAGAGAGACGGTGATTATAAAGAAAAAGTTGTTCCAGAATATAAAACATATTATTTAGGTGATGATGAACAAATGGGACCTAAGGATGAAGAAGGGAAAAATGTTGTAGGTAGTAAAAAGCAATGGGAAAATAGAGTCTTTGAAATTTTTAAAGGAACTAACAAGCAAAGGTTAGAGTTTAATAAAAGAAATCAAGAAGAAGATGAGGCTGAGGTTGAGGTTGATATTAATGCAACGGCTTTATTGGAAAAATACTTATAAATATGGATGAAATAGAGGCTATTGTTCAAAGAATGATTGATGCGGGGGAACCTGAAGAAAATATTGCTATGGTTATTCAAGAATGGAAGTTACAAAACCCAGTAAAGATGACGCCCCTGAATATGGATCCAGAAGGGGTAGAGGGAAACGGATCCAATGGGAATTCAACATCGCAGGATGGAGAATTAGTATATGGAGACCAAAGAAATATTCCAACTCAAATAAGTGATTATCAAAAACTTACGTATGATATAGAAAATGCGCAAGGACAATATGATAATGAAATATTTAGAAATAAAACAGTAGAAGAAAGAAGAGAATATTTAAAATATATTCCTAATCCTGGTTATACTGAAAATACTAAAGCTTCTAAAGAAAAAATTGATAGAACTGAAAAAAGTTTTAATAACGCTGAGTATCCTGGTTTTACTATAGTGCAAGGCCCAGAACAAGAACTTACGCAACTTGGGGAACTAGATATTGAAAACAACTATCTTGCCGCGGAACAAAATTGGAACAAAATAAATAATGTTTCAGAAAAAAATGGAACTTTTATTTTTAATGAAGATCCTTTAACTGAACCATCTATTGATGACTATAAAGAAAAAGCTTTATATATTGAGAATAGTTTAGTAAAAAACAATCAATATTTAAATTTTAAAAATAAAGAAACCATAAATAGAATTGATCAATATATAGACTCAAGTGGTGGTTTAAGAGAGCAAATAATAAAAAAATACGATTTACAGAATCGTAATGAAGATCCAGAAGCTTACGCAGATGCTAATGAAGAATTTCAGGATAGACGTATGCAATTAATGACAGATGTATTAGATAACGATATGTCATATCAAACTGTTTTAAAAGGTATAAGAAATCAAGTTTCAACTAGTGTTGGTGAAGAAGTAAATGCTTTAGCTAAAAACAAAGCTAGAGATGAAGTAGAATTTAAAATTCCATTTACAGATATCAAGTTGCCAGGAAAAGGTATTAGTGATAATATGGTGGTTGAAAGTTTACAAAAAATGGGTAAACAATTTATTCAAAGCATATATGGTATTGAATTGATGGGGATAGATAGCTCTAGGGGTAAACAAGTTACTAAAGAAATAAATAGTATTCAAGATAAATTAGATAAAGGAGAACTTAAAGATGATGATATTATTGATTATGATGTTCAACGTTCTTTAAAACAAAACACTATTATTGGCGGTAAAAAAGGTACAGTGAAAGAAGCTTTAGCTTATCTTAATTCTTCTTTAGATGAAAGAAAAGAAGAACAATTTGAAACAATAACCGATATAAATGATATTGATCGTGAACTAAAACTTTTTGCTGAAAATAAATTATGGGATGAAGAAGATAATTTCAGTATTACACCAGAAAAAGCAATAAGAACTTTTTCAGAACAAGGACCACAATTAGCTTTAGCTATGGTTTTTGGTGGCGCTGCTGTTATGGCTCAAGAAACTGGTAGTAATTATATTAATAATTTAAAAGAAATAGCTAAGAAAAAATATAATATTCCCGACAATAAAGAACCAACGCCTGATCAACTAATGGAAATTATAAATGCTGGGGAAGATCAAGCCGGTGTTGCTGCTGCTACAGGAATAGTATCTGGTTATTTAGAAAAACTAAGTGCTGGAAAGTTATTAAAAGTTGATTTAAAAAAACCTGTAGGTTCTATAATACGAGGTGAATTTAAAATAGCGTATGAGGCTGCTAAAAACTCAGGTAAAGCTATTACTGAAGGAGTTCTTTTAGAAAGTTTAACAGAAGGATTACAAGGTTTGTCAAGTCAAGTTGGAGAATCTATAGTTACTGATGAAAATAGGTTTGATTATAAAGACTTAAGAGAACAAGCTAGTCAAGGAGCTCTGATGGGTGGCGGTATATCTATAGTAAAAACAATTGGTGTACAAACTTTAACAGAACTTAAGCAAAGTGCTATGATAGTAGCTTCTGTACTACCAAATCACAAAGGCACTTATTACGCTCAACTAGAGGATACTTTTAAAAAATTAGAGAAAAAAATAGAGATTCAAGGTTATAAATTTAGTAAAGAAGAAAAAAGAGAAAGATTAATTGCGCTTGGTCAAGTTAGAAACGCTATAAATACAATACCAAGAAATTATAATGCAGAACAAAGATTTAGAGCGTTAGAGCTAGAGATAGAAAAACAAGATCTTAATAAAAAATTTGAAAACGTAGATCAAAGTTCAATTCCTCAAGAAATAAAAGACAGGTTTGAAGCTATAGAGCTAGAAAAAGGTCGTATAGCTGACGATGCTTATATTACTAGAACTGTTGATATGGCTCAAAAAGAAGGCATGGGTGAAAACATATTAGTTGCTAATACTAGTAAAGAAGCAGACGCCTTAGCTAAAGAAAACAATATCACCATGACAAATAAAAAAGGCATAAGAGCCGAAGGTGGTATTAGCGCAGATAATAAAACTGTGATTATTGATTTACAGCGAGCTAAAGAAGTAAAAGCTTTTAATGTTGCTGGTCATGAAGTGTTACACAGAATATTATTTAATACTCTTTATAAAGCAAACGAAGACGGTAAACTAGAAGGCACTAATGTTGCTAGATCTTTAGGTCTTGAATTAGATAAAGAACTTAACAAAATAGATCCTAACATACTTGAAAATGAGTATTTTAAGAAAAGATTTAAAAACTATAAAGACCAAGGTAAAACAATGCAGGCTGAAGAAAAACTTACTATTTTATCTGATGCTTTAAGATTAGGTGTAATTAAACTAGATCAAACCGCAATAGGTAGATTTAATACTTTTTTTAGAAGATTATTTCAAAATTTAGGATTTAAAAAAATTAAATTTAAAACTGGTAAAGATGTAGTAAATTTTATATCAGATTATAATGCAGCATTAGATAGAGGAAAAACATTTGGTAAAGCTATTTTAAAAGGAGAAAAAGAAGGTTTTGAAGTTATAAGAGGTAAAGATGGTATTAAAGCACTAAAAGATGATATTAACATTACTCAAAAAGAATCTATATCTGAAATTAACAATCAAAAAGACTTAAAACAAGAGTTTGATGAACTTGTTCAAGATAATAAATGGAAAACCAATGAAAGTATAGGTGAAGCAGCTAATAAAATAGAAAAAACTAAATTACTAGATGGTTTAATTATAAGAGGTGTTAGTTCAGAATATTTAAATCAAAATAAAAACTTTGTACAAGACGTAAAAGACAGGTTGAGTGAAAAAATGATGATAGAGTTTAACCCTGCTAAAAATGAAAGTTTATTTGGTTGGCTAACTGGTAAAAACAAAAGTGGACAACCAATAGTGGATTTAGTAAAAGGTGATATACAAAATTTAAATAAAAAAGTACCTACAACTAAATCAATAGATGAAGGAACAACTCAAATAGTATCTTCTGATACTAGTTTTGATGAAAACATTGATAATACTCCTAAAAAAATTGCATCTAAAGTAAGAAAAATATTTGGCATTAAAGATGGAGATAAAGTTTATAATCTAATAAAAAGCGTTGGTAGAGATATTTTAAAAGGTAAATTACCAGCTACAGGTGACAAAAAATTATTAGGAGCTATAAATAAACAAGCTAGAGAAAGCGGGGTATTTGATGCTGTTTCTGAAATAGTAAATAAAATGATTGTAGATGGAACTTTTCCTAATAAAGTTTTAGATTTTGTTAAAGCTGCAGACATTAAGACTTTAGTTAAGATGGAAAGTGGTAGCAAAGATGGTAAAATACTAGCTAAAGGTAAAAAACTTACAAAGGTAGGTCAAATAGATAAAGCTATAGCTGATGATAGATTACCTAAAAACACTAATAGATATTCAAATCCTACAGTGTGGACAAAACTACCAACTACTTTAGAACAAATAAAAGATTTTATACCAAAAAGAAAAGCTGCAATAATAAGTGCTATTTCTGAAACTGTAGTAAAAGACTCAACTCCAGAAGTTATAAAAGAATCTACAACAATAGAAAAAAGAAAACAAGCAGAAGAGTCTCAAGGTAGAGAATATAATAAAAATAAAGATACTCCAAAAGTATTAGAAGTTATAGGTAGAGATCCTAGTATGTCTTTTAGTATTAGCGAAGGTACTCAAAACATCATTAGTAAAGCTCAATTTGATACTGGTTTAAAAGACATAAACGAGTTATTGAAAAATTATAAACTTCCTTCAGTATCTACTATTACAAGCAATAAACTTACGCCTGAAACTGAAAAAGAAATTCAAGCTTATATTGCAGCTATAAAGGAGCATGTACTTCCTTTACTTCCTAGAGAAGCGTTTTTTGGACCTAGTGGAGGTACAGCTTTTACAAGTAGTAGTAAAATACTTGGTGCAAGTTTTGGTTCTCAAAAAGATCCAAAAACTGGAAAAACTATAAAAGATAAAAACCCTAACACCGGTAAATACACTGTAGCTAGACAAAATGAAGTATGGGCATATTTTGTTGCACAAATTAAAAACTTAAACGAAGAATATATTGATCCAAAAAAATTAGTTAAAAATCCTAATTATTTACCTGATAGTGCTTTTGGTGCAAAAATAGATGGATTGTCTGATTTTACAATAAAAAGTTATAAAACTTTATTTGACACACCTGTTAATATTGTAAAAAACAAAAATAATGGTGAAATAAAAAAGTTTAATGATAAAGTGTCATTAATACATAAAGCTTTATGGGAAAGAATAAATAAATCTATTAGAGACAATAAACAGAGTGCATCTGCTATTGCTACTTATTTAAGAATAACAGGTAACGATACAGGTCATTGGCATAAACAGGGTGCTAATTTTGTAGGTTATTCTACCAATCCTAAGGGCAAAGATGGCACATTATATGAATATGAGCACGCTATGCCTGCCACTGCTGCATACATGTATTTATTAGATGTTGCATTGAGTAAAGGCAATTTTAAACCTGCCTATAAAGCTGTAATGGATAACTATAAATTAATAGCTTTAGATAAAGCAGAAAATGCTAAACTAGGTACGGCTAGGTTAGGTAGAGGTATGCCTGAAGGCTGGATGTTAGGCAAGAACTTTTGGTGGCAAAGGTATTTTAATCCTGAAGTAGCAGCTATTAATGGAGGTATACCTACTTCTTCTATCACTATGATGGATGGTAAAACAATTGGTGATCAACTTGGTATAGATACCGCAGGAGAACGTACTACTAAAAGTATTCAAGCTAGTAAAAAAATAGCAGCTAAGTTTAATAATAAAATATTACCCCCAGGTATTAAATTAGAAGGGGACTTTACACAACAACAAGTCTTAGATAAAATGGCTGAGGTTGATAAAGAAAATGTAGAGCAAGAATCAAAATTTAGTATCAGTGCTGATCTTAGTAAAGGC
>TARA_R110000850_G_scaffold20416_4_pt1 | contig 10497 bp, 10 predicted proteins | sample TARA_R110000850 | Tara Oceans TARA_R110000850 (sample SAMEA4397586) | marine metagenome | biome: Polar Biome; feature: [SRF] surface water layer (ENVO:00010504); material: water (ENVO:00002006), including particulate matter (ENVO:01000060) such as... | depth 5 m | reverse complement strand
GACGCTACTTAATTCTATTAATGGTAGAATATCATTAAATTACTTTCCCCCTAAAGGGCCTCCTAAACCTTATTTAGGTCCGGACCATTTATCTGTTGGTTGGGATATTATAATGCAAGATTATAGAAATATTAATATGAACTCTTGCGATTTAATTCAAGAAATCCCAGCTGATGAACAGTTTTGGGAATATTTTAACGAGAATATATATCCGATGTCACCGGCCCAAAAATTTAATTTTATGAATTCATGAACATTTGTTTAGAAAAAATTACTGATGCCCTGAAACCGTTTCTATTAAGAGATGTTATAATTAAAACTGATAAAAAGGTTTTAAAAAAAGGCCTCTTAAAAATTTTCCAAATTAAACAATATTATATTAATTTTACTCTAGAATTTAACGGGTTAAATAAATCGTACGAAATACCCTACCCCTATTCAATAGAAATAAACGATGAGCAGAATCTAGCAATTCTTAATTATCATTTAAGCTCTTTTATACCTAAAAAGCAACTAAACAAAGTAAAGTGTTTAGATAACTCATCTAAATCTAAAATATACGACAACTTAATCTACATCTTGCCTTCTGAATAAAGTATAATATACTGTATTGTGGTAGGTGGGCTGTTAAAAGATTTTCCAGATGGATATACTCCAAACGCTTCTCAAGTAAAGCTTTTAAAAAATATTGATCAAGCTTTTCAAGACGGTTACAAGTTTGTTGTATGTAATGCTCCAACAGGTTCCGGAAAGAGTTTTATATCAAAAACTCTTGCAAATGCCTCTGCAGAACCATCACAGGACTTTAAAGACTTAATAACATCTTATACTGCTTTCAAAATTGATCAAACTGGGACCTATACACATGAAGAAGAGTGTGAAGACCAAGATTTAGCAGGTACTTTTGCATTAACAATTACTAAAGCTTTACAAGATCAATACGAGAGTCTATTCAAAGGCACTACCATCCTTAAAGGTAAAAGTAATTATATTAGTACGATTGACTCCGAAATTGATGTAGAGATGGAATCATTAATTATGCCAAAAAATATATTGGAGGACCATAGAAGGAGGCATAAATGCCCGTATCATAATGATCGTAGAGATGCTTTAACAAACAAATTTGCTGCACTAAATTATAATATGTTTTTCTCTTTACCTAATCATGTAAAAAAGAGACAATACTTAATTTGTGATGAAGCTGCAGAGCTAGAAGATCAATTAGTAAAGGAGTTTTCTTGTACTGTAGATTTCGAAATGCTAAGTAAGATGGATATATTAGTAAGACCATTTTACACAAAAAATAACACAAACGTAATAAAATGGATTAATACTCTATTATTAGATTTAAGTGATAGAATAGAAGAGTTGCGTGATACTATTAATAATAGTAATACTAATAATAAAAAGTTTTTAATTGAAACAAGGAGACGGGTAGTAAGTTTACGAAATTTACATTCTAAGCTTACTTTAATTACAGAGACATGGAGCGAGAGTGAGTATCTTTTTGAAACGAGTAAAGATGGTATTACGTTTATGCCTCTAAAGGTTAATAAGCTTTCTAACCACTTATTTAAATACGCTGATAAAATAATATTAATGTCAGCTACAATTATTGACCCATCAAACTTTTGCAAAAGTTTAGGCATAGATAAATTTAAATATGTTGAAGCAGAATCATCCTTTAATGCTAGCGATTCACCTATATATTGTAATACAAAAGTTAAATTAAATTACCATAATATAGCCCGCAATTTGCCAAAAGTTATAGATCAAATAAAACAAATTTGTAAAGCGCATAGTCAAGATAAAGGTATAATACATACACATAATAATAATATTACTAATCAATTAGCTACTGCCGTAAAAGAGAGTAGATTTTTAATACGTGAGCCTGGTGTAAGAAATGAATTATTATTAGAACAACATGCTGAGAGCCCAGACCCAACAGTTCTAATATCACCATCGATGTCACATGGGGTTGATTTAAAAGATGATCTAGCAAGATTTCAAATTATAGTTAAAGCTCCTTTTTTACCTATAAGAGATACACGTATAGAGAAACTAATGAAAAATAATTATGACTGGTATGTAAATAAGATGTTATGCGCACTTATTCAATCATGCGGACGTGGTGTTAGATCAAAAAAAGATCACTGTATAACATATATTTTAGACGGGGCCATTGTTGAAAGTGTCATAAACAATAAACATAAGTTGCCAAAATATTTCCTTGACAGATTTTCTTAATAAATATATATAGGTGAAGAATAGAGCATATCATTTTGAAATAAAAAATCTATTAACTCAGTTTATAGCTGCCTTTGATGATGTAGTTATATCCCGGTATAATAAGAGCAGAGTCGCAAAACAGAATATAGATGTAAGGTATGTCTTTGCTCCAAAGCAAAGAGTAATGTATGACATTATTAATAAGGCTCAAAATTTAACACTACCTGTTGTCGCTGTAGACTTAACGAGTGTTACAAGAGACAATACAAGAGTCTTTAATAAAATAGCCCCATCTTATTTACCAACACAATTACTCGAAGCACCAAAAGCATCATCAAAATTTATAATGCCTGTGCCTGTAAATTTAGAAGTAAACATGTCTATTTTAGCAAGGTACATGCAGGATGTAGATCAAATTGTTTCTAACTTTGTACCCTATAACAACCCATATATTATACTATCGTGGCAAGTGCCTGACGATTTCGGTACAGAATATACACAAGAGATTAGAAGTGAGGTCTTATGGTCAGGTGATCTTAACTATAATACCCCAACAGAAACCACATATTCAGATAAATTTAGAATAACTGTTGATACATCATTTACTATAAAGGGGTGGTTATTTCCAGAACAAAAAGATACTTCAGGTACTATCTATAAAATAGATAATAATTTTATAAATGTAGATTTAGCTAATAAAATTTATTCACCTCTAGATAAAACCGAAGTGGCAGAAGATAATACCTATCAAGAATACGGGTATGGAACGCTTTCAGCATTTAATACTGAATCTTCCGGACTCACTAGCAACACTGAAACAATTACTATATCAGCTATACCGGAGTTTACAAATATATTCTATGTTATTACAGGTCAGTCAGTGATGTTGACAGAGAATACCACTATAAAGAAAAATCGAATAAATTGGTTTACATTATATGGTAAGAGGTTTAACTATAGTAATAATTTTTATCTAAGTTCTAATGTAGCAGACTTCCGTTCCAACTATACAGCAATAACGTCAGCTAAGTCTGATACAATATACGGATACCAGTTAGATGATAGTTTGTTTAATGTGGTAAATGATAATGTAGTAAGTATATACTTACCTGCATCAACACTTAGCGCGACAGGAGACATAACATTTATAACAGGAAATGAAGCTGGTTGGGGTACTTCTTATCAAGCTAGTAGCTCTATCATCACGGTAGCATAAATATATATAATAATGCCAGGTACAGGTTCATCAACGTCAGGAGGTTCAAATAAATCATACGTTACAAACGATGGTCGTGCGTCGACGTTTGGTAGAAATTTAGTTCAGTATATTCAAAATAGACTGCCATACACTTACAATAGCAACGAAGACGACAATTTAAATCCAAAATATAAATTCTTTGCTAAAGCTGGAATGCGTAGAGCAGAAGCTTTAGCAAAATCATCTGTTTCTTCGTCTAACCCTTATAACAATATTCCCATCGGTGATTTTGCAAAAGATTCATCATTTGCTGATGTAATGTATGCAAATATACAAGAAGATAAGGGGGGTAGATTAAGAGATTATAGAATTATGGCAGCATATTCTGAAGTATCAGACGCTTTGGATGAAATATGCGATGAAGCTATTAACCCCGACGATAGTGGGTTTATTACAAAGTTACAACTTAACAATATTGATCTTACAGTAGATGAAAAAGAGCTTTTAGATAAAGAGTTTGATAAATTTGTAGAATATTTTGATTTAAGAACAAAAGGTTGGCAGTATTTTAGACAATTATTAGTAGAAGGTGAAGTTTTCTTTGAGCTAATTATTCATGACGGGTATGTAGATGAAGGTGTATTAGGTGTAATTAATTTACCTGCTGAAATTATTGATCCTGTATATAACAATATACAGAACATGTTAGTGAAGGGCTTTATATATAGAAAGCCGATCTTTAGCCCAGAGCAACCAGCTAAAGTAGAGAAAGTTGAATTTATTCCAATGGATCAAAACCAGATTGTTTATATTAACTCTGGTGTGTATAACGAAACTAAAAATTTCGTTATACCTTTTTTAGAAAATGCTAGAAGACCCTACAGACAATTATCATTAATTGAAGATGCAATTGTAATCTATAGGTTGGTAAGGGCTCCGGAGAGGTTAGTGTTTAATGTTGATGTAGGTAATATGGCCCCTCCTAAAGCAGAAGCGTATTTAAAGAGATTAATTGCAAATTACTGGTCCAGAAAAACATTTGATGTAGATCAAAATGATGTCGTTAAAAAGTTTAATCCTCAATCGATGCTTGATGCATTTTGGTTTGCAAAAAGGCAAGGATCTGAAGGTACACAAGTTACACAGTTACCTGGTGGTAATAACTTAGGTGAATTAGCAGACCTAATGTATTTTATAAAGAAGCTATATAGAGCTTTAAAGGTCCCTTCAGCTCGGCTTGACCCACAGGATGCAGTTGATGCAACCGGTACAACGGTTTTAAGAGAAGAGTTAAAATTTGCTAGGTTTGTTATTAGACAGCAACATCGCTTTGCCGCTGGTCTTAAGAAAGGATTTATTACAACTCTAAAATTAAAAGGAATTTTTGAAAAGCTTGACCTTAATGAAACAAATTTAGAGATTGACTTTAATGTACCTACTAATTTTTACGAGCTTAGAGAAAATCAAAGGTTAGAGCTAAAATCAAACAACTTTAATAATCTAGCCGCAAGCGAATTTGTTTCAGCAACATACGCTCAGAAGAAATACCTTGGATGGAAGGATAGAGATATACTGGCCAATAGAGAGTTCTTGAGAAAAGATGCAGAGCTGCAGTGGGAATTAGCACAAATTACCGCAGCCGGTCCAACTTGGAAAGAACAAGCAGCTGCGGTTGATGTGGCGGGTGATGAAGCTGCGATCGGTGGTGAAGGTGCAGGTGTTGGCGGTGGAGGCGGTGGTATCCCTGAATTTGGAGGAGGCCCAGCTGAAGTGGAAGCAGATGTAGAGACCGAAACCGAAGTTGATACAACAGTAGAAACTGAAGAACCTACCTAACAGGGTTACTACTAAAGAATTGAGTTCTATAATGTACAATACCAGCTGACCCGGCTTTTGCAGATACCTGGTTTACATTTGTAAGACCCCTAACAGTCGTCTCATGGTTATTATGTATTTTAATTGCATGATCAGGTCTAACTGTTCCATAATTACCACTCGTATCAACGAAAATTTCTAGAGTTGAACCGGTTGTATTATAAATTATAATCTCAGAACACGGTTGACCTACTTTAACTGCTACAGCTGGAGCGGTAGTTGTACCGGCTTCGTTAGGATCTTGACCGGATAACTGTACTACTGATGTTGGAACATGTCTAGAAAAAGAGAAACACTGATTTTCGTTGTAGTACGTGCTTGTATAAGGTTGGTTACTTTTAGGAGGTGATGTCGCCATATATTTATTTAGTCTGAATAAATAATTTTATGGCACTTGCATGCACTATTCAACCACTTTCAGCGTTTTTATCTACCAATCTCAATAGTAAAATAGAAACATACGATAGATTAGGTGATAGAATAAAGAGAACACTAGGGTATCCTTTAATATCTTTAGAGATACACACCGATCAACTTAGAGAAAACATACAAATAGCGGTAGAATATTATACTAAATTTGCAGGCTTTACAAAAGAATTTTTAATATTTGATTCAGATACATATGAAACTAACAAAGGCATACGATTAGATCTACTTTATACCTTAGCAAATACAGATTTAGATACCAATAGAAGAAAAACCGGCGGGACAAATCCTATTGGACCTAGCCCGGAATTTTATGGCTCGAAAGTACCTTATACAAGTGCTTTTGGTCCAACTTTATTTGTTGCGACTTCAACTCTGAGTGGAAGTGTATTTTCTTCCTCAAGCGCTTTATCCTCAACATTTTCTTATGATTTAAGTGGTCAATCTCCTGGGATTGCACAATTCGAATTATTTGGGCATGCATTATATTCATCTATTACCTCGTTTAACTCAGGTCTATCTGCTCATTTTAAAGAAACTGTAAAAAACACTCTTACATATGAAGGATCCGCGTCCAATGCCATATTTTATCAAAATGTATTTGATTATGATGTAATGGATTACCGAAAAGTGGTGGATGTAACTGATTTTGAAGAAGGTTCAACTACAGGTATTAATACATTATTTACATTAGAGCAAACTTTAGCCCAACAAACATACTTTAGTTATGCGTTAGGAAACTATGGATTTGATTTGGTATCGTGGTATACTCTAAAGGAGTGGTTGGATACCAGAGAAAAGCTATTAGCGACCAGACGTGATATAAAATTTGATCCACGTACACAATATATGCAATTATACCCACAACCGAGTGGGGGTAAATTTTATGGTGTTATTGCTTGTTACTTGGAGCGCGCTATCCGGGATGTTATTATGGAGCAATGGATTTATGAATATTCATTAGCTCTAAGTATGATGACTATTGGTAGAGTTAGAGGTAAATTTGGCAATGTTCAACTACTTGGAGGTGGGGCACTTAACTATGAAATGCTGCAAGAAGGTAGAGAGCGTAAAAAAGAACTAGAAGACCAATTATTACAAGGAGCATCACCAGGATTTGGCGATGCTGACCCACCAATGTTCTTTGTAGGATGAAAAAGCCTAAAAAATGGCGTCAAGGTATCTTTATACCTACTAATATCGACAAATTTATAGGAGAACGGGCTATTTATAGGTCAGGGTTAGAGTTAAAATTTTTTAGATTCTGTGATAATAACAAAAATGTATTAAAATGGGGTAGCGAAAACGTCGTGGTACCGTATAAAAGCCCGTTAGATAACAGAATGCATAGATATTATGTAGATAATTTTATAGTTATTAAGGAAGGGCCGGAAATTAAGAAATATTTGGTAGAAATTAAACCCTACAAACAAACACTTAAACCAACAACCAAGTATAAAAAGAAGCAACATATTATATATGAGCAAAAAGCATATATTACTAACCAGGCTAAGTGGGAGGCAGCAAAAAAATACGGTAAAAAGCGGGGTTATGCCTTTATTATTTTAACGGAAAATGAGCTTTATTATAAAAGATGATTAAATAATATTATGGCTTTAAAACTTAACCTGGTTGTTGAAAAACCTGATATAAATGATGAGTTTGAATATATTGAAGAAGAGGTAGATAGAAACTCCCCTTCCAATCTCTATATTAAGGGCCCGTATATGATGGCAGAAGGTATAAATAGAAACAACAGACTATACCCCTTAGATGAATTAAAGAGAGAAGCTAGCCGTTACATTGAAGAAATGGTGACTCCGGGACGAGCAATGGGTGAACTCAATCATCCAACAACAGCTGACGTAGATCTAGAAAGAGCTTGTCACATGGTAACCGAATTAACACAAGATGGTAACGTGTTTTATGGTAAAAGCAAAGTATTAACAACCCCTTGTGGTCAAATAGTTAGGTCTTTAATCAATGACGGTGTTAAAGTTGGTATGTCATCACGTGCTTTGGGTACATTAGAAGAGGGCTCCGACTTTAATACAGTAACAAACATGAAGCTAGTAGCGATTGACTGTGTAGCTGATCCATCATATCCTAAAGCGTTCGTAAATGGTATACTAGAATCAAAGCAATGGGTGATGGTAGATGATAATAAATACGAAGAAGTGTATGATAATTTCGAAGAATCAATTAAAACATTACCTAAAAAAGATATAGACGCCTTTTTACGTAACAAAATTCTTACTTTTATTAACTCTATATAATAAATAATATTATGGCCAACGAAAAAAAGAAGATTGTTAAGTTTATCGAGCATATTTCTAATAAAAATTATGCACAGGCGCATAAATATTTAAAGAGCATTATTGACGACAAACTAACAACAAGGATCAGTAAAGCTGCACAAAAACCACTCTTTTAATTATGAATAAAAATGTATTACCCGAAGAAGCTGAAAAGATTTTATCTGAAAAATCTATTGATGACATAGAAACTGCCATTAGTGACAAGATAGAATTACAGGTTGAGGCAGCGTTAGCTAATCAAGACGAACTTTATGCTGAAAAGCTACAAGAACTTGTATCAGCTATTGATAAAGATCATTCTAGTAAACTTACAAGAGTTGTAGAAGCCATTGATCATAGTAATGCTACTAAGCTAGTTAAGGTAGTTAAAAAGTATGAAAGAGAATTAGGCACAGATGCAAGTAAATTTAAAAATACTCTCGTAGAATCTATTTCCGACTACATTGAAGAGTATATTCAAGAGAGTGTACCAACAGCAGCTATCACTGAAGCTACACAAAACCGAAGCGCACGCGACGTTTTAAATAATTTAAGAAGAGTTTTGGCAGTCGATTCATCTCTCATGAATGAATCTGTTAAAGAGGCTGTAGTAGATGGAAAACAGCAAATTAGTTCACTAACAAAACAAGTGAATAAGTTGGAGAAAGAAAACACCGTATTAAAAGAAGCGTATCATAAAAACAAAGCCGACTTGTTGCTTGAGACAAAGACTGCAGGTATATCAGATAAGAAAAAGGAGTACTTGAAGAGGATTTTAAGTGATAAAACACCTAAGTTTATTGAAGAAAACTTCGAGTATACCGCTAAGCTTTTCGACAAGAAAGAGAATGAGCGTATAAAGGTAATAAAAGAGGAAGCGTTTGTACAGCGTAAAGTTAAAGCAGATGCTCCGAGAATAATTTCTAAGAAAGAAAAGCCAAAAGAGGCGCGTAACCCTTATTTAGAGGAGTTGCAGCGCGTCCATAAGTAATTTTTTCCCCTGAACAACGAGGTGCTTGTCACCTGAGTAACTTGGGACTAGATCCCATGAGGCAAAAATGAAAGGAAACGTCTAATATGAATAAACCGCAATCATTTATCGATAGAGATAGAGCAGATACACTTCTAGAGAAGTGGGCACCTGTTCTTGAATATTCTTCTGATAGTGTTAAGCCCATCGAAGACGATCACACCCGCTTGAATACTGCTATTCTTCTTGAGAACCAAGAAAGATGGTGTATTGAAGAGGGGTCCTCTGTAGGTCAAGGTTCCTTTGGAAAAGGTGCTACCATGTCGAGTCTTTATAACCCGACAGACGGTACTATCAATTCCGGAGACAACTACGCCGCAGGAGACGCTCGTCTTCCTAAAGTGCTTATCCCCATGATACGTCGTACGTTCCCTGAGCTCATTACTAATGAGATCGTTGGTGTTCAGCCTATGTCAGGTCCTGTTGGACTTGCATTCGCTCTTCGATATGCTTATCAAGCCGATTACTTAGGTAACGGTACTGATGGCACGAACGCTGGCAAGTCAACCACTGGTCCTGGTACGCCTCCAAACACTCCTGATGGAGCTGATGGAGCGACACGAGGAACTTATACTGGTGTTGACGGTCTTAATGCAGATGAGCTTGGTTATCAACTCCTTGATACCCGTTTTACCGGTGCTTCGTCATACAGCTTGTCTGGTGATGACTCTAACTGGTCATTCGCAGATCAAGATCAAGGTGTTGCACAGATCCTATCCGCTTTTGAGATTACTGGAAACATTCCTCAGGTCGAGGTTAAGTTCGAGAAGACCGCTGTTGAGGCCGGCACACGCCGCCTTGGTGCACGTTGGTCCGTCGAGCTTGAGCAAGATCTTAAGAACATGAACGGAATCGATATCGATGCTGAAATTACGAATGCTATGTCATACGAAATTCAAGCTGAGATCGACCGTGAAATGCTCATGAGAATGATTCAAGCAGCTCTTAATGCTGGAGCTAATAAAGGATTCTCCTTCTGGTCACCTGCTTCTGCAGATGGTCGTTGGTTAGTAGAGCGTAATAGAGACTTCTATCAGCGTCTTATCATCGAAGCCAATCGTATCGCCGTGCGCAACAGACGTGGTGCTGCAAACTTTATTGTTTGTACACCTCGTGTAGCTGCTATCCTTGAGATGCTCCCTGAATTTCAGTGGGTACCAGTTCAAGGTGATGTAAATACACAGCCTGTTGGCATTGCAAAGGTTGGCTCACTCGGTGGGAGATTCAGCGTTTACCGTGATACCCGTACAGAGGTTCAGAATTCCACAATATATGACGAGCAAACATATACATCGAATGGTGCAGCAATCACCACTTCGATCGAATATGCACTGCTTGGCTATAAGGGACCTGAATTCTATGATACAGGTATTATCTATTGTCCTTACATTCCTGTCATGGTACAGAGAACCATTGGTCCTAACGACTTCGCACCACGT
>TARA_R110000850_G_scaffold22210_63_pt1 | contig 10510 bp, 4 predicted proteins | sample TARA_R110000850 | Tara Oceans TARA_R110000850 (sample SAMEA4397586) | marine metagenome | biome: Polar Biome; feature: [SRF] surface water layer (ENVO:00010504); material: water (ENVO:00002006), including particulate matter (ENVO:01000060) such as... | depth 5 m | reverse complement strand
CCCCCGCCAGGGGGTCCTTCAATATCCGCCACGCCAGTAGATAGATCAGAATAATCGCACCGACTCCTGCCGTAATGGAGACCAGGCGGGTCGTACTGTAAGTCGGCGGTAAAACGGCGTAGAGGGGCGCGCTGGCATAATAAAACAGAGGTGGTAGAGCGAAGAGGGCTTTGTCGACATTATAGAAAGCGCTTTCGCGATTTCGTTGAGGGACGAAAGGGACACGGGGGATACCTTCCTGCCAGATCGTCGAACCGGGAATTGCGAACCATTCTTCATCTTGCCCCCCTGCTTCGCGCATGACCAGAGGGACACGCCAGATGAGGAACAGCAGAATAATCACGACTAATGACCAGCGGTACCAGTTCGTCTCCCGCTTTGATGATAGAATGGTATTATTGTCTTCCAAAGGATCATTTCTGGATTGGTGGTACAGTCGAGTGATCTCTCCCCATACCAGAAAGGTTTCGGGATCACAGTCAACGTTTGCTTGAGACCGCGTGGAATCAGTGGGTTGTGGATTGCTTCAGTTCGATTCGATCTGGGAGCAAAGCACAGATCTCTGTTGATCAACCAGGAACTCCATTCAGAGTCTGCATAAACAATAATCAGTTTCTGTGTCAGGATCAAGAATGATTCTCATGCAGTATTGCCTGAAAAACAGGAAGGTTCCGTCTGATTGCGAAAAGGATTTGAGTACTTCCGATAAAGGCCTTGTTCATTTCCTCTCTTGATAATTCCCTGAGTCCGTCACCAATCAATTTCAGACAAGCTGCTAAACCACGGCCCCCTGCTCCTGCAGTGTTTTTCGCAGATGCTCAATATCGACTTCACGGGGACTGACCGACTGTTTGAGAGAGAGGCTGGCTGCGGTCCCAGCGGCCTGGCCGGTGGCATAGCACGGCGGAATCACGCGGGCCGAGGCGGCTCCTTCATGGTCTGCCGAGATGGGACGTCCTGCCACCAGGAGATTACTGACCTGTCGCGGCACGAGACAGCGATAGGGAATCTCATAATGATCTGCGTGAATGCCTTCCAGGCGGCCGCGGGGCCCCTGCGGATCATGGATATCGATCGGGTAGGAACACTGGGCGATTCCATCTGCGAACTTGCGTCCCTCAAGTACATCCTGACCGTTGAGCACGTAGTCTCCCAGAATATGTCTCGTTTCTCTCACACCCACCTGACTGCCTGTGGCGAGCAATTGTGTGTTTTCCAGACCGGGACAGTGCGAACGGAAAAAGCGAATCAGATCCCAGGCTTGTCGTCGGCTTTCGACTTCGGCGCGAGACAGGTCATCGGGATTCGTTCCATCTATATTCTGAACACGGGTCGTATTCACGCGCCACTGACCGGGTGTCGGCTCGCGATAGAGATTCAGAAACTCACGTTCCAGAGTCCAGTCGCCGGTTTCTCGTGCCTGCTTGACAATACATTCAAACAGACGTTCTCCCGGGTGCAGTTTTTCATGCTCGCGCATCCAGTCGACCACGCGGTCATCATCGACATTGCCGATCGTCAGAAATAACGTGACTGGCATCATCTTGCCATCTTCGCGGCGGCCTACTTCAAAAGGAGCCCCTGCTTTGGCTGCAATGTCTCCATCTCCTGAAGTATCAATGACCACTTTGGGTCGCAGCAGTCCGAGCCCGGCTTTATCAAGAATCACAATATCAGAAATGCGCTCACCGTCCATTATGACATCAACAAACGAAGTATGAAAACGAATTTGTGCGCCGGAATCGCAGACCATTTCCAGTGCTGCCATCTTGAGCGATTCGACGTGAAAAGGTGTCACATTGGCATGCCCCAACTCGATAAAGGAACCCCAGGCGGAACCCGCTTCTGTCGTGGAAGGATCAACGGCGCCCCCCATTGCCACCATGCGATCGATGACTTCCTGAAACAGCCCGGCGACGAGTTGTCGCTTACCATCGGGTGTATAGGACGTCATGAAGGGCCCCACCATCCCGGCCGTCGAGGTTCCACCCAGAAATCCGTAGCGTTCAACGAGAATCGTCGATGCCCCGTTGCGGGCAGCAGCAGAAGCAGCCGCGACACCAGCCGAACCGCCACCGATGACAGCGACATCCACGCTGGCACGCAGCGGAATATCCCAGGTTTTTGTGATGAACTCAGTCTCAATCGTCATGGTTGTTGATCCAGCGGGAGTAAAGAATGCTATGAATGCAAGAGTCAAAATAGCAATCAGCCAACCAGGTCGCAACACAGACTCAAAGCGTTCTGAATTCTGATCCGGGTGAAACACCAGAGTTTTACCTGTAAACCGAGCGCAATGACTCTGTTCTCTGACATCGCTTTGATGATTCTTTTCAGAAGCTCAGGCGGACACTCGTGCGAGTTCGGGAATCGGTTCGCCAAAGGGAAGGATGGCGACGGGACGTCCCTGGAGATCGTGAAGGACGTGCTCGTAGTCGATTCCCAGATGACGATAGACGGTGGCCCACAGATCGTTGGGAGTCATCCGCCGTTCAACCGGGTATTCTCCTTTGGGATTGGTCGCACCAATCACCTGGCCTGTTCGCATCCCGCCACCTGACACCAGGACAGACATCGCTTTCGGCCAATGATCGCGGCCGGGCTGCATGACGCCAGTCTGTGTTCCGCGTTGAACAGAAATTTTTGGCGTGCGTCCAAATTCACCGGTGACCACCAGTAAGACTCTTCGATCCAGACCACGCTGGTACAGGTCTTCGATCAGAGCAGAAACGGCCTGGTCATAAGGTGGCAGACGCCAGTCACAATCTTTAAACAGGTGCGCGTTGACCGCATGGGAATCCCAGTTATAGGCGGCTGTTTTCGGTGTGGGCTTACCTGGATAAGGGTGTTCCCAGACCATCGTCACGAAACGGACTCCTGATTCCACCAGTCGCCGTCCCAGAATGGCCCGCTGTCCGTAAGCATTCCAGCCATATCGGTCTCGCAGTTCTTTCGGTTCCTGTGACAGATCAAATGCAGCGCGAACTTTTTCGCTGGTCAGCATATCGATTGCCTGGCGATTGAAGCTGTCCATGGCTTTCATGGAGCCGCTCTTGTCAACATCGCGGCGGAAGTTATCAATGCCCTTTAACATGGCAATCCGGTCATCCAGTCGCGTTTCCATGGAGGACTTGACGCCGATGTTCTGGACTTTGAAATCCGGATCACTGGGATTGCCGGCGACCATGAAGGGAGTTGAAGAAGGTCCCAGATATGCGGGGCCCATGGCAAATGTATCGATGGAAGCTCGGGAGGCATCGACTTCGGAAACACAAACCGGCATTTCGTTGCCGTTCTTCTCGAGCATCTTTTTGACAATGGTACTGACTGCGGGCGCATCATTGATGGTGCCGACAGGCGTGGCAGGAACCCGGCCTGTCATCAGGCGTTTGTGTCCGCCGCCATGGTCTGCAAATTCATGATGAATGGAACGGATCAGATTGAACTTATCTGCAATTTTGGCGTGCTGCGGAAGCATTTCACAGACATCGAGACCGGGAACGTTCGTGTGAATCGGTCGGAATTCCCCACGATATTCAGCTGGCGCACCGGGCTTCATATCATAGGTTTCCATGTGTGGAGGACCGCCGGGAAGCCAGACGAAAATCACTGAGGTGTCTTCGAGTGAATCGCCCATTGATTTCGCCAGAGCCTGCTGTCGCAGCAGATCATTCATTCCAAGTCCCAGCAGGCTGGCCCCGCCGAACTCCAGGAATGTACGACGTTTCATCGGACCCGCACAGCGACCTGTTCCGGATTTCACACCCATTGCAATCATCCCAATCGGTAAAAAAACTCGATTCGCTTTCAAAACTAGTACACATCAACGTATTGTAATGTATCTTGCATCGTTTAAAATGGAAACACAAGTTCAATTTAAATCAGAAACTTCTGAAATTTGGACTGAATGACGAAAAACGATCGATAAATCCGATTCAGCAGCCAGTTTAGCCCCGTTTTCATTCTATGGGTCTGGACAAGACGGTTTGATTCTGATTTCTCGAGACGGTTGTTTTTACAGCCACAAAACGAACCTTCTGAACCTGAAAGTCCGGGAAGTTTTATGAAATCACTTTCTCTTTTACTGGTGCAGGTTTTCTGTCTGACTGCTGTCTGCACATCGTATACAGGTTCTGTGGAATCAGCGGAACTGATTGGATACCTTCCCCGACAGGCAAAGAGTATTCATCTGACTGACCCTGATGCCTCGCAACAGCTTCTGGTAACACTGAAAGAAGAACAAACGGGAAGTCAACGGGATGTGACTCGGGAAGTAAAGTATGAGATCATTCCTGCGGGAGTCGCCCAAGTCAGTTCCACCGGTTTTGTGACGCCTGTGTCCAACGGCAGTGCCACGATTACCGCCCGATTGAATGAGAAGCTGGCGGTGAATTTTCCGATCGTGGTTTCTTCCTTCGAAACGCAGCGACCGGTTAATTTTTATAACGATGTAATTCCACAACTGACACGGGGCGGCTGTAACAGCGGTGCCTGTCATGGCACTCCTTCCGGAAAGAATAATTTTCATCTTTCCCTGCTTGGTTTTGAACCAGCCAATGATTTCGAATACCTCACGAAAGAATCATTGGGACGCCGCGTTTCTGCAGCAGCACCGGAAACAAGCTTGCTGCTTCGTAAAGCGACCGGTGAGCTGCCTCACGGTGGCGGAAGTCGCTTTAAAAAGGGAGGCGCAGAATACGAGCTCATTAAGCGCTGGATCCAGGAGGGAATGCATTATGATCCCGAGTCGGGCCCGACAGTCAAACACATCGAAATCTATCCTCAGAATCGTGTGCTCCCGTTACATGCACAGCAGCAGTTGACGGTCACCGCTTACTTTTCAGATGGAACAAAACAGGATATTACCCGTGTCGCGGAGTACAAGCCGAACCAGCCCAAGATGTCTGAAGTAGATCATCATGGACTGGTAACACTCAAAGACATGACGGGCACCACATCGGTCATGGTTCGCTTTCAGGAACATGTTGCCGTTTTCATGGCAACCATTCCTTTAGGAAAGCCGACACCCAACCTGCCTGATCCGACGAACTTCATCGACAAGCATATTTTCGCCAAACTGAAAGTGCTGGGACTGCCCCCCTCGGAAAATTGTGATGACTCCACGTTTCTGCGACGCGTCACCCTCGATATGACGGGGAGAATTCCGACGCTGGAACAGACTCGCGAGTTTCTAACAGACAACCGTCCTGACAAACGGGCACGAAAAATTGACGAACTGCTGGACAGTCCCGGATACTCTGATCTGTTCGCTGCCAAGTGGGCAGGAATTCTACGCAATAAAGCGGGGGGAAATCTGGAACAGATCGCGCGAGAAACATTCGCATTTCATTCCTGGATCCGCAGCAGTATTTCGAATAACAAACCTTACAATCAATTTGTCACCGAACTGGTGACGGCACGAGGTAAATCGGGAACCAATCCGGCGGTCTCCTGGTACCGGGCTGTGAAAGACCCCAAAGACCAGATGTCTGATATAGCCCAGGTGTTTCTGGGTGTGCGAATTCAGTGCGCTCAGTGTCATCATCATCCTTATGAAAAATGGAGTCAGGATGACTTCTACGGATTTCAGGCCTTCTTCACGACGATTGGTCGAAAAGAAGTCTATAAACTGCCGGAAGATGATACGGTCTATCATAAACGCATGGTTGCCGTTGCGAAAAATCCCAATACTGATCGCGAACTGAAACCAACTCCACTGGACGGAGATGCTTTGGACATCCCTGCCCGTCGCGACCCGCGCATTGATCTGGCCAACTGGATTTCTTCCCCGGAGAATCCTTTTTTCGCGAAGATGCTGGTGAACCGCTACTGGAAACATTTCTTCGGGCGCGGTCTGGTCGAACCGGAAGATGACATTCGAGTTACCAACCCGGCGACGCATCCGGAACTGCTTGATGAACTGGCTGCATCATTCGTGAAATCGAATTACGATCTGAAACAGTTGTGCCGCGTAATTTGTAACAGCCGCACTTATCAGTTCAGTTCGTTCCCCAACCAATACAACCAGGATGATGACCAGAACTACGCCCGCTACTATCCAAGACGTCTCTCTGCCGAAATCATGCTCGACGCCATGAATGATGCCGCCGGCGCAAAGAATAACTTCAACCATCAACCTGTGGGAGGTCGTGCGGTGGCGTTACCTGATGACTCCGCGAATGTGGAATCGTTTTTCCTGCGTGTCTTTGGTCGTCCCCAGATGGATACCGCCTGCGAGTGCGAACGCACGGCCAACGCCGACCTGGCACAGAGCCTGCACCTGATCAATTCTGACACGATCCAGAATATTCTGACGACTTCCAACGGCAGAGCCGTTCAAATGGCTCGTGACAAATCAAAAGATGATCGCACCCACATTACAGAACTCTATTTACTCACCATGTCGAGACAGCCAACACAGGAAGAACTCGATACGGCGCTGGCACACCTCGCTAAAAAACGTCAACAGTCTGCCTCTAAAAATCAGACAGAAGAACAGGCTGTGAAAGAAGCTTACGAGGACATTATCTGGGTGGTCATCAACACCAAAGAATTTTTATTCAACCATTAAACAAAATGAATGATATAAAAATGAAGACGATCAATCGTTTGAGTTTATGTGGCTGTTTCTTCTCAGTGCTGTTGTTTCTGTTACATCAGCAGATGGTTTCCGCACAACTGCCTACCGCTGATCTCAGACAGATCAGGCCGTTTGCAGCATCGGCGGGAAAAACGGTCAAGATGTCAGTCATCGGATCGAATCTGGATGATGCCAGCGAACTTCGGTTTTCGCATCCGGGGATCACGGCCAAACCGGTGATGCTACCTGCAGATGACATTTACCCGAAACCGCGCATTCAAGGCTCCCAATTTGAAGTCGTCGTTTCAGATGATGTTCCTCCCGGTATCTATGAAGTCCGTGCCGTCTCCTATTTTGGACTGTCCACAGCCCGCCCGTTTGTTGTGGCTCCTGCTGACAGTCAGGAAGTGGATGAGACCGGAAAGAACGAAAGTCGTGAAACAGCCCAGTCTATTGAAGTCAATTCGACTGTGACAGGTAATGTTCCATCCCGAGGCATCGACTGGTATCGGTTTAAAGCAAAAAGGGGACAACGGGTACTCGTCGAACTGGTAGCGGAACGAGTCGATTCCCGCCTGGATGGCCAAATTGTGGTCTATGATTCCGAAGGGCGGGAGATTTCCCGCAATCGGGACTGGTATGGACGCGACCCTTTTCTCGAAATCCAGTCAGAACAGGACCAGGAATATTTCCTGGCGATCTCTGATATCCTTTATCGGGGTGGTTCAGAACATTTTTATCGTCTGAGTATTTCTGATCGACCTCATATTGACTTTGTCTTTCCACCTGCTGGGGAACCCGGATCCCGGAAAGTCTATACTGTTTATGGACGCAACTTACCAGGTGGCAGCCTGGGGAATGCTGTTTCTTTGAATGGACAGAAACTGGAGTCCATCGAAGTAGAAATCCAGCTTCCGGAAGTCGCAACTCCCCCTGCCAGTTTTCAGCCCTGGAAACCTCGGCAGGGAATTCTTAACGGGCATGAATTCCAGTTGGAAAATTCAAATTCCGTCAGCATTGGTTTTGCGACAGCACCAGTTACCCTGGAATCCGCGGGACAGAAAGCACAAACTGTAGCAGTTCCCGTCGAAATTGCCGGCCAGTTCATTGAGCCCAATGAAGAGGACGTTTACCAGTTTCAAGCCACTAAAGGAAAAACCTATTGTATTGAAGTCATCGCAGATCGAATGAAATCCAAGGTGGACCCATACCTCGAAATTTACCAGGTCACGAAAACAAAAGAAGGTGATGTCACGCGAAAAAAAGTGGCAGAAAACGATGACCTCCCGTCGTTTTTCAGTACTGACAATAAAGATGCGATTAATTTTGACACCGTGGATGCGGCAGCTTCATTTACAGCAGATGCAGACGGATTATATGAAGTCGTCGTTTTGAATCAGTTCGGCGGTGGCAGCCCGGCCCATATCTATCGGCTGGCGATCAGAGAACCCACGCCTGATTTCCAGGTCTTTGCTTCAACGGAAAGAACGCTGCCCACTAACCGAACCGGTTACTCAGTCACCCCGCTGCTCAGGCGCGGTGCCAACTGGGGAGTCCGAATCGTCGCACCGCGGCAGGATGGTTTTACCGGTGATATCACCATAACAGCAGAAGGTTTGCCACCGGGCGTCACGGCAAAGCCACTTGTCCTGAGTGGTAAAACGGATCGCGGCGTACTGGTGCTTTCGGCTGATCCTGCCGCAAAACGCTGGGCAGGCGAAATCAGGATTACAGGTAAAGCCCAGATCAACCATAAAGAGGAAGTCCGCGAAGCGAAGTTTGCCTCCCTGATCTGGGGGCATATCTTCTCAGATTCCATTCGAGTTCGTTCCAGACTGACAACGCGCATTCCGCTGGCTGTCAATGAAGATGAAGAGGCCCCGGTGGTGATCACACCAGTAGAAGACAAAACCTGGGCCGTGGAGCTGAACCAGAAACTGGAAATTCCGATTCAATTAACCGGCAAGGGATCTCGCAAAGGCAACCTGACGATCGAACCGAACGAGCTGTTTGGCCTGCTCCGACGCCCTCCAACAGTGAATATTGGTGAAAAAGAGACAGAGGGAACGCTGGTGATTGATTTCAAGCCCAATGGGAACTTTAAAATCGAACCAGGCCAGTATCAGTTTGCTTTAATGGGGGTGGGCGTTACCCAATATCGCCATAACCTGCCTGCGAGTGAGGCAGCGACTGCCGAAGTAAAACGACTCGATGCGCTCATTGAAGCGATCAAATCAGATGTCGAACTTACTAAATCCGCGGCTGAGAAATCCAAATCGACGCTGGAACAGGTTAAACAGAACGCGGAACAACTGAAGCAGGCACAGGCAGCATATGATACGGCTTTGAAAGCTAACCAGGCTGCTAAAGACCGTCTGAAACGTGCAGAAACCGCCTTAACTCAGGTAACGAACAAAGCGAAGTCAACCGAAAAAAAGGCGGCGGCAGCAGATAACAAATTTGCCGCCTGGTCCAAACTGATCACAGTCAACGTGACTAAGCCTGCTGAGAAAAAATAGTTCTCAAACTGATCTTTCTCAGATATATCATGATCAAGCAGATCGTCATGTCAATTCTGATCTATTTTCGATATCAGTATTCGGTTTTCCATGCTATTCGTTTTGCGAAAACGAAACTGTGCCCAACGCTTCGAATCAATTTTCTGACACTGCGACAAATTGTCTTCAGTGGGTTCTTGACTGTGAGTGCCAGGTTCTTTTGCGATTCCACTTACAAGAAAAAGACAGGCATGACCTCCATCTTCGCTGGCATTTCTCCTTATTTTTCAGGAGTTCCCGATTCGCAAATAATAAAGGCGGTATCTCCGGGCACATCGCGAATCCTGTGTTTTCTCTTCTTCTCAGGCTATGAAAGTATATCATATGTCCCGATTCTGGTCTGAATACTTCTAATGTATAGGGACTTTTCCTGCAGGCCAGTAGACAGATAGTATCTGTCTGCTGATAATAGCTTAACAGGTGAAGTGTAGTTAACCTGAGGATTCATCTCCATTTAATGAATGGATTAATCCTGATACCCACTGCCACAGAAGCGTAATTCTGATTGAATACCACGCAAAACATAATTCTCTGCCTGATTTAATATTGGATAAAACAGTTACCCAATTGAGAGAAGACGATGATGAACGATTCAAAACTTGACCAGATGGTGCAAACAGGTAATCCAGCATTAGATACCATTCTGGAAGGTGGTTTGACGTCTGGTCGGGTCTATTTAGTTGAGGGTGACCCGGGTACGGGCAAAACCACCCTTGCCCTCCAGTTTCTGCTGGAAGGAGCTAAAAATGGAGAGACGGGTTTATACGTCACGCTGTCTGAAACCAAAGAAGAACTCGAGGCGGTTGCCGCTTCGCATGGTTGGAACATGCAAGAGATTGAGGTCTACGAACTGGTTGATTCAAATGAACTGGTTGACTCCAATGCCTCACAGTATTCCATGTTCGAACCTTCCGAAGTGGAATTAAGTAAAACGATCCGCGGGGTACTGGAGCACGTCGAACAGAGTAAACCCACGCGAGTCGCCTTCGATTCACTTTCCGAAATGCGGCTGCTGGCACAGAGTCCTCTTCGCTATCGACGCCAGATACTGGCCCTCAAACACTTCTTCACTGGTCGCAACTGCACGGTGCTGATGCTGGACGATAATACCGCCCAGGATGCGGATCAGCAATTGCAAAGTATTGCGCATGGCGTGATTCGCCTGGAACACTTGATGGGAGATTACGGGGGCGAACGTCGTCGCTTGAGAGTGATTAAGCATCGAGGCCAGAAATTTCAGGGAGGCTATCATGACTTTCAGTTGCTGACGGGGGGGCTGAATCTGTTTCCCCGCAAGGGACAGCCACAACCGATTGAGAACGCGAATTTCCCACTTATCTTGAGTGGAAACGATTCATTAGACCAACTGGTG
>TARA_R110000850_G_scaffold80265_44_pt1 | contig 10513 bp, 4 predicted proteins | sample TARA_R110000850 | Tara Oceans TARA_R110000850 (sample SAMEA4397586) | marine metagenome | biome: Polar Biome; feature: [SRF] surface water layer (ENVO:00010504); material: water (ENVO:00002006), including particulate matter (ENVO:01000060) such as... | depth 5 m | reverse complement strand
ACCCCCGAGCAGCTAGAGGCCCTGATTTACCCCCGGGTTATGGCGCTTGCCGAGCGCGCTTGGCGCAAAGCTGATTGGGAGGGTGAAGCGCCCGATACCAATGCGCGTGATCGCGAGTTTGCCAATTTTAGCCAAACCTTGGTCGCCAAAGAGTTGCCCCGGATGGAGCGCGCCGGTATTGCGGTTCATCTGCCGGTGCCAGGGGGTGTGATAGACGATGGTGTGTTGCGTGCTAATACTGCATGGCCTGAGCTTAAGATAGAGTACAAGGCCGGGGAAAACGCAGTGTGGCAGCCATACAGTAAAGGCGTGGAAATTCAGGGAGAGCCCATAATTCAGCTGCGCAGTCGCAGTGGCTCTTATGTTAGCCGGGTGACAGTGGCTCGCTAATCCATTTGTATAAGTTTCGCTTGGGCGCCCCAATGCAGTGCATTTTGCTGTATTGGGGCGCTTTTTTGTGCCTGACGCTTTTTTTATAAAACAACGTTGTCAAGTGGCTGTCGGGCGGCCCCGCAGAAACAAAAATTCACCGTAAGGTAAAGCCCATAAAAACAACCTAACTAGCTGAATTTATAGATAAAAAGCTAATTCTTAATAGTTAATTTTTGACCGTCGATCAATTGTGCGCAAAAGTTATTCTTGACAACGTTGTCCCGCCAGCGGTAAAACTAGCCATGTGATCTGGTGGGCATCTTGAACAGGACTCTTGCAGCGAACCGGTGGATCATTTTGATGCTTCATTACCGGGAATAGGGTGAGGTGTTAATCCAATAAGCGTTTGACGAAGACAGGTAAGCCATAGCGCGTACACACAAAAAAACGCGTGGCTGCCAAATAAAACAATGAAAGCGAGGAGACAGTTATGGGAAACAATCAAAGTAAATTTCGTAAAAGGCTGCTAGTTAGCAGTATTTCTTCCTGCCTGCTGGCATCAACCTATGTGAGCGCGCAAGAAGAGCCGTTAATGGAAGAGGTTGTTGTTACCGGCATTCGTGCATCTTTGACTGAGGCCGTTGATATTAAGCGTAACTCAACAGCGGTTGTTGACGCTGTTTCTGCAGAAGACGTGGGTAAGTTTCCCGATGCAGATTTAGGTGAGTCCCTGGCTCGTGTACCCGGTGTTTCTGTGGGTCGTGCTTTTGGTCAAGGTGCGTCGGTTTCTATCCGTGGTGCGGCGCCACAATTGACCTTAACTCAGTTGAACGGTCAGGACGTCGCGTCTACTGGTTGGTACGACCAAGTTAACATTGACCGTTCATTTAACTACTCTTTAATGCCATCTGAAGTAATTTCTGGTATGGAAGTGTATAAGTCTACTCAAGCCAACCTGAACGAAGGTGGTATTGGTGGTACTGTTATTGTAAAAACCCGCAAACCTTTGGATATGGATGCCAACACCGCATTCTTGGGTGTTAAAGGCAGCGTAGGTACCATTAGCGATGAGGTGGCTCCTAACGTTACTGGCTTGTATAGCTGGAAGAACGATTCCGAAACCTTTGGTATCTTGGGTTCTATCGTATACAGCGATAACGAGTATGTTCGTCAAGGCGATGAGACAGATTTGACGTGGGGGGCTTCTGCGGTACCTTCACGTTTTGTTCAGCAGCGTGAACGTACTACTAGTAATATCGCAGCACAGTATGCGCCTACCGATGAGCTGCAATTCGGCCTTAACTACATGTCTTTGGAGTTGGTGGGTGATAACACAGCTACTTCTCTTTACCTGTTTGATAATGCGCCAGGCTCTTGTACAGAATACAACGCCAGCAATGTCTGTGTTAAACGCACTATTTCTGAGGCCGACGGCATCAGAGAGTTTGGTCAGACGTGGGCTCGTCAAGGTACGATGAACTCTGACACATTTACCTTCGATGCCTCCTACGAAGCTGATAATTTTAAAGTTAGCGCTGTAGTAGGTAGCACAAAAGCAGAAGGTGGTACCGACCTGACGACTAACTTTGGTTACGTTCCGTTAGACAGTGACGGGAATGAGTTTAAGTATGTTGGTAATGTTGATGCTACTGGCGATCATATTGAGCTGAGTGGACCAAAATCAGTTATTACTGTAGATGATTTGGTCAGAGGCGCTGCAACTAGCGCGCCTGCTGCTTGGGCTGTGGGTAAAGGCCCTAATAGCGACGAAGAGGTTTACGCGCAAATTGACGTAGAGATCGATCTCGACTTCGGTGCAATTAATAAGTTTGAGTTTGGTGTTCGTACTACCGACCATGATGTTGAAAAGTCAGACTTTAAATCAGTGCTTAAAGCGAATGCGGTAAGTGTCCCTACCGAAAGCCTGTACAGTGGCAGTGAAGACTTGGGCTTTACTGATGCGGCCAGCTTCCCCGTGCCAAATGGCGATGCTATGGCTGAAATTACTCGGCAGAATCTCGACCGGTGGCAGGAAGCGCGTTCAGGTTACGCTACCATCAACGAACAGAACGATGCTATTTACGGTATGTTCAGCTTCGAGTCTGAGGGCGTAAGAGGTAACTTTGGTCTGCGCTACATCCATACGGATGCCTCTAGTAAGTTCTATGCTATTGACGGTACTCCGCTTGCTGAGGGTGACTTTTCTGGTAACGAGTATTACAGCACTACGCTGAGTGAGAATACCGCTTCTTACCATGATGTTCTGCCAAGCGTTAACGTATCATTTGACTTAAGTGATCAGTTGGTGCTGCGTTTGGCCGCCGGTCAGGCCATATCGCGTGCGAACTACCAAGATATGTTCGCGGCATCAAGTCAAAGTGGTTACTCTGATACCGTTCAGGGTAATGAGACTTTGACTACCGGTTCTATTGGTTTGTTGCCCGTAAAGTCTAGTCAGGCCGATCTGGGTTTAGAGTACTATTACGGTGATGGTAACCTGCTCTCTGCAACTTACTTTGTTAAAGATCTTAATAACTTTGTGGTCTCAGACATTAAGCAAAACCAAAGCATTGGTTTGGTGAGTCCAGATACGGGTGAAGATAGTTGGACCGTGAGCGATCAAGTAAATGCCGGCGGCGGTACCATCGACGGTATCGAGCTGCAATGGAATCACGCGTTTGATAACGGTTTTGGTACCAACTTAAACTATACTTTTACCGACGCAAAAGCCCCGTCAGAAGTATATGCGGATCAGCAAAGTATCTTTACCGAGTCATCCAAGCATAACGCCAACGCCGTTGTGTATTGGGAGAATGATGTTTTCTCGGCTCGCGCTGCATACAACTGGCGCTCTGAGTACATGATTCGCGATGGTGCATTTTACTACGGTAACCGTATGCACGATGCTTACGGACAACTGGACATGAGCTTTAATTGGTATGCGACTGACATGATTACCGTAAGCTTTGATGCAAGCAACATAACCGAAGAAGACGACCTGCAATACGGTGTGGCTCCAGCCTCTTCAGGCCTCAAGCCTGAGTTGCTGGACAAATACCCAGCATGGACCTTTAAAGGCGAAGCTACCTATACACTGGGTGCTAGCATTAACTTCTAATGCTGTGTTAGTTTGAGTGTTGCTAAAACCCAACGTACTTGTACGTTGGGTTTTTTTATAGTTGATTATAGGGGGTAGTAGTGACGGTTAAAAAAATCGCTATTATTGGCGGTGGTACCGCCGGCTGGATGGCGGCGAACCACTTGGGCTTTGAGCTGCGTTTGGACCCTGAGATTGAAATTACGGTTATAGAATCGCCCGATATCCCAACCATTGGTGTGGGTGAGGGTACAGTTCCTTATATTCGAAAAGCTCTGGAAAAGTTTGGCATTTCTGAGGCTGATCTAATTGCCAATTGTGATGCGACCTTTAAGCAGGGTATCAAGTTTGTTGAGTGGTTAGACCCAGCCGTCCATGGTAAAGATCACTATTATTACCACCCATTTGACACTCCTTTTCCCGCTGGTCGTGATGTCACTCGTTATTGGTTAGCCAATCGGGAAAAATTCGAGTTTCATCATGTGTCGGCTCAGGCGGGTGTATGTGATGCTATGCGCGCGCCCAAAAGGATATCCTCGCTGCCTTATCAGGGTGAACTGGGCTATGCTTATCATTTCGATGCATTAAAGTTTGCTCAGCTGTTGGCTAAAAATGCGCTCGAAAAATTCTCGATAAAGCATAAAAAGGCCACTATTCGAGATGCCGAACAATGTTCTGATGGCTCGGTAAAAAATCTGCTATTCGATACGGGCGAAATTCAAGCCTTTGATTTTTATGTGGATTGCAGTGGTTTTTCTTCTTTTATTATTGATCAGAAGTTAAAAGTCCCCTTCGTCGATTGCTCTGATCAAGTGTTAACCGATACCGTTCTAGCGTTGCAAGTACCGACCGATGGGCAGGCAGAAATACCGCCTTATACCATTGCCAAAGCACATTCGGCTGGGTGGCTGTGGGATATCGCTCTGCCAAATCGTCGAGGTTTAGGGTTTGTCTATTCCAGCAGCTATATGTCGGAGGAGAAAGCGTTAACAGATTTTGGTCTATACCTAGGTCTAGGGCCCGAAACTCTCTCTCCTCGTAAGATACCGATAAAAGTAGGCTATCGCGAAGAGCCCTGGCGAAAAAACTGCGTTGCTATTGGGTTGGCGCAGGGTTTTGTCGAGCCGCTAGAGGCAACGTCTATACTGCTGACGGATTTTTCGGCGGAGTATCTTGCCAAAACCTTTCCAAAAAACCAAGATGATATGCCACTGTTAGCCAAGCGCTATAACAAGACTTTAACTTACAGTTGGGATAGAACCATAGATTTTGTCAAGCTGCACTATTGTTTGTCTGATCGTAGTGATTCGGATTTTTGGCGGGCAAACTGCAACCCAGACACTTTTTCACAAACGCTGCGCGAACGACTGCAGTTGTGGAGAATTGAGCCACCTAAAAAGCAGGATTTTTTCAGCCGTTTTGAGGTGTTTGACGTGGAAAACTACCTGTATGTCTTATACGGCATGAGGTTTTTTACGCCGCCGTCTTTTTTGTCTGAGTTTGAAGCGCGCGACAGTCAGGAGCAAATAGACAAAATTTCCGAGCAATCAAAGCGGCTGCAAGGCGGTTTGCTGAGCCATCGGGAGTGGTTAACCAAATTAAAACAAGCTATGCGTAATGTTTAGTAGCTTAGTTTAAAATGCCACAAAAGAGTTTACTGTTAGTCGACCACTTTTTGGGTTAGAGTCAACGCTGTTCGAGCCTATAATGGCGGAATGCAGCAGACAGCTACGGTAAATAACCATACGGTTAAATTTAGCATCGACCTTGCCGATACGGGTAAAGTACTCATTGGACTCTGAAAAATATCCGCGTTTTATCGGTGCACGTTCTATATCGTTAAAATAAATCGCTTCAAATTTTTTCCGGTCTTCAAAGGCAATAGTTTCGTATCCGGTTTGGTTGTGGCGATAAAACGCCGTGCCACCATGGTCTTGATCGCACAGGTATAGAAGTGCGGCAAACTGGTAAGGGTTGGCTGAGTCAAAGTGCGGGGTCGACTGTACCTTGCGCAAATTTTCGGGCTGAATGGTAATAAGCGACATCATGCAGTCGGCTTTATTCAGCTCCCAGCCTGAAGACAAGCCTTGGTAGGTTGACAGCAGCAACGATTTAATCTTGGGCATTATTGCACGCGAGTACTCTTGTGGTGCCGGTAACCGGATGCCAGGGTAAAAATTACAGTGCCCCTGATACTGCTCAAAATCACCTTTTTGAATGGCAAAATCTACCAGTGCCTGAGGGTTTTGCAGCAGATTATCGATAATAATCACCTCCTGGCCCTCATTGCCAAAGGTAGCGATCTCTATGTCGGGGGCTGCGTTTAATGTGTAGGGGGTATGATGAGTCATCGTCGTTCGGCCTTTGTATATCTAATGCTCTTTTACCAGAATGAGCCGCTATTGCAAGACATTTACAGGCTTTATTAAAGCCAATTGTCACATTCGGAAAGCGTCACTTTACTCGCTGTTCGATTATTTATAGTTAGGTTTTTTGCCGATAAGTAACGACCCAATATATAAGCGCTCAATCTCGGGAGTCGACCCGAGGGGGGGGATGTTCGCCGCTACCGCCAGACCTAACTCACCCTTCAGTCTCACTTCACTAGCTGATTTGATTTCAGGTTCGCGCGTTGGATGACTAATTGCAAGTCTGCATTAGAGTTTTGCTTGGTATTCTCATGGAATGTATTACTACTGGTCGATGCACGCCACCGATGGTGTACAGCGTTGGGTGTCGCATTATTTTATATCATATTATTTAAGTGCTTGAAGGCGCGAACTTTTAAATTACTACATGGCGCTTAATCACCTTGCGTTCGGGCAAAAGTTGCCTACTATATTGTCTGTTGCTGCACACAAGGTTCTGGTCGGATTGACTAATAGGTGCGGCATAAAGTAGCAGCAGTTGCCCAACTGCGTGGAAACTAAGGATGGTTGGCGTGCTTTACTTGATTCATTTTTCTTTAATTATTTTTCAAATAATCGTATGGGCCGGATTAATGCGGCACAACAAATGTTAATTTTGTCACCACCTGTTGACAACGTTGTCCTGTTGGATGTAAAAATGTCTTGCTGTAAGTGCAAGATGCCGTTTCTAAGGTTGGGTTGCTCCAGGCTATCGCTCAAGTACGGTGCACGAATGTCGCTCAGTGAAGCTCCACGGGCAGCATTACGCTATTAAATAAAAATTGTTCTATAACAATAACTTATATTATATGTGAGGAGATCGATATGCACATTGGAAAAGAAAAATTCAAACGTAAACTGCTCGTATCGAGTATGGCTTCCTGCCTATTTGCGTCATCCTATGCGTTAGCTCAGGACGGCGAAGATGCAATGATTGAAGAAGTTGTGGTAACCGGTGTTTATGCCTCGCAGCAAAACGCGGTTAACACCAAGCGTGATGCCGCCGCGGTGGTTGATGCAATTTCCGCCGAAGATATCGGCAAGCTCCCGGATGTAACCATTTCTGACTCGCTGCAGCGCATCCCTGGTATTCAGGTTGAGCGCACTGCCGGTGAAGGAGGTCCGGTTCAAATCCGTGGTATGGCGGGTGTAGCTACCTCCCTGAACGGTGAAACTTTCTTGAGTGCAACAAGCATTGATACGTCGAGCGCAGACTTCGGTGATCTGCCATCTCAGTTGTTCTCTGGTGCTGATGTCTACAAAGCCCCTTTTGCTTCGCTAACCAGTGTTGGTACAGCAGGTACTGTAAATCTGAAAACCCGCCGTCCCTTCGACTTGGACGATGGCTGGACATTTTCTGGTAGCGCTGAAGTTGACCATGGCTCAATCAGTGACGAGTATGATCCTACCATCAGTGGCTTGATTGGTTACAACGCCGATAAGTGGGGTGTTTTGGTCAGCGCGGTAACTACAGAGAAGAATCTGGCGACTGATTTCAACGGTTGGTTTGATACTTCAGAAAACGGTGGTATTGGTGCGGCGCGTGCTAATGGTGGCGCTGACCCGGATATGCCGGGTGTTTACTACATGGTGCCGCAGGGCTTCTCTGCTTACTATAAAGAAGAAGAGCGTCAACGTGACGGTGTAAACGTTTCTTTTCAGGCAGAGTTGAGCGATGGTGTGGAACTGGTTGCTGACTACTTCTACAGCGATCAGGAGCGCTATAACCGACGTGCAGGTTTCTCTTCAAATAACCGCTGGCAGACTTTCTCTGATTACGCCTTCCCTCTTAACAATGAGATCGGCGAAGGCTCCTGGACTTATCAGCCGTCCACTGACGGGGCTGCACCGCAGCAGTGGGTGTCACTCAATTCAGCTTACGAAGCGCGACCTCTGCGTTTGCAGTCCTTCAGCCAGACGAACTTCAACCTTGAGAACTCAGAAAATGCCAGCGTTGAGCTGAACTTTGATCATGGTGGTCCGCTGACTGGTCAGGTTCGGGTTACCACGGCCTCTGCTGAGCATCAGATGCGTCACGGTTATGGCGAGGGTGATGTACTGGATACCGTTGCATCAAACTTAAACGGCGGTAAAGGTGGGTTTGTTCCCGCCTCATATTGTGGTGAGGGTGATGATATTGTTGGTGATCAGGGAGGCTGTTTTGTTGATTATCAGGCGGATAGTATTTCTGACACCGACTGGATGATGACTTACCAGCAAACTGGCGAGGACATCACCTTTGGTGGCCTTGATCGAGTTGTAAATGGCGGTCAAGGTGAGATGTCTGTGTATGATTACATGGCGAGCATTGATAGCTACCACGTAGGTGCATTCTCTTCAGAAAACAACACCGATACTGAAGGCTCCTTGGATACATTTAGCACTCGCTGGAACTATGCTTTCGATGATACACCTTTTATCTCAAGCGTTGATGTAGGTGTTCGTCAAAGCCGTCGCACAGTAGAGCGCGCGGAATACTCATTATTTGGTGGGCTGGATGAAACCGGCGATTGCTACGCTCAGTGGCGTGCGGTTGATCAGGTAGCTGAGTTCCCTGATGTTTGTAACAAACCCGACGATGAGCTGGGTGAAATGGTTGATGGCGAGTGGGTACCTTATCAGCTTTTGCCTCCTACCCGGATTGATGAGTTTACTGATGTAGTTTGGATTGATGATTACAGTGTTAATGGTGCGCCGGGAGTTTGGGCTATTGACCCTCGTGAGTTTGATGACTCGGCCGCGTTTATGGATCGCGTATTTGGCGACAATATCCGTCTTGATAATGCCGGTAATTCTTATGGTGTAGAGTTAGATGAGCTGAGTTACTTCTTGCAAGCCAACTTTGAGGCTGGGCCGGTTAGCGGTAATGTGGGTGTTAATGTTATCGAAACGGATCTGTCTATTCGTCAGAACTTGGTGGGCAGCCCTAATTACCCGCATTCTGGTACAGCTCCTGACGTGGGTGATGTGTTAACCGAGCGCAGTTATACTGACGTTCTGCCAAGTGCGAATGTGAGCTACAGTGTGACTGAGAATGTCGTGCTGCGTGCTGGTTATGGCGAGACCATGATGCCTGTTGATTTGCTGCAATGGGGTGGCGGTAAAAGGGTCGGCCAGACTTTCGATAGTGAATGTGCTTGTATGCGTATTGAGAGTGTTAGTTTTGCGGGCAACCCAGACCTTGAGCCCACTCGCTCTAGTACTCTAAACCTGTCAGCGGAGTGGTACCTGGGTGCGGCCTCTATGGTTAGTGCTACCTACTTTGAGCTGGATATAGACAGCTTTGTAGAGAACGGTACTATCAGTGTGCTTGAGCCAGATGCTGACGGTGTCAATCGGGGGCCGAATGATGGTTATTGGACTGCCTCGGCATTGGTTCAGGGTAGTGGTGGCAGCGTCGAAGGTGTAGAGCTGCAGGCTAAAGTTGCGTTTAGTGACATAACCGACAACTTTATGTCTAATTTTGGTTTTGACGTGAACTACACATTGTCTGAGAGCTCTCAGGATGCAGAGGGTTTTAACGGCGAGGAGCTTCCCTTCCCGAACAACTCTGAAGATACCTACAACCTGGTCGGTTGGTTTGAGAATGACTTCCTGTCGGCTCGTCTGGCGTATAACTTCCGTTCTGCGCGTTTGATTGAGGGCGGTAGTGATACTACTGGCGGCCAAGGTTTGTATCAAGACGAGTATGGCCAGTTGGATATGAACGTAACTTGGGATGTCACTGATAATGTTGCCGTTTACCTGAACGGCTCTAACATTACCGAAGAGCTGCAACAGACTTATCTTGAGTTTAAGGAGCAGAAGGCCTTCCAGAACGTTTACGAAGCTCGCTGGGCACTGGGTGCTCGCGTAAACTTCTAAGGGTTACAGAAGGCATAGAAAACATCAGGTGCTGCTTAAGCGCCTGACCCTTGCAACCGCCGCAAGAGCCTTTAGGCTTTTTTGCGGCGGTTTTTTTATATATGCTGGTTTTAATTTTCCCTGAAGCCGTATGCGCAATTGAGTGCTTTAGGGGCGATGTTTATAACAAAAAGGTGATGAGGTTGGACGTACATAAGGTAAACAGCATTGTGATTGTGGGCGGCGGTACCTCCGGTTGGATGACGGCCGCTAGCCTAAGCAAGCATTTTCGCAAAACAGATATAAAAATTACCTTAGTTGAATCGTCAGAGATTGGTTCGGTTGGAGTCGGTGAGGCGACTATACCGACGCTACGCCGCTTTTATGCCGAGCTAGGTATGAACGACTTAGCGGTGATGAAGGCCACTCAGGCAACCTGTAAGCTCGGCATTCAGTTTGAAGATTGGCGCAAGCCAGGTGAGTCTTTTATTCACCCGTTTGGGTTGTATGGGCAAAAAGCCAATGGTGTCGAGTTTCATCACTATTGGATGCGTCTAAAAGAACTGGGTGATACCAGTGAGCTGGCCGATTACTCTTTGGGTGTGAATCTTGCCAGGCAGAGTAAGTTTATCGAGCCATCGCCCAACCCTCCCTCAGAGCTCTCAGTGTACGACTGGGCGTTGCACTTTGATGCGGCCTTGTTTGCCAAATTGATGCGCGAATACGCCACGGAGCATGGCGTCACCCGCATTGATGCCAAAATTGACCGGGTTAATACCGGTGCGGCGGGAAT